>Ga0209083_1003696_pt1 | contig 12479 bp, 14 predicted proteins | sample AM7aDNAmetaG_FD_184132 | JGI IMG/M metagenome (GOLD analysis project Ga0209083, IMG submission 184132) | Freshwater microbial communities from Finland to study Microbial Dark Matter (Phase II) - AM7a DNA metaG (SPAdes) (version 3) | ecosystem: Environmental > Aquatic > Freshwater > Lake ...
TGATGGAATAAATAAAAAGGAATTTATGCTTGATGATATTTACAAATGTGAAAGCGAACTGAGTAAATTACATCCAGATAATAAACATATCAAAGATAAAATTCGTCAGCAATTACAATTTTTAAGAGATAAGGGATACTTATCCTTTATTGGCGGCGGAAGATATATATTAAACTAAAAATATGAAGGTTAACTTAAATCCATTTTTCGCAAAAATAATTTTAAGATTTATTCCGTATAGGTTTTCTAATAGGTTATTAGTCGTTTGCCTTGGTTATAATGAAGATTTTAAAAATTTCACCGAACTCATTTGGGAAGATGATAAATTTTTAGATTTTGACGATATTAAAACATATCCGCAATTTCAGTTGTGGTATGTTTAGTCTATCTTGGCCTTGACTCGCCAAACCATCGCGGTATAATGGACTTGAAGCTGAAAAGCTTCCTTGAATGGCTACTGGTTAAATGGATTTTATTCCATGGTTTTGTGGAAGTATCTGAGGTAAACACGATTCCCGCTTAGGTCTGTGGTGAGCACAAAGAGCACCTCAGTGGGCGAAGCGGTAGTTAATTTGTATTTAAAAACCCCTCTCGCGGTTGCGTTTGAGGGGTTTTTGTTTTGAAGAAGAATTATGGAGTTATTTTTTCTGAAACCAAGAGGGCGGTTTTGGTTTGGATGTAGATTTTGCTGTCGGATGGGTTAAAAAGAAATTTATCACTTGGAGCTAAGGTTTGGGATAGAACTATTGTGTTTATATTGCCCCGATAGTCGATTTCGGAGATAAGAATTTTTTGTCCGGAGGTGAAAATTATGTAGTCGTTGTTGAGCCATGTCACGTTGGATATTTTTTCTGAAGAACTGTAAAGGGTACTATTTTGGAGTGGTGTGGTTGAGAGAGTGGAAATATAAATGCTGTTATTATTGTTAAAAACTATGTTTTTACCGTCGGGGGAAATTGCGACGGATTTTGCTCTGTTGGCTGAAATAAGTTTTACGGGTGCGACCGTTAAATTTGCCAAGTCGGACTTGTATAGAAATCCGTCTGTGCCAATCCAAATTATGCTGTTGCCTTGAATATTAAATGCAACAATTTTTTTAATTACCGGAATTAGTTTTTGATTTGAATAATATAAATTATTGTTTTTAATTATATATTGGGAGGCAACGGGGGGGGGTGTTTGAGTTGTCGGAGTCGGAGTTGCTGTAAATTTTATATCTTTTTTAATTAAAAGAACATTTTCCAATTTTGTAACCTCGTTTTCTTTTACGGGCAACGTTTTGAAATAGTCATAGTAGCCGTTTTTTAAAATGGACACGGTGTGATTTTCTGGCAATAAGCTTTGTACAAAAATTGAGTTTGCAAAAAGCCCCGGTTTCTCTATGATTCCGTAATCAATAGTAATTTTGTCGGCCGCAGGAAAAGTTCGCACGTAAATGCCACCGGTCGCAACGACGGACATTTTTTTAAAATCGATTCGATATCCTTCTGAATATGAAACCAAAACCGGAGCTATAACAAAAAAACAGAGAATACATAGGAATAAAACTATAAGGCGAGTTTTTTTATTCATGTTTAACCGAATATTAGCAAAAAATCTCCTACTTTACAAGAAGATAATTTTAGATTAGGATAAAGAATATTATGTCAGACAAATTTATAATCAACGGAGGCAAAAAGTTAAACGGGATTATCGAAGTTTTAGGGTCAAAAAATGTGGCTTTGCCAATTTTGGCTACAACAATTTTAACTAAAGAAGATTGCATAATCGATAATGTTCCTCTAATAGAAGATGTTTTAAAAATGATAAGCCTTTTGGAAATTATGGGCGCAAAAGTTGAATGGATAGAAAAAAGGAAAATAAAAATTAATTGCGGGAAAATTGATCCGAAAAAGCTTCCAAAAGATATTATCGGCAGATTTAGGGGGTCTGCTTTGCTTTGGGGGTCGCTGTCTGCAAGATTTGATTCGTTTAAAACAGCTTCCCCCGGGGGTTGTGTGATTGGTGCAAGGCCATTGGATACCCACTTTGATGCTTTTGCTCAAATGGGCGTAAATGTAAAGCAAAGCGGCAAATTTTATAACTTCACTAAAATAAAAAATACGAAGCCGGAAATGGAAGTTACTCTCGACGAATTTTCGGTTACTGCGACTGAAAATGTTTTATTGTTTGCAAGTTCACAAAGCTGCAAGACAGTTTTAAAGATTGCCGATCAAGATTATCAAGTTCAGGAATTGATAAAAGTTTTGCAAAAAATGGGAGCTAAAATAAAATTTGCAGGCCCGCATATTTTTGAAATTATCGGAGATGAAAAACTCTCAGGATTTACATGCAAATTGATTGCAGATCCAATAGAAGCCGGAACATTTATTGTTGCAGTTTTGGCGACAAGAGGAGACGTTTTGGTAAAAAATGTTGAAACTCAGTATTTGACGCTTTTCTTGAAAAAAATAAAATCTTTCGGTGCAATTTTAGAGTTTCCGGATGAGAATTCAGTACGCGTTTTACCTTCGCCAAAACTTATAATGAATAAAATTCAAAGTATGCCATATCCCGGAATTCAGCCGGATCTTCAGCCGGAATTTGGAGTCTTGGCGACACAGACAAAAGGTGCTACTTTAATTCATGACCCATTATATGAAGGAAGATTAAAATATTTGGAAGAGTTAAATAAAATGGGAGCCGACATAATTTTTTGCGATCCGCATAGAGCAATTGTAAACGGTCCAACTGCCTTGCATGGAATTGAAGTCCCAAGTTTGGATATAAGGGGCGGAGCGGCGCTTGTAATTGCAGGATTAATGGCTCAAGGCATGACTACAATAAATAATGCATATCAAATTGACAGAGGATATGAAAAAATCGAAGAGAGGTTACAGAAACTTGGAGCCGATATACGTCGGGTTTCAAATTAAAAATTTTAAATTTAGAATTATCAGGTATGTTACATCCTTCTGTATATTTTTTATAAGAAGGGTGCGAGGGTGATAAAACAAAAATATGTTTAATAATAAGATAGCTATAGATCTTGGGACTTGCAATTCTCTTGTTTATGTTCAAGGGAGGGGGGTTGTTTTGTATGAGCCATCCGTTGTGGCGATTTCGTTGTCTGATAATAAAATTTTAGCAGTGGGCGAACACGCAAAAGAAATGATTGGCCGGACTCCTGCCGACATAAAAGTTTACAGACCAATGAAAGACGGAGTGATTGCCGATTACAAAGTGACCCAGGCAATGATGAGATATTTTATTAACAAAACCGCCAGCCGATTTAAATTTTTAAAGCCGGAATTGGTCATTTCTGTTCCTGCCGGAATTACTTCAACAGAAAGACGGGCCGTTATTGAAGCAGCTTTGTCATCGGGAGCCAAAACAGCTTATGTTGCAAAAGAACCGATTTTGGCTGCAATTGGAGCTGGTATTCCGATAAATTCGTGTTCGGGGCATATGATAATTGATATTGGCGGAGGAACTTCAGAGGTCGCCGTAATTTCTCTTGGCGGAATTGTTACGTGGCATTCAATTAGGGTTGCCGGAGATAAAATTGATACTGCAATTACCGAATATATAAAGAAAAAATATAATTTGGCAATTGGAACGCAGTCGGCAGAAGAAATAAAAATAAAAGTTGGAACAGCTCTTCCGCAAAGAGAATTAAGGTTTTTGGAAATTCAGGGAAGGGATTTAATTTTGGGCTTGCCAAGAACAATAAAAATTTCAAACAACGAAGTCTGCGAAGCAATTTCAGATGTTTTAGCCGAAATTGTTTTGGCCGCCAAACACGTATTATCAGAAACGCCTCCGGAATTATCGGCTGACATTATGAATAAGGGAATTATTATGGCTGGAGGCGGAGCATTGCTTCCAAAAATTAACGAATTAATTGCTCAAAGCACAGGTGTGCCATGTTTTGTGGCCGAAGAGCCATTGTTTTGCGTGGTAAAAGGCACCGGAACGGTTTTGGAGCACTTAGAAGAATATAAGAAAGTTGTAATGAGTAAAAAATAATGCTTATTGGTCACAAAAAACAGTGGAAATTTTTAAGAGATAAATTTGAAAATAACCAGCTTTCGCACGCTTATTTATTTACCGGAGCTGAAGGGATTGGTAAAAAACTTTTTGCAAAAGAATTTTCAGAACTCGTCGGATGCAAGTTTCCGGATTTGAAGATTATTTCAAAAAAAGAAGACAAAACAGAGTTGGATGTTTCGCAGATAAGAGAAGCTCAAAATTTTCTTTCATACAAATCTTATAACGGGGGGATTAAAATCGTAGTTATTGACAATGCACATTTAATGAATCAGGAAGCGCAGAATTGTTTTTTAAAAACTTTGGAAGAACCAAAAGGGCAAACGCTTTTATTTTTAATTACTTCAAAGCCAGATATGGTTTTGCCCACAATTTTTTCCAGATGCCAAACAATAAAATTTTTTAAACCTGCCGGTATGCCGGAAAATCAAAAAAAATTGGAAAAAGAAAAAGAACTTTTGAAAGATTTATTGCCGGTTATTAATTCAACTTTTGCCGAAAAATTTAAATATGTTAAAAACATCGACCTTGAAAAACAAAGCGTTACCGAAATAATTTATGTTTTGCAACAACATTTCCGTAAAGATTTGATAAAAAATAAAAAAATATTGGAATTAACCGAAGAAATAAATAATAAGTTGATTTTCACAAACGCTAATCCAAAATTGGCGCTGGAAATATTACTAATTAATATTTAATTTATGAGTACATATAAAGATTTTATAAAAAATGCCACTCCGGAATTTGAAAAAGCTTTCAAATTTTTGGAGGGGGAATTGGCAAAAATAAGAACAAGCCGAGCCAGTCCGGCTTTGGTTGAAGACATTGAGGTTAATGCTTTTGGCCAAAAGTTTCCATTGAAACAACTGGGTTCAATTTCAACTCCGTCAAACAGCCAAATTGCAATTCAGCCGTGGGACACTTCTTATATTGAGCCAATTGAAAAAGCAATTTCGCAGTCGGGGCTTGGAATGTCGGCGGTTGTTGATAAAACAATTATAAGATTAAATTTGCCCTTGCTTACAGAAGAATACAGAAACAGTTTGTCAAAAATGTTAGGCGAAAAAGCCGAGTCCACAAAACAAACAATGCGAAGAGTCCGCGAAGATTGTTGGAATAAAATCCAAGCAGCTCAAAAATCAAAAGAAATGTCTGAAGATGACAAATTCCGAGGAAAAGACGAGCTTCAAAAAATAGTTGACGACTACCAAGAAAAAATAAAAAGTTTAGTAGAAAAAAAGAAAAACGAATTAATTTAAAACATTCTAAATGATTTCATCAATTTTAATTCTTATAGTCGCGTTTCTTTCGCTGATTGTGCTGATGATTATTCACGAATTTGGGCATTTTATTATTGCTAAGAAATTCAGGGTGAGGGTTGAGGAATTTGGAATTGGCTATCCGCCCCGGATTTTTGGGAAAAAAATTGGTGAAACAATTTATTCTATAAATTGGATTCCGCTTGGTGCGTTTGTTAGAATTTATGGTGAAGAAGGAGGAGTAGATGACTTGCGAAGTTTTGCAAATTTAAAAATTTGGCAAAGGGTTTTAATTGTAATTGGCGGAGTTGTTGCTTTTTGGATTGCGGCAATTGTTATTTTTTCTATAGTATTTGCAATGGGTGCCGATTTGCCGGTGGGAGACCAAGATGTTGCAGGTTTAACAAATGCAAAAGTCCAAGTTGTGGCCGTTTCATATAATTCTCCGGCGTATCAGGCAGGAATTAAAATTGGAGATACAATAAAAGAAGTTGTGGCTAATAATTCCATTACAACAATAGGAAAAACTTCTGATTTTATGGCAATTACCGGTGCCAATAAGGGAAAACAAGTTGAAATTAAAATTGAAAGGAATGAAAAAGATCTTGAGTTAACTTTGACTCCGAGAGTCAATCCTCCGGCTGGAGAGGGGGCGGTTGGCGTCGGGTTGGAAAGAATGGCAACTTTAATTAAAAAAACTTCTTGGTATATGGCGCCGGTTCAGGGAGTGATTTATACGTGGCAGACAACAATTAATTCGCTGGTTGGATTATATTCAGTTTTTTCCGGATTATTCCAGCATAAGGGCTTGCCTGCCGGAGCCGCATTTGCCGGTCCAATTGGAATTACAATATTTTTGGCAAATGCAGCAAGTTATGGAGTTGGATTCTTTTTGTACTTTATTGGTACAATTTCGGTTTTGGTTGCAATTTTCAATTTATTCCCAATTCCCGCGCTTGACGGAGGAAAACTTATTTTTTTGCTGATAGAAAAAATAAAAGGCAAACCGGTTTCTGTAAAAGTTGAACAAACGATTACGCTGGCATGTTTCGTAATTTTAATTTGCCTGTCGCTTTTCATCACTGTTCGATTCGACATTCCCAGAGTAATAGATTTTTTTAAGGCATCTTTTCAAAAATAAAGAACTAATATTGTCATTCCCGCGAAGGCGGGAATCTAGATTAATTAAAACGAATCTGGATTCTCAATCAAGTTGGGAACGACGGGAATATAAAACTATGCTTCAATCTAAACTTTTTTGCAAAACAACTAAAAATAAATCGCCGGATGTGGAATCGGTTTCTCATGATTTGCTTACTCGGGCGGGGTATGTTGACCAACTTATGGCGGGGGTTTATTCTTTTTTGCCTTTGGGATTTCGCGTTTTGAAAAATATTGAGAAGATAATTAGGGAAAATATGGAAGCGGTTGGGGGGCAGGAAATTTTGATGCCGGCTTTGAATCCTAAGGAAAATTGGGTGAAAACAGGGAGATGGGATAGTTTGGATATTTTATTTAAATTAAAGGGGGCGGGGGACAAGGATATTGCTTTGGCGGCAACTCACGAAGAAGTTGTTGCTCCATTAGCCAAAAAGAATATTTTCTCTTACAGAGATTTGCCAATTTACCTTTTTCAAATTCAAAATAAATTCAGAAATGAATTGCGCGCAAAGTCCGGAATTTTGAGAACAAGAGAATTTATGATGAAAGATTTGTATTCTTTTCATACCGATCAGGAGGATCTGGACAAGTATTATGACAAATTAGTAAAAACTTATATAAATATTTTTAAGCAAGTTGGAATTGGCAAATCAACATACAGAACTTATGCCTCCGGCGGGACTTTTTCAAAATATTCTGACGAGTTTCAAACAATAACTGAAGCCGGAGAAGATATAATTTATATTTGTGAAAAATGCGGTTTGGCGATTAATAAAGAAATAAAAGCAGAAAATTTGGTTTGTCCAAAATGTAATTTTGAAAGTTTTATCGAAAAAAAAGCAGTTGAGGTCGGAAATATTTTTAAAATGGGAACAAAATATTCTGTGCCGTTTGATTTAAAATTTAAAGACAAAGATGGTACGGAAAAACCTGTTATTATGGGTTGTTATGGAATTGGGTTAGGTCGGCTTATGGGTGCGGTTGTTGAAGTAAATCACGATGAGCGCGGAATTATTTGGCCGAAGGGAATTGCGCCGTTTTTGGTGCATTTAATTGAGATGAAGTCGGATAAAAAGATTGTTAAAACCACGGCGCAGAAAATTTATCAAGACTTGATAAAAAACGGTATTCAAGTATTATATGATGATAGGGAAGACAAATCGGCAGGAGAAAAATTTGCGGATTCTGATTTAATTGGAATTCCATTTAGGGTTGTTGCTTCAGAAAAAACTTTGGCAAAAAATTCTGTTGAGTTAAAAGAGCGAAGCAAAAGCGCAGTAAAACTAATTAAAATTAAACAGCTTTTAAAAACAATAAAATAAATGGCGAATAAAACACTGAACAAACTTTTTTCTTTTTTGTCGGTTGATATGGCAATTGATTTGGGCACGGCAAATTCTTTGGTTTATGTAAAAGACAGAGGAATAATTATAAACGAGCCGTCGGTTGTTGCGGTAAATAACAAAACCGGACAAATTTTGGCAATTGGAGAAGATGCAAAAAAAATGGTCGGCCGAACTCCTTCATATATTTCCGCAACAAGGCCGTTGGTGAATGGAGTTATTTCGGATTTTGAAGTTACCGAGCAGATGCTAAAATATTTTATTGAAAAAGCCGCAACTTCCGGCAGGAAAATGTTTGGTTTGGGATATATGCCACGGGTAATTATTGGAATTCCGTGTGGAGTAACAGAAGTTGAAAGAAAGGCAGTGCGCGACGCTGCAAAAAATGCCGGAGCCAGAACAGTTTTTTTGATTGAAGAGCCCTTAGCTTCTGCAATTGGTGCAAAATTACCAATTCAAGATGCCGGAGGAAATTTTATTGTTGATATTGGAGGTGGCACAACTGAAGTTGCTGTAATTTCTCTTGGAGGAATTGTAACATACAGAAGTTTGCGCGTTGCCGGAGATAAATTAAATAACGATATTGTTGAATTTGCGCAAAAAGAATATAAGCTTTTGATTGGTGAAAGAACTGCCGAAATGATTAAAATTGCCATTGGTTCGGCAATGCCGTTAAAAGAAAAAAAAGAAATGCCAATGCGTGGAAGAAATTTGGTTACCGGCTTGCCCGAAGAAGTTGTTGTGTTTAATGATGACATTCAGCGTGCGTTGGACAGATCTGTAAAACAAATTATTGCCGCAATTAAAGTTACAATTGAAGAAACTCCGCCGGAACTTTTGGCCGATGTAATGACAAATGGAATTTATTTGGCCGGCGGTGGAAGTTTGTTGAAAGGTTTGGATGTTTTAATTTCCAGAGAAACAAAAATGCCGTGCAAAATAATTGATGACCCGTTAACATCAGTTGTTAGGGGAGCGGGAATGGCCTTGGAAAATATTGAGCTTTTACAGGAAGTAATGAGTAAAGACGAAGACGGCGACGTGCCATCATAATAAATTTTCAATTTTAAATTTTTAACAAATTTGATATTATAAAGTTATTAATTTGTCATTGCGAGGAGCTTCGGGCGACGTGGCAATCAATCAGAATTAGAGATTGCTTCGTCACTTCGTTCCTCGCAATGACGGCAGGGTAATGATTTCAAAAGAAGAGGTACAACATATTGCAAAACTGGCGCGCCTTGAACTTACAGAAAAAGAAACTGAAAAAATGCAGAAGGACCTGACAGAAATTTTGGGTTACTTTGATTTATTAAAAAATGTGCCAGAAATTACGAAAAATGATTCTAAAAAAGAAGTTAAAAATGTTTTAAGAAAAGATGAAATTTTACCGAAAGATAACAGTATGGCAGAAAAATTAATTGCGGCCGCTCCCGATAAAAAAGACGATTACATAAAAGTAAAAGCGATATTTTAAATTCGTCATTGCGAGGAGCTTCGGGCGACGTGGCAATCCATCAGAATTAGAGATTGCTTCGTCACTTCGTTCCTTGCAATGACGGCATAAATACAATAAATGGATTTGACAACACTTACAATTCGCGAAGCCCACGAAGGATTAAAAAAGGGAGAATTTACTTCTGTTGATTTGGCGAAAGCTTATTTGGAAAAAATAAAGAGGAGCGATTTGAATTCGTTTTTGAGTTTTGATGAAGAATCTGCGTTACGGCAGGCAGAAGAAGCTGATAAAAAAATAAAATTTGGAAATTTTGGAATGTTGATGGGAATCCCTTGTTCGATAAAAGATAGTATTTTGGTTGAAGGGAAAAAATGCACAGCTGGATCAAAAATTTTAGAAAATTATGTGGCGCCTTACGACGCAACTGTTATTAAAAAATTGTACGAAGCGGGAGCTGTTATTTTAGGGAAGACAAACACAGACGAATTTACAATGGGCGTTTCAACTGAAAATTCGGCTTTTGGCGTTACAAAAAATCCAAACGACAAAACAAGGGTTGCCGGAGGAAGTTCGGGAGGGCCTGCTGCGGCAGTTGCTGCGAATGAGGCTTGTTTTTCTTTGGGATCTGATACCGGCGGGTCGATTCGTCTGCCTGCTTCATTTTGCGGCGTTGTAGGCTTAAATCCGACATATGGGGCCGTTTCCAGATATGGAGCGATTGCCATGGCTTCATCTTTGGATCAAATTGGTCCGATTGCAAAAAATGTTGAGGACGCAAAAATAATTTTTAACGTGATTTCCGGAAAAGATAAAATGGATGCGACTTCCGCGGATTATAAATTTGAAGAATCTAAAACAGAATTAAAAGGTTTAAAAATTGGAGTACCTAAAGAATATTTTGCAGAAGGAATTGATCCTGAAGTGGAAAAGATAATTAAAAACGCAATAAAAAAAGCCGAAAATTCCGGAGCTAAGATTGTTGAAATTAGTTTGCCAAGCACGGAGTATGCAATTGCCTGTTATTATATAATCGTCCCTTCTGAGATTTCGGCAAACCTTTCAAGATATGATGGAATAAAATACGGATTATCAGAGCAAGATGGAAATTTATTGGATGTTTACTTAAAAAGCAGGGGGAAGGGGTTGGGAGAAGAGCCAAAAAGAAGAATTATGATTGGGACGTACTGTTTGTCTTCGGGATATTATGACGCTTATTATAAAAAAGCTCAGGAGGTTAGAGAATTTGTTAAACAAGATTTTGAAAAAGCTTTTAGTGAAGTTGATTTGATTTTTACTCCGGTTTCTCCGGTTCCGGCATTCAAAATTGGAGAGAAATCCGGTGATCCGTTGTCTATGTATCTAATGGATATCTATACATGTCCGTTAAAGTTGGCAGGAATTCCGGCAATCTCAATACCTGCCGGAAATATGGGAAATCTGCCGGTTGGGCTGCAAATAATCGGAAACCATTTTGAGGAAAACAAAATTTTGGCAATTGCCGAAGAAATGGAAAAATTGTTGAAGTAGAAAAAAGTTTGACACATATTTTTTAGGAATATAATAAAGATATATGACAAAAAAAGATATAACAATTAACGATTTGGCAGTAATGGTACAAAAGGGATTTAATGGTGTCGACGTAAAATTCGAGCAAGTCGATAAACGTTTTGATGGAATGAAAAGCTATATGGATAATCGCTTTGATAAAATTGAAAACTTGATTTTAGCCAGTCATCAAAAAAGGATTGAAAAATTGGAAACTGAAGTAAAAGAATTGCGGGAAATGTTTGCAATGTAAATTCATAAAAAACCTGCTGTTTGATCTGTACCCCAAAAAGTGGACACGAAAGTGTCTGCTTTTTGTATTTGATAGACAGATGGGTTAGAATATTATCATTAACAATCAAAACATATGAGTAAAAGAATATTTAGTGGAGAACAAATCAAAACATTACTGCAAAATCCAAACGTGGAAGGGTGCAGTGAAAAATCAATTTCATACCATAGAGACTTTAAAATTACAGCAGTCAAAAAATATCGAGAGGGATTGCCTACCAATGAAATATTCAGACAAGCTAATTTCGACATAAAAATGATCGGTCGCGATGCGCCCCATGAGTGTCTCCGCCGATGGTTGAAAAAAGGAGAAAAAGAATTAAAATCAGACGGACGGGGACAGAGCAAGCTGGGCGGTCGGCCAAAAAATATTGAGAATCAAATGGTAGGATTAAGCGATAGGGAAAAGATTAAATATCTGGAAACAAAGATTGCATACCTGAAAGCCGAGAATGATTTTTTAGCCAAACTCCGCAAAAAGAGTTTAAACTAAAACCGTTTCAGAAATACAAAATCATTAGTTCATTAAATAGAGATGTTAAACTTCTGTGCAATATCGCAGAAGTTTCCAAATCAGGATACTACAAATGGTTAAAATACGCAGACCAAATCCCAAAAGATTACGAAGACTATCTACTGGTCAAGGAAATATTTGAAGGTGGCAAATCCAAATATGGCTGGCGACAGGTGAAAATGCACCTAAAACGCAAAAAGAAAATTATCATGAACCACAAAAAGATAATTCGAATAATGAAAAATTACAATCTTGTGGCAAAAATCAGAAGAAGAAATCCATACAAAGCAATCATGAAAAAGACAGCAGGGCACAGAACTTTTGAAAACAAATTAAGTAGAAATTTTAATCAGATAATCCCGCACAGATTTTTCAGCACTGACATAACATACTTGTTTTTCAACAATCGCACGGCTTATCTTTCTGTTGTAAAGGATATTGCTTCCGGTGAAATCGTGGCTTGGTATTTGCTGCCGCATATCACCATGGAATTGGTATTAAAAACCATTGAGCAAATGAAACCATATCAAAACGCATTAATACATTCTGACCAGGGATTTCACTACACAAATCCTGAATATATTGAAAAGATAAAAGCATTAGAAATGATTCAATCAATGTCCAGAAAAGGAAACTGCATTGATAACTCTCCGATTGAATCTTTCTTTGGACATTTAAAGGATGATGTTGATTACAAAAATTGCAAAACATTTGAGGAGCTTTACCAGCTCATTGAAAATTACATACGATACTACAACTGCGAACGCGCGCAGTGGGATAAAAACAAAATGACCCCTGTTGAATACAGGGATCATTTGTTGGCACTAAGCGCCTAAAACCGGTTTTTTATCCGTGTCCACTAAACGGGGTACACTTCA
>Ga0209083_1003699_pt1 | contig 12464 bp, 11 predicted proteins | sample AM7aDNAmetaG_FD_184132 | JGI IMG/M metagenome (GOLD analysis project Ga0209083, IMG submission 184132) | Freshwater microbial communities from Finland to study Microbial Dark Matter (Phase II) - AM7a DNA metaG (SPAdes) (version 3) | ecosystem: Environmental > Aquatic > Freshwater > Lake ...
AGGCAAAAACAAAAAACATAGTGGCTCCATTTTCTTGGCAACAAATTGCTGCCAGAAGCTACTGCTTTGCCTTTGCCCGTGCCAGAAATAAAAACACACTCAAAAAATTGTTTTCGCTGAATCGCTGATAAAAGAGTGCTAAAACCATTTTCTGAAACGATAGTATTCAACGTACTTCCAATTGTGACCACATTTTTCATCAATAAGTCATACTTCATCCCAGTGGCAGTAAAACCAGTTTTGTTGGTATGCCTGGAACTGAATTTTGTATTGAGATAAGAGGTGAGCACAAAACTGTAATTCCGGTTATGAATCCTGTTTTTGGGAATCAGGTCCAAATTGGTTACCATTCCATCCGTTGAATAGTCTAGTCCATTCATTGTGGCAGCCAATGTTGTTTTCACATACTGCGTCTTGTTCAGCGAAATCTTATGGCTTAAGCCAACTGCGCCCATGTATTGTTTAACATCCTGTTGCTCCTTGTCGCTGTCGTATTTCCATTGCGATTGATCGGTTTTTGGTTCTGCTCCCGAACCATCGGTTAACCCAATTCCCCATAAAGAGAATGTTCCCGTCTTTTTAGTAAGGAAATTCAATTTAAAAGAGATATCCTGGTAAGTTGTTCCACCTGCATTTTCTGGCAATATGGATTCAAGCAGTGCCAATGTCGAGTAGCGGTAGTTGAAAAGATAGGTAGAACTCCCGTTTTTCTTAAAGGGACCTTCTGCAGATGCATCGATCCCAAGAAGCCCCAGTTGGACAGTGTGTTCAGGAGTGATATTCCCGTTGCGCATAAAGATATCAAAAACACCCGACAAGGCATTGCTGTATTCGGCAGGCATGGCTCCCGAGAAAAAATCAGAATTGGCAAGAAGCTGACTGCTCAGTGCGGTCAATCCACCTCCACCGAAAGTCGTCATATCGGCAAAATGGTTTGGGTTGGGTATTTCGATCCCCTCCATTTTCCATTGCAACGATTGCGGACTGTTCCCACGAATGGCAATCGCATTGTTACTGACGTTGCTCGATACTCCGGCAAAGGAAGAAACCAACCGTGCAGGGTCGTCAAATCCACCGGCATAACGCGTTGCTTCTTCGACACTCAACATTTTGGCACTTACCGAAGCTAAATTGTTTAATGGCAGTTCCTTATTAACATTGGGTTTTACCACCACTTCCGAAAGTAAACCGGTATTTTCTTTCATTTGAATAGTCATGGAAAGCTCCTTTCCGGATGAAACCTGAACTTCCTTTATGATATAAGGTTCGTATCCAATCATCGAGACCTGCAGTTGGTACCTTCCAACAGGGACATCGCGAATGATAAATTTCCCCTGGCCATCCGTGGATGCCCCAAAACCTGTGTTTAAGAGAATTGTATTGGCAAAAGGCAAAGGCTCATTGGAAGCGTTGTCGATTACTGTCCCCCGAATAGTTTGGGTGGGCAATTGTGAATAGGAAAGAATGCAAAATGCATTTAGCAGAATTAAAACCAGGGAAAAACGGGTCATAACAATATGATTTTATAATTACTTTGAAGGATCAAAAGTCTTTCAAAATCATATTTTATGCAATACTGATTTATAAGTACAAGTTTATAAAAGCCCGAGTTTTGAGGCAAAAGCGACAGCCTCCATCGAATTATTCGCACCCAGTTTTTCCAAAACCCTCTGCCGATGTGTATTAACAGTGTGCAAACTAATGTCCAGATTGTCTGAAATCTCCTTGCTAAGTAGTCCATTCTTCACCATCCGGAGAATCTGGAGCTCTCTTTTAGATAAAGTCGTACTCATTGATTCCTCACTTTTCTTCTTGCCCTGGAAGGGGATCAACCTGCCAGTCCTGAAATCGAACAACTGGCTTTTGAACCCCTCTTCCAACTTCTGGTTGGGAGATATGTCGATTACACTCATCGACAACCACACGTTCCCATGTATATCCAATTCCAAAATCTGGTGTTGCTCAATTACCCGAATATAATCGTTGTTGGAATTTAATATCCTATACTCGTTGATAAGTTTGTAGTTTGTCCTTTCATCGGTCGAAAATTTCAGGTAGAGTTTAAGTAAGGACACGCCCATGTACATCAACTCAGCGAAATCGTCAGGATGGATCTTTTCATCCAGGAAGACCTGACCTTTTTCTTCGATCATTTTTAAATCAAAACCCAAAAGTTGCCCAAAATTCGGCGAATAAAAGACATGTTCCTTTTTGAAAATATCAAAAACGCTGATCCCACTCTTGCCAATATTGGCCAAGGTTTGCAAAAAAGGCCTGTGTTTATCAAGAATTGAATAATCCAAATCTGCTGGCACGAATTGCTGGGTATTTAACAACTCAAGATAAGTGAGGGTAACTTTTTCATCTGCCCTATTTTTCATAAAAACTCATTACTAGCAGGTTATCAGGTAATCAATAAATTTTTACAAGTAGTCACTTATCGCTGAAAATGAAATCATTTCAACCCCTCTGGATAACCAGGTTTCAAAAGGCAAAGGGAGGTTGGGTAACTCTTTGATCGCATCCTTGATCACAAAGACGTGAATTCCCCTTTCAACCAAGCCCATGACAGCTTTATCGACACAGATGTTGGTGGTCACTCCATAAACAAACACCTGGTCGGGATGGAGGATTTGGAGGATCTTTTCGGTATATTGATTGCCAATGAACACATCAAAAGCATCTTTTCGGATCACAATGTTCCTGAACCGGTGCGGATCGTCAAGTTCTTCAAAAATCCCAAGTTCACTGTCCCAATCAATTAACAATGGAGCCTCGGGTTCAGTTTCGCTGATAAATTGGGCACCGGATGTCCCCGCCATGCAATGGTATGGAAAACTTGTCTTATAATCTGGTAAATTCGAAAGTTCCTGAGAATTAATAAAGTGATAATCACAAGTATTGATCACCCTGACACCTTCGGTTTTGGCAAAATCGGTTATTTCTTTTAAAACCAGCCTGATCCCTTCAGCACCTTGCACATACAGTTTACCCGATTGATCAATAAAATCCTCCTGTGTATCCACATTCCAGAAAATACTCCGCTTAGTGTCCATTGGTAAGTAGTTTTTGATTAATAATTACTTGTCATTTTTGTTTGGCTTTGAAAGCGGCCAAACCTTTGTCCAAAAAGTCGATAAAATGCTCCGGATTTAAATCCCTCGCAGTAGGTTCAACCAGCAATTCCTGGTTATGGTCAAGCAATACATAATAAGGCTGGGCATTTACCCCAAATTTGGATATCTGAAAATCGGCAAATTTCTTTCCGATCGTCTTTTTTATTTTTTGATCATATGTTGATGTAACCCATTCTTTTTCAGGTAGATTTGTTTTGTCATCAACGTAAAGGGCTACAATTACGAAATTATTTTTTAACCGTTCAAGCACACGTGGATCAGACCAGACATTTGCTTCCATCTCCCTGCAGTTTACACATCCATGACCTGTAAAATCAATGAACACGGGTTTATTTTGAGCTTTGGCACAGGCCATTCCCTGTTCAAAATCGAAATATCCTTCCAATCCATGTGGCAATTCTAGAAACTCGCTAAATTTGGGCTTTTCGCAAAGCGCATTGCCTTTATTAGCGAATTTATCAATTCCCGGGGCATGATCCACCAGTTTTACCTCATCCCTGATAATCTTGTGCAGATCAAAATCATGCGATGTCATCGGTGGAAGGTAGCCTGATATCGCTTTCAATGGGGCTCCAAACATTCCGGGAAGGAGATAAACAACAAAAGAGAAGGTGATCAGGGACATCATCAGTCGTGGAACGGTTATAAATTTTGTGTCACTATCGTGGGCAAATTTCATTTTCCCAAGCAGATAGAATCCCATCATTGTAAAAATAACAATCCATAGGGCGATATAGACTTCCCGGTCGAGAATCCTCCAATGATAAGTCTGGTCGGCAATACTCAGAAATTTCAGTCCGAGCGCCAATTCGACAAAACCAAGGACCACTTTCACCGAATTCAGCCACCCCCCCGATTTGGGGAGGTTCGACAACCACTGCGGGAAAATGGCAAAAAGTGTAAACGGTAAAGCAAAAGCCAATGAAAAGCCAAGCATCCCAATGATTGGTTTTATGACCATCCCCCCCGCAGATTCGACCAAAATTGCCCCGACGATCGGCCCGGTACAACTGAACGATACCAATACGAGGGTCAAAGCCATGAAAAAAGCGCCGCCTATTCCCCCTTTATCGGCCTGGCTATCCGACTTGTTCACCCAATTGCTTGGAAGGATAATTTCGAACGCACCAAAAAAAGAGAAAGCAAAAACAGTAAAAATCAGAAAAAACAGGACATTAGGGATCCAATGGGTACTTAACCAATTGGCAAAATCAGCCCCGAGGGTAAGGGCAACCACAGTACCTATTAATGTGTATATCAATATAATAGATCCGCCATAGACAAATGCCTGGATCTTTGCCTGCAACCTCGATTTGCTGCTGTTCATAAAGAATGAGACCGTCATCGGGATCATCGGAAAAACACAGGGCGTAAGTATCGCAGCCAATCCTGCAACAAAACTAAATACCAAGAACCACCACAAACCATGTTGTGGCGCTGCTTTGTTTATTGCGACAGGTTTAACAGTCGTTTTAGCCGGAGCCGTTCCTGCAATGTCAAAACTAAAATCCAGATCGTCGAGGGTACAGGTCTCGTTGTTGCAACTTTGGTACTCGACAGCCCCTTTGATGCTAAACGATTGATTTGTAATGACTTTAATCGTTTGTGTAAAAATGGCTTCATTGCTGAAAAATTCGAGGTCCATGTTAAAAATCTTGTCATGTTCCTTTGTTGGTTTAGTTTTAGGCGATATATCTCCCACCAATTGATATTTGGAACTATCGGGATTAAATGTAAAGCTTGTTTTAATGGGTCCTCCGTCAGGCAAACTTGTGGAATAGAGATGCCATCCAGCATCGATTTTAGAACTGAACGTGAGTTCAATTTCTCCATTTCCGGTAGATTTCTGCGAAAAACTCCATTTGACCGGTTTGGTCAGTTGACCTGAAGATAGGATACTTGTACTTAATATCAGGGATATTAAGAGAATAAGTGTTTTTGTCATAATTTTAAAAATCAGAATTTCAATTCAAAACTACAAAAAAAGCTCATGCTTGTATTGCATGAGCTTTTTTTGTTTAGAAGATAATCTCTTCGCCATTCTCGTCGTAAAACTTTGAATCGAGGAAACTCATCGCGTTGATCTCCTGGATCTGAACTTTTTTACGATATTTCCATCTCCATTTCAAAGCTTTCGAAGGAAATCCCCTGGTCAGGAATGCCCCAACAAACGGGTGCAGTTTAATGGTCAACTTTCGTTTATGTAGTTCTTCGAAGATGAACCTGATTTTCTGTTCGATCTCTTCGATAAATAGTAAGGTTGGAGTCACTTTTCCCGAACCTTTGCAAACCGGACAAGTCTCAGCTGTCTCGATTGCCATCTCCTGACGCACCCGCTGCCGGGTAATCTGCATCAGACAAAACTTGCTCAAAGGCAATATGTTGTGTTTCGTTCTATCGGAAGCCATGGCCTCCTTCATTTTCTCAAAAACTTTTTGTCGGTTTTCGTTGCCGTGCATATCGATAAAATCAATTACGATTATGCCACCCATATCGCGAAGTCGCAATTGATGGGCTATTTCCTCAGCGGCAGCGAGATTGACCTCAAGGGCATTTGATTCCTGATCACCTGTTTTCGACCGGTTTCCACTGTTCACGTCAATAACGTGGAAGGCTTCTGTGTGTTCAATGATCAGATAGGCACCGCTCCTGAATGAGACGGTTTTTCCAAAAGATGCTTTAATTTGTTTATCGATCCCAAAATGTTCGAGAATGGGCAATTTACCATTGTAGTATTTTACCACTTTTTTCTTCTCAGGATCGATTGTTCCTACATATTCCTTTATCTCTACGGCAATATCCTCGTTGTTCACAAAAATATTGGAAAAATCAGGCGTATATAAATCCCTGATCATTCCAATGGTACGGTCAAGTTCCCCTAAAATAAGGGAGGGTGCTGCTTGTTTTTCCAGCTTTACGACCGCATTTTCAAATTTTGTAACCAAACGCCTTAGTTCGGGATCCAATTCCGCTACACGTTTCCCTTCAGCAGCAGTCCTGACAATAACCCCGTAATTTTTGGGGCATATGCTTTGAACTAATTTTTTTAAACGGCTCTTTTCCTCTGCCGATTCGATTTTTTGAGAGACTGAAATTTTGTTGCTGAACGGGATAAGCACCATATTTCTTCCAGCTACTGATATTTCGGATGTTAATCTGGGTCCTTTGGTCGAAATCGGCTCCTTGGCGATTTGCACCAAAATTGTCTGACCTGACTTGAGTACATCAGTAATTTTCCCATCTTTCGGAATATCAGGTTCCGGTTGAACCTTTAACTCAGAAGTCAACTTATTCTTTTTGGAACTTACCTGTTTAAGAAATTTGTTTAAAGTCTGGAATTGAGGCCCTAAATCCAAATAATGTAGGAACGCATCTTTCTCGTAGCCAACATCAACAAAAACAGCATTTAATCCGGGCATGATCTTCTTTACCTTGGCAAGGTAAATATCACCAACCGAGAATTTTAAATCACTGCTTTCCCTGTTTAGTTCTACCAGTTTTTTGTTTTCGAGTAAAGCGATTTCAACATGTGAGGGCGATACATCAATAATCAGTTCATTACTCACGGTCTTTACTCTTACTGTAAATTAAATACTAATAAATACAAGAAACCTAAAGTGCAATAGCACTTTAGGTTCTAATTCCTTTTCTACCACAAAAAACTATTTCTTCTTTTTGTGGCGATTTTTCCTCAAACGTTTTTTCCGTTTGTGGGTGGCCATTTTATGTCCTTTTCTTTTTTTACCGCTCGGCATAACTTAAAAACTTTTAATTATTTTACGTTGTTTTTAACGCGACCAACAAAAGTTTTAGCCGGTTTGAAAGAAGGAATAAAATGTTCAGGAATGATGATGGTTGTGTTACGGGAAATGTTGCGGGCTGTTTTCTCAGCACGTTTTTTCACGATAAAACTTCCAAAACCACGAAGGTAAACATTGTTTCCTTCTGCAAGTGAACCCGATACGGTGTCCATAAATGCCTCAACTGCTTTCTGAACAGTTACTTTCTCGATACCTGTGTTCTTCGAAATCTCGTTTACGATATCTGCTTTTGTCATTGCTATAAATTTAAATGATTCGACTTTCTTTGTTTTCATTTTGGTTTACAAATATATTGCTTTTGAATTAACCAACATCATACTAATCAATATTTTTTGTTCTTTTCGGAAAAATTTTTCAAAAAACTAAAAATATGCCCGAATTCGATAAAATCTTGATTGCTTGGTATCAACAAAACAAACGAAATCTTCCCTGGAGATCAAATAACGACCCTTATTTTGTATGGGTATCGGAAATAATCCTTCAACAAACACGAGTGGACACCGGAACCGACTATTTTCTTCGCTTCATCAAGACTTTTCCTGACGCTATTTCTTTGGCAAATGCTGAAGAAAATGATGTTTTAAAACTTTGGCAAGGATTAGGGTATTATTCCCGCGCCCGAAATATGCACGCTGCCGCCTTGCAGATAATAAATGAGTACAAAGGAGGTTTCCCAAGTTCCTATGTTGACATCAGAAAACTAAAGGGTGTTGGGGATTATACTGCTGCTGCGATTGCCTCTATTTCTTTTGGTCTGCCTTATCCCGTAATTGATGGAAATGTTTTTCGGGTCTTATCAAGGATTTTTGGAGTGGAAACTGCAATCGATACCTTAAAAGGCAAGAGGGAATTTACTGAATTGGCCTCGCTTTTAATAGACAAGGAAAACCCTGGTCAATTTAATGAAGCACTGATGGAATTCGGGGCTTTGCAATGCACACCCAAAAATCCCGAATGTCCGACTTGCCCATTCAATGACCGATGCATTGCCCTTTCAAAAAATGAAATTTCAAATCTTCCGGTCAAGTTAAAACAAACAAAAGTCAGAAAAAGGTACTTTAATTATTTATTAGTCAACGATGGAAATAGTTTTTACATTGAAAAAAGAGTTGAGAAGGATATTTGGCACAATCTGTATCAGTTCCCGCTTATTGAAACATCTGACACCGTAAACCTTGAAGAACTTATTTCCAATGAACGCTTTGTTAATCTGTTCGACCCAAAAGAGATTGTAATTGGCTCAATGGGACCAGAAATCGTACACCTTTTGACCCATCAGCGCTTACATGTCAAGTTTATTGACATCAAATCTTTAAAAGTTGTACCACAAATCAACTGGATTAAGGTAAGCCTCACGGGGATAAACAATTTTCCAGTCCCCAAAATAATCAATGACTTCTTGTTGGAGATGCATTCAAACAATAATGAGGAATAGTCAGAAATTATCACGTTTATTGTTATCTTTGAGAAGTAAATTTTTAGTAACTTAGACATATTAACCAATATTCTAAAGATTATGTCGATAAACAAAGTTATTTTAGTTGGAAATGTCGGGAAAGATCCTGAAATCAGACATTTAGACAGCAATGTCGCTGTTGCGAATTTCTCTTTGGCAACATCTGAGAGTTATACCAACAAAGCCGGTGAGAAGGTGACAACTACAGAATGGCACAATATTGTGTGTTGGCGCAGTTCTGCCACTTATGCCGAGAATTATATCCGAAAAGGGAGCCAGCTTTATGTGGAAGGGAAAATCAAGACGAGAAGTTACGATGCTCCGGATGGATCGAAAAGGTATGTGACAGAAATCTATGCCGATTCAATGCAATTGCTTGGGAAAAAAGCCGATAGCCCAACACCAGCAGAAGGCTATAAGACAACCCAAGTACCCTCTGTAAATGAACCTGTTGACAATTTTTCATATGGGAAAGAGGACAAGGAAGAAGACGATTTGCCATTCTGATATTCAACGATAAAATGGAAACAGGATTATCAATTACAAACCCAAGAAATTTTATCAGATGGTAAAATTTCCCTACATTTTTGTTGTGTTCCTGTTGTGTATCCTGATTTTTTCCGGTTCATGCCACAAAACTTATACTCCACGACCTCGTGGTTACTTCAGGATTGCTTTTCCTGAAAAGAGTTACAAACCACTTGCGATCCGGTTGCCTTATGGTTTTGAAATCCCGACCTATTCCATATTGGGGCGGGATTCCTTTAACCTGGATCAACCTTATTGGATCACGATCGACATACCTGCCAATCATGCACAGATACATTTAAGCTATAAAGAAATCAACAATAACCTGGGAACTTATATAGAGCAGTCTCGAAACCTTGTTTATGAACACACCCAAAAGGCAAGTGCCATCGAAGAACAAATTTTTGAAATGCCATCAAAAAGGGTTTTTGGTACAGTTTACACAATCAAAGGCAATGCTGCCTCGCCTTTACAATTTTATTTGACTGACAGTGTCAGGCATTTTTTACGTGGTTCCCTCTATATTAAGGAGATACCCAATATAGACAGTTTGCAGCCGGTCATTTCTTTCCTGTCGAAGGATGTTTACCGCATAATTGAAACAACCGAATGGAAAAATTCTAAATAATGCCACTGATACATCGGGAAAATATTAACAGGGGTGAGATTGGAGTTTGGAATATATCTGAGAGCATCGATGACCTGTACTTATTGGCCAGGTTATCAGAACCGGATTTATATTCTTATAATGAGATTAAAGCGCCACATCGTAAAAAAGAGTGGCTGACAGCCAGAATACTTCTCAACGAACTAACCGGTGAGCAAACTAGAATTGCCTACCATAACGATGGAAGACCCTACGCCGAGAATTCAGTATTTAATATAAGCATATCACATACAGGTATATACGTTGCTGTCTTTCTCCATTCCAAGGCAATCCCGGGAATTGACATCGAGCTAATTACAAGACAGGTTGGGCGTGTTGCAACCCGGTTCCTTGCACCTGATGAATTATCCTCGTGTTTAGATGATAAAGAATTATCAAATTTCCGGTTGTTGATGCACTGGTGTGCAAAAGAGGCCATTTTCAAGATGATACCACTCACAGATATTGAATTTGCAACAGATATCAGAATCAACTACGACGGACCTACCTCTAATACAGGGACTTTTCAAGGAGCATTTGAATTTAAAACCGGCTCAGTTCCAATTCCTCTTTACTATCGGATACTTGGTGAACTCCTGATTGTCTGGGGCTCGATTGAAAAAACGGAGTTGGAATGTCACATACAATCGATTCCCACTAATTTGGTCAAGTGAACAAATGAAGCTTTCATACGTCATTTGATTATGAAAATACAATATATAATATGAATATACCCGATTCCCATATCATCGTGATCTTTGGTGCCTCCGGGGACCTAACGAAAAGGAAACTGATCCCAGCTGTTTTTGAACTTTTCATTGATCAGCACCTACCGGAAAATTTTGCAATTCTTGGCACCAGTCGAACTACCCTGACTGATGAAGAATTCCGTCAGCGGATTTTGGAATTTTTACCATTGGAAAGCAAACAAACAGAATCATTTTTAAATCATATCTATTATCAAACAATTGATTACTCTGTTCAGGACGATTACCTGAAATTGAAAGAACGGTTGGAGAGTTTAAGTTTGCGGTTAAGGATCACACCCAATTATCTTTTTTACCTTTCAACACCTCCCAATTTATATGACCTGATTCCTGAAAAGCTTGCAACGGTACAGCTTAATTCACAAAAGGATGGATATAGAAGATTAGTTATTGAAAAACCGTTTGGAAACAGTCTTCTAAGTGCCAAGGCATTGAATATTAGCCTTCAAAAAAACTACCAGGAGAATCAAATCTATAGGATAGACCATTATCTCGGCAAAGAAACTGTTCAAAACCTGATGGTCACACGGTTTGCAAATGGCATCTTCGAACCCATCTGGAACAGGAACTTTATTGAGCGTGTTGAGATCACCTCTGCTGAAAGTCTTGGTGTGGAAGGTAGGGGAGGATATTATGACCACTCCGGTGCAATGCGCGACATGGTGCAAAACCATCTTTTACAGGTTGTTGGGATGGTGGCAATGGAACCTCCCGTAGTGATTGAAGCGGATGCCATCCGCCATGAAGTCATGAAGGTTTTTCAATCTTTACGCCCTTTAAAACCTGAGGAGCTGCAAAAACATGTTGTCAGGGGACAATATACAGCATCGACCATAAAGGGTCAGGCAATTGCAGGCTATCGTGAAGAACCTGGAGTTGATCCTGAATCCCATACCGAAACCTATCTTGCAATGAAGTTCTACATTGACAACTGGAGATGGGCAGGTGTTCCGTTCTTTATCCGCACAGGTAAAAAACTACCAACACGGGTTACCGAAATAGTAATCGAATTCAAACCTTCGCCACATCATTTATTTAACATGAACAGTTTTGACCAAATTGCTAACAATCAATTAATTATACGCATTCAGCCAGATGAGGGCATATTGTTGAAATTTGGGATGAAAGAACCTGGCGCAGGATTCAGGGTAAATCAGGTGAACATGGATTTTCACTACTCAAGTCTGGCAAACATTCAATTACCTACTGCCTACGAACGCCTCCTATTGGATTGTATGATGGGGGATGCGACCCTTTATTCACGGGGAGATACGGTTGAGGCGGCATGGAATTTTATACAGCCAATTCTGGATGCATGGGGAAATGATCCTTCAATCCCGATTTATGGTTATCCCGCAGGTACATGGGGACCATTGGAATCGGATAGTTTGATCAATGGTGACAAAATGTGGCGCTATCCATGCAAAAATCTATCGGACGACGGGTTGTACTGTGAATTGTAGAAAAAGAAAATGAATTATAAAATGGGAACCATTACCCACATTGGCAAAACAGCAGAAGATATTGCGGAAGTTTTTGCCGGAAATCTTCTTAACTGGGTATGTGAAACCAGAGACGCTCCTTTTCACCTCGCTTTGTCAGGAGGAAAAACACCTTCACTACTGTTTTCGCTATTGGCAGAAGAATATGCTATTACCATGCCCTGGCAGAAGATCCATTTCTGGTGGGGCGATGAAAGGATGGTTCCTCGCGACAATCCGGAAAATAACTTTGGTGTTGTTAATGAGCGTCTTTTGAAAAAAATTGAGATTCCAGTAGGTAATATCCACCGAATCCAAGGTGAAGGGTTCCCCGAAATTGAATCGAAAAGGTATAGGATAGAAATCAAAACATTCCTGCCAGAAGTGGGTGGCTGGCCATATTTCGACCTGGTTATGCTGGGATTGGGTGATGACGGACATACCGCTTCTATCTTTCCGGACCAAATGCAATTACTGGAATCTGATCAGGTAACGGCCATTGCGACCCATCCCCTATCGGGACAAAAAAGGATTACTCTAACCGGAAAGGTGATCAACAATGCAAAGAGAGTCGCCTTTTTAGTTTCAGGCGAATCAAAAGCACCAATTTACAATGAAATCATCCACA
>Ga0209083_1003708_pt1 | contig 12446 bp, 15 predicted proteins | sample AM7aDNAmetaG_FD_184132 | JGI IMG/M metagenome (GOLD analysis project Ga0209083, IMG submission 184132) | Freshwater microbial communities from Finland to study Microbial Dark Matter (Phase II) - AM7a DNA metaG (SPAdes) (version 3) | ecosystem: Environmental > Aquatic > Freshwater > Lake ...
AGGACTGTTGAAGAACTGGGAATGTTGAATGCACCTAATACGCACCCTGGCGTTGTTGTAACTGAAGAACAACTTCCGGTTGAATTTTATAGAAAAGCCCTTACTTCTTTCTGTACCATTGAGGAAGCTGTAAAAATCCTGGATTCGAACAAAGCAATTTTTAAAGGGTATAAACTTGGTCGTGGTCTAATCGGAGCAACTGCTGCTGTTGCAGCAGAAAATGATGACTGGACTTTCGAGCTTCTGACTTACCGCCTCGCTGGTTCTTTTGGCACAATACGGTCTGTTGACAAAAATTCACTATTTTCAGCTGAATTATTGACATTTCCCCATACATGGGACTCGGTTGATAGCGAAAATGATGTTGTTGTCTGTGTCCCTCACACACCTGACCCGGTCCTTTTTGGAATTCGCGGTGAAAGTCCTGAATGGATACAACTTGCAAGATCTGCAGTCAAGTCTGAACCTGTGGGAATTGAACAGATGTTTGTTACAAACCAGGGCACAGACGGACACATCCTTATTTACAAAGATGGAGGACTTATCGAAGGGCACTCTTACAGGTTTAATGGAACAGTTTCAGGCATGCCACAAACAGGTACAGGGGGGCATGTATCGGTAAGGATTGAAAGTGATCATCTATCCATCGTCTGCATGGCATATGAACCCACAAAAAAATTCCGTGATGTAATCAGGGCACTTATTCCAGGAGATTCAATAGTTGTCTTTGGAAGTTATAAGAACGGGAGCCTGAACCTTGAAAAAGTTTATGTTGCACAGCTTGCAGAAAATCTCAAAATACGTCCGCCTGTCTGTCAGAAGTGTTCAAAACGAATGAAAAGTGCTGGAATAAAGAAAGGATACAAGTGCCGGACCTGCCATGAAAAGACAATGGATTCTGAAAAAACAATTACTCCCCGCGAACTCACACCAGGCTGGTATGAAGTTCCTTCCATAGCCAGACGCCACCTTGCAAAACCACTTGCAAGGTTCCAGGAAGGTACTGCCATAGGAGTCCTGAAAAAAGAATGAATTGAAAAAGGCCATAATAGCATTCAACCAATTATACTAGAATGGAATGCGGTGAGGAAGTCAGACATATCAGGTTAAAGGCGGGAATGACCGTTGGTGAGCTTTTTTCTGAGTTTAAAGGGGCAGGGGCTTACAATGGAGGTGCCCTTGCAAGGGCTTGTGATATCCTCCAAACAATGTATATTGATAAAGAGGTCCTGAAGTTTTTCGGGTTTGCAGGGGCAATGGTTCCGGCAGGTATGCGCGCAATTGTTTCAGATATGATTGATAAAGGATTAATTGACATCCTCGTTTCAACCGGTGCAAACCTGACACATGATATAATTGAGGCACTCGGCTGCCACCATTACCATGGCAGTTCATGTGTTTCTGATGTCGATCTGAGGAAAGACGAAATAAACCGTATATATGATGTATTTCTCCCTAATGATGCATTCCTCGTATTCGAAACTTTTATGCAGGACCTCTTCTCGTCACTTTCAGACGATTCACCTTACAGCATCCTTCAGATTCTAAATGAGATAGGAAAACGGCTGCCAAACGGCATACTCGCGTCAGCTTCTAAAAAAAACATTCCCGTATTTTGTCCTGCGCTTTCAGACTCCATGATAGGCCTGCAGTACTGGCTCTATAAACAGGCTGGGAAACTGAAGATAGATGCCTTCACTGACATGAACGAGCTTCTTGACAGTTGTTTTAATGCAAAAAAAGCCGGTGTTTTTATTATAGGGGGCGGGGTTCCAAAAAACTTCATACTTCAAAGCATGCTCATGACACCTAACGGGTTTGATTATGCGGTTCAACTCACCGGAGATCGGCCTGACCTTGGTGGCCTGTCCGGTGCCACCCTGGATGAGGCCAGATCATGGGGTAAGGTTACACCTGAAGCAAAGGCGGTGACGGTCTATGCGGACGCTACAATTACATTACCGTTGCTTGTTGCGGCAGTGTATGAGAGGCTTGAGAAATGACCGGATTGATACTTGCTCTCGATGTCGTCACCCGTAAAAAGGCATTATCGATAAGCACATCATGTGCACCGTATATTGATGGAATAAAGTTAGGGTATCCATTGGTACTTAATACCGGAATGTCCATAGCTCGTGAGCTCGCAGATACAGGACTTCCCCTTATTGCGGATTTTAAAGTTGCAGATATCCCCTCAACAGACAAATTAATTTTGGAATCAGTCTTTTCTTCCGGGTTTTCAGCGATAATATGTCATGGATTCACAGGAGAAGACTCGCTTGAAGCCTGTGTCAGTACTGCACATGCATATGGTGGAGATTGTTATGTTGTAGCTGAAATGAGCCACCCCGGGGCCACCAGGTTTTTTCAGAAAGATACCACTGAATCTATAGCACATATGTCTGTTCAATATGATGCTGATGGAATAATCGCTCCTGCCACCAGGCCCCCGCATGTTGCAGCTTTGAGGGAGATAATAGGCAGTAAGAAGATATTATCACCCGGAATTGGAGCGCAGGGAGGAGATATAGTGTCCGTTGCACCTTTTGTCGATAGCATTATTGTCGGACGTGATATTTACGAAAATGCTGAACCGGGGGTACGTTCAGCATACTACAGGAATATCCTCAAATCTGCATGCAATGAACCCAAAAATTAACCCCTATCACTTCCTGACCTGATACTATGCAGTTGTCAAACGAGCAGAAAGCAATTCTCGAAAATTACCCGTCAATTGAAGATATTCCCTCAAATGAGCGCAAATACAAGTGTTTCACCTGCCATCTTATTGTCGATGAAAGTCCATGCCCGAAATGCGGGGAAGTTAACCTGAAAGTAATGTGCCCTCTGGACCATTGCCATTGTCACCATGAGATATCTGCAGGTATAGATTACTGCCCTCTTTGCAATGCAGCAGTCTGCCCGGACTGCGGTTCTCATGACGTTGTCCAGATAAGCAGGGTCACGGGTTATCTTCAGGACGTATCAGGCTGGAATGCAGGAAAACAGCAGGAACTGAAGGACCGGGTAAGGTATACCATTGTATGAGGTATTATCGGAAGGACAGTAGCCTCTTTATTCATGGCCGTTTCAGGGTTGCGTCAACAGTCCCTGGTTCCGGTTTAAGGGATTTCTCCTCTATAATTCTTGGGGCCGGGGTGGCATCAGAAGATGAACGGGAAGAAAAAGATCTTGCAATATTAGCCTCAAAAGAAGGGATTTTTCACGATTATGTTGGTTTTCTCTCTTTTCCTGGCCCAATCTGCATTTGTCAGATAGATACAGTTACTACTTTTATTAAAAATGGAAATTCCCGCCTGTCTATTATTGTTGCGATAAGGGAGTCCCTCGAAGATGCAGCTCTTTTGTCAGTTCTTACTAAAACCAGTTACTGCGCGGGGATAACTCTGGGAGAAGAACACCGAAGTGATATCATACCTGGTGATTTTATCGTTGCAATGGAAGGACAGGGCGATTTTAAAAGGTTTAATCCTGACATTGTCTGTGCTTCGATAAAGAAAGGGGTGGCAGAGATGTTAAAACCCCCTGAAAATGACTTATTCTTCATTTACAGCCGGCTTTCAGGAGGAGAATGGGTCAGATGGGACCGTGGTCACTGCAGGTTCTATCCCTGCCATTTCAAAGGACAGAGGTGCGATTACTGCTATTGCCCATATTACCCATGTAAGGATACTTCGCTTGGACAGTGGGTGGAGGGACATACAAAGAACCAGGTCTGGAACTGCAGTAACTGCACATTGCTTCATGAACCTCCTGTAGCAGAGTACCTTAAGAAAAATCCATGTGCAGGTCTGTCTGAACTAAAAAAAGTCAGGGGAAAAAGTTTTACTCTTCAATCCCCAGGGCAGTGAGTAGTTCCGCAACAGGGATTCCGTGGGCATCTGCAGCCTGTTTTATCGTCTCTCCTCTTGCTATTGCACAACCGATGCAACCCATTCCAAATGAGAACAGGACATCGCTGGACTCGGGTTTTTCCTGCAGAAGGTCATAAATCGTACTATCGCCGGTAATCGCCATACCTTAATATTAAAATTTTCATTACTTAAAGCTAGAGAAGTTATTCACTTTCACGGAGCCCGTGCAATGATAAGGTCTATAAGCAAAATAAAAATTAATATTGAAAGCGGAGATAGAAAATGACATTACAGGATACAGTTGAAAGAATCTCCAGGAAATTGGAAAGTAAAGGGATAACTTCAGATCCTCAGATAATTGAAGCCAAACTGAAAAGGTACATTAATGAGTTCAGTGTCCCGCTGACTGAAGCCGAAAGGAGTGTAATGAATGAATTTGCCCGCGATTATGGCATAGATAACGTTATTTCCGGGCCCTCTGAAACTAAAAAGATTACAGATTTGAAAGCAGGGGACTGGGCGACTATCGAAGGGAAGGTAGTGAGCCTTTCAGGTTCGAACCATCCATCAATAGCGCAGAGTGGAATTATTGCTGACGAGACAGGGCCGATTAAATTTGTTATATGGGTTAAAGGACCACAAAAAAGGGTAGAACTGGATAAATATTACTGCATCGAATCAGCAATTGTTGATGAATACAAAGGTGCATTAAGCCTGAAGATGCACAGCGGAACAACAATAGTTCCAGTAGAGAACGACATCTCTTATATCCCGTCCTTCACTCAGATCCAGGAACTTAAACCCGGAGTCCATTCTGTAAAAGTCAAACTCGTGCAGGAGTGGGAAGTAAATCATGACCGTATGCTCCAGACCGGTCTCATTGCAGATGAAAGCGGCCCGATTAAATTTGTAATATGGAAAGAGGCCGGTGCAGAGCCCCTGAAGCCTGATATTGTATACGGCATTTACTATGCAACAGTTGATGAATACAATGAGAGGCTCTCAATAAATATCTCGGGCTGCATGATAACGCCCCTCAATGAAGAATTTTCACCTATCACAAGCAGGGATACTACTGTTGAAGGAGTTATTGTCCAGGTCTCAACCGGCTCCGGACTTGTCAAGAGGTGCCCTGTAGAGGGGTGTAAGCGTGTACTTTCACGGCAGAATTACTGCCCTGTCCATGAATATCAACCCGATTTCGTTTATGATCTCAGAATTAAAGGCTGGCTGGATGATGGTATCAAGGCATATGACCTCCTCGTAAAACGTAAAGGAGTCGAGGCATTTACGGGTATCACACTCGATGCTGCAAAAGAAACCGCAGAAACGAGCCCACTTGGTATGGATGAGTTGTATTACCAGATAAAGGAGAAAATGCTTGGCCGATATGTCACATGTACAGGATTCCTGATTGAAGGGAGGATGGTCACAGAGCAATGTCATCCTATTTCATTGAAGACTGGTGACAAGGCACTTATGCTTGTCGAATTACAGGAGGGAAAAGAATGATGGAGAATGGGCGGTTCCAGCGCCAATATGTACGTGAACCGGCACGCAGGGTTTTTGCTGCTGAATTCCGCGATGCAGATCATCAGATGCGTGGGGATGAGAAGGATGAGAAAAGCCCGACATACGTACTTCTCCCTACCGGAGAACTTTGTAACCGCATATTTATCGTAGGTACACTAACCGAGAAACAGAAACAGGGTGAGCAGAATGTCATATACAGGGCCAGGATATCAGACCCTACCGGCACATTCTTTATAATGGCAGGCAGTTATCAGCCCGAAGCTATGGCACAGATAGCAAAGATTGAACCCCCGAACTTTGTTGCGGTTGTTGGAAAACCAAATGTCTATGAGAGGGACGATGGCCAGAAATTTGTCTCGGTAAGGGCCGAATCAGTCACTATTGTTGACAAGGAAACCCGCGATCTTTGGATTTTAGAGACTGCAAGAAGGACCCTTGACAGGATAAAAGGGAGCGGACAAAACCAGGATCTAGCGGCAAATCATTACAGAAGAGATCCGAAAACCTATAAGCAAATGGTACAGGAAGCCCTCATATCACTGTAGTGATGTTCCTCTCACCCATTCAACCATCTTTTTCAGTCCTGCTTCAAGAGCAATTTCAGGTTCCCATGACAGTAATCTATTAGCTTTTGTGATTACAGGGTTTCGCCTCAATGGGTCATCTTCTGGAAGTAGCTCAAACTTTAGTTCAGAGGAGGAACCTGTTAGCCGTCGTACCAGGTTTGCAAGTTCAAATATTGTTATCTCACTATTATTGCCGATGTTGATTACCTCGCCTGAAAGGCCATCTCGTGTTGCAAAAGTCAGAAGGCCACGTATCTGATCAGTAACATAACAGAAACTCCGGGTCTGTAAACCGTCTCCAAATATCGATATTGGTTCATTATTCAGTGACTGACTGACAAACCTGGGTATAACCCTCCCGTAAATTCCATCCATACGCATACGGGGCCCGTATGTGTTAAAGATACGGACAATGCGTGTATCTAGGCCAAATTGCCGGTGAAATGCTGTAACATAGGCTTCTCCGCATCGTTTCGCTTCATCATAACAGCCACGTGGCCCTATTGTGTTAACATTACCTCGATAGGTCTCAGGCGTGGGAACAGTAAAAGGGTCCCCATAAATTTCACTAGTCGAAGTAAAAAGAAATTTTGCGTCATTTTCTCTTGCGATTGTCAATGCATTTCTTACCCCTCTGGTATTAGCGTCCAGGATCTCTACCGGGTGGTGAGCAAATTCAAAAGGGGAGGCACGGCTTGCCATGTGAATAACAAGATCAAAAGGACCTTCAGGATTAAACGGATTGGAGACATCGTGTTCAATGAACTGGAAGAGGGGATTACCAGTAAGGTTTTTAATGGTAACAGGAAGGCCACTTGCAAAATTATCAACACAGGTCACCTGTGACCCGGTTCGGACGAGTGCATCGCACATCCATGAACCAAGAAAACCAGCTCCTCCTAATACCAGGGCGTGAGAGATTTGTATGTCAAACTTAGTTATATGGTCTGAAATTATCTGCAAGTCCTCTTCAAATGAATATTTCATGATACTCTCATCTCCTCTTTTTTCAAAAGTTCCTGCATAAAACAAAGGATATCATCATGGAACTCTTCACGCCCGAGGGTGAGTTCAATCCATGCCTTCATCCAGCCAGGTTTATCACCGATATCGTATCTTATACAGTTTGTCACAAGACCAAGTGGGTGGTCGAGCATCCGGATTGCATCGGTGAGCTGAATTTCCCCTCCATAACCGGGCCTGACCTTGTGAATGCAGTCAAAAATTTCTGAAGTAAAGATATAACGACCTATTGCTCCAAGGTTTGAAGGAGCAATTTCAGGTGCAGGTTTCTCAATTATTGAATTTATTACATATATATTGGGGGCTGCCAATTCACCATCAATTATGCCGTAATCCTTTAATTTGTAATCTGGAACTTCTTCGACTGCAACAACTGACTTTCCGTACTTTTTGAATACCTCATTCATCTGGGAAGTGCAGGTCTCGCATCCGATTGGTTCTATTGTGATAGTGTCACCAAGCAGGACTGCAAAAGGTTCATCGTCACAATGTTTTTCTGCAAGTAGGACTGCGTCTCCAAGCCCTTTCTGTTCGCGCTGTCGGATATAATGAATTTCTGGGATCTCCTCAAGAGCAAAAAATGCTTTTGCATAAGGTTCAGTGCCGTTTTGCCCTGACAAACGTTCTTCCAGCTCGTGGCATCTGTCGAAATGGTCCTCGATTGAGCGTTTATTGCGTCCCGTAATAATTATAATGTCATCAAAACCCGACTTAACCGCTTCTTCAACAACGTACTGGATGACGGGTTTGTCAACGACGGGCAGCATCTCTTTTGGCTGAGCTTTAGTTATCGGGAGAAAACGCGTCCCAAGTCCTGCTGCAGGGATGACGACTTTTCTGATTCCATTATTGGTACTCATCGTGTCACCAGCAGATCCCTTCAATGTCCTTACGTTTGAGGACCTTTCTTCCTTCAATTATTACTTTGGTCTTCATTTTTTCAAACTCGCTATTGAGGGAGCTGAATTCAGGCCATTCAGTCATAATTAAGCAGGCATCTGCATTATTGAGGGCTTCAGCTGCAGATTGTGCATACTCGATTTCAGGGAAGACTGCCCTTGTTGCGTCCATCGCAAGTGGGTCAAATGCAATTATTTCAGCAGATTCCTTTAACAGGAGCCTGATTATTACGAGTGCCCTTGACTCCCTGATATCGTCAGTATTATCTTTAAAAGCGAGTCCCAGGATACAAATACGTTTATTTTTCAGGTTACTCAGATGTTTCTTCAGGATTTCGATAAGTCGTTCTGGCTGCGCCTCATTAACTTTCATGACCGCGCTAAGAATATCAGGTTCATAACCGAGTGATTTTGCGAGTCTTATAAGAGCTGATACATCCTTTGGAAAACACGAGCCACCAAAACCTGCCCCCGCATTCAGGAATAGTGGTCCAATCCGGGAATCTAGTCCGACACCCTCCATTACTTCATATACATCAATTCCAAGTTTTTTGCAGATATTGCCGATTTCATTTGAGAATGAAATTTTTGTCGCAAGAAAGGCATTCGAGGTGTATTTTATCATCTCAGCTGCCACCGGACTTGTGTGGAGTATTGGAGCTTTCAAGTCGGCATATAGTTCCTTAATCTCGTTAAATGTACGCGCGTCATTTGTTCCAATAACAATCCGGTCAGGGTGAAAAAAATCATAAACAGCTCTTCCTTCCCTTAAAAATTCAGGGTTCATTCCAAATCTGATTGTACCCTCTGGTCTACCTGAATGAGCAATTACTTCAGGGGCAACAATATTTTCAGTAGTTCCAGGTGGGACAGTGCTTTTTACTATGATTGTGTGAGGCTTTTTAGAACCTTTCAGGGCTTTTCCAATTGATTGGGAGGCAGAAATAATGTAATTGAGGTTTGCACTTCCGTCCTCTGACTCTGGAGTCCCGACACAGATAAAAGTGATAAGTGAATCAGGTATTCCATTATAGTCGGAACGTGCAATCAACCTCTTACCTGTATGGCGGTTTAGTATATCGGATAAGCCCTCTTCATAAATTGGGGAGTCACGTTTGTTAATACGTGCAACTTTTGTCTCATCCAGTTCAACAATTTCAATATTATGGCCGAGTTCTGAAAGACAGGCCCCTGTAACGAGTCCAACATATCCGCCGCCGATTACTGAGACATTCATGTCAACAAGTACATTTGTTTATTTGTCACAATAAACTCTCTTTTCCGTTATTATGATATTGGAACAAAAACGATAGAGAAGTACACAAAATTGGAGGAAAGTGGAGGCTTTAGGGGCAATGGGTTTTTGGCAGGATAAAAAAATTTTACTCACAGGAGGAGCAGGATTTCTGGGTTCACACATTATAGCGCTTCTTTTGAAGAAAGGGGTTTTAATAGAAGATATAAAAATTCCACGTAGTAATGAGACTGACCTTCGGAAGTGGGAGAATTGTGTTGAGTCAGTCAAAGGGGTAGACCTTGTCATTCACCTGGCTGCAAAGGTGGGTGGTATAGGGTTTAACCAAAAGAATCCGGCTTCACTTTTTTATGATAACCTGATGATGGGGGTTCAGATATTGGAAGCGGCGAGGCAGGAAGGAGTACCTAAATGTGTGATGCTTGGGACTGTGTGTGCTTACCCAAAATTTACTAAAGTTCCATTTCATGAAGATGATATCTGGGATGGTTACCCTGAAGAGACAAATGCCCCATATGGTCTTGCAAAGAAGATGCTCCTAGTACAGTCACAGTCATACCGTGAACAATATGGATACAACTCAATATTTTTACTCCCTGTGAACCTCTATGGACCCCGGGATAATTTCAATCCTGAAAGTTCCCATGTAATACCCGCATTAATCAGGAAATTTATCGAAGCACGCGATGCAGGGAATAAAATAGTTTCAGTCTGGGGGACCGGGAATGCATCACGAGAGTTCCTTTTCAGTGAAGATGCTGCAACGGCAATAGTTCTCGCAACCGAACACTACAATAAATCCGATCCTGTAAACCTGGGAGCGGGAAAGGAAATTAAGATAAAGGACCTTGCAGAGATAATAAAAGAGAAAACCGGGTTTCAGGGAGATATCTTCTGGGATACTACGCGTCCTGACGGCCAGCCACGCCGCTCGCTTGACACTTCACGTGCCAAGCGGGAGTTTGGATTTGAAGCTCAGGTATCATTTGAAGCAGGGCTTGAGAAGACAATAGAGTGGTTTGAAAAGGCGAGAATTGAGGGTGTCATCAGGTGACTTAAACAACATAATAAGTCTCAACTGCAATATATTAATACTGATAAATGTCTGAAACGATAACAAAAGACCCTGTACCCACAATAATAATAGAACCTCCAAAACGCTGGGTGCCGGTGAACTGGAGAGAGATTTGGGAGTATCGCGAATTACTCTATTTCTTTGTCTGGCGTGACCTGAAAGTCCGGTATAAACAGACTGCCATAGGGGTCTCATGGGTTGTAATTAAACCATTTTTCTCAATGGTTGTTTTCACACTTTTTTTTGGAAACGTACTGAAAGTACCCTCAGATGGTGTCCCATATGCCCTATTTTCATTTGCAGGAATTCTTCCCTGGAACCTCTTTGCCGATGGACTGGGGCGATCTACAGGGAGTATGCTTGAAAATGCAGGGATTCTGACAAAGGTATATATCCCGCGGTTAATCCTGCCGATTGCGAGTGTAATATCTCCTGTTGTTGATTTTTTCGTTGCTCTTGTTATCTTCATACTGATAATGCCGCTCTTTCATTATGTTCCAACCGTGAACGTTGTTGCAGTACCGTTATTTATTGCGTTCACAGTTTTCACAGCTCTCTCTCTAGGGCTTTGGCTTGCGTCTTTTGCAGTTAAATATAGGGATATAATTCATGCGGTTCCATTTCTTATCCAGATAGGTTTTTTTGTCTCACCTGTAATTTACCCGGTTACAATACTGCCTCCTTCAATGAAATTCCTGTACAGCCTTAACCCGATGGCAGGAATTATTGACGGCTTCAGATGGGCATTTCTTGGGACTGCTGCTCCGGGCCCGTCTATATTCATCTCTCTTGGGGTTGTGATAGTGATGTTCATATCAGGGTTATTCTTCTTCAGGAGTGTTGAGCAGTACTTTGCAGATATCGTATGATATCCAAAACAAATGACTCTGATATACGAGATAGATTAAAACAGCGAAAAATGAGGTATGAGGATTCTCTCGCAAAAGAGAAAGAGAGAATTCTCTGTGCTCTTATTGCTCTTGGTGTTGAGAAAGTATTTCTATTCGGGTCATATGCAAGAGGTGAAAAAAACCCGCAAGACCTTGACTTTGTTGTTATCTGGGATAATCAATTGGACTATCTTTCTCGGACTGAAATGTTGTATAAAACTGTATGTCCGAAGGTAGCAGCAGATATGCTAGTATATTCACCTAATGAGTTTCAGGAAATAAAAAAAAGATCATTCATGAAAAATATCCTGAATGATGCCGTGATGCTGTATGAGAAAAGAAAGTAGTGACGAAGGTAGCAGGTGGCTTATGCAAGCTATTGCTGACAGAGATGGAGCAGAGATACTCTTTGAAGGAGGAAGTTTCCATCTTGCCTGTTTTATTGCCCAGCAGGTAGCAGAAAAGGCATTAAAAGCATTTTTGTACTCCAAAGGTGAGCAGATAGTGACAGGGCATTCTGTCGAAACACTTGCGGCATGGTGTAGTGAGTACAATCCGGAATTTGAGAGATTGAGAGAAGAGGTTGCCCCGCTGGACGGTTTGTACATTCCGACAAGGTATCCCAACGGTCTTCCTGACAGCATACCCGCGAGGGTATTTACTCGAAAATCGGCAATCGAGGCATTACGACTTGCTGACCTTGTACTTGAAAAAGTGAGAAATTACCTTTAATTTTTATTATAGGGCATTATTTCAATATTTTATGTTTCTATTAATGACCGTATATACTACCATGCTTTTAAGGAGTAGTATGCCCCGGAATTTCCAGATCCGATAGATTTCACGTTTGATGTTGAGAATGAGTATAAAGCCTACGATAAATTCCTTCAGATCTTCTTCCCTGCCTTCAGCGAAAATCTCCACATCATAACCTTCACAATTCTTGACAATGCCCGTAATATGACACTTTCTGGCTATTTTGGTCACCCGATCCCGGTACCCCACACGCTGTACCTCACCGGATACTACGATGTTGAGATGATTCATGATAATTTACCTAGCGATTTTTCTCTTTATATTACTTGTCTTAATTATTACTTTCGTGTTCTGCATAGAAAAGAATTAATTATGGAACCGTGCAGATTATGCTGCAGTATTAAAATGACAGATAACTCTTCCAAGCAATATATTATCACTGTAACCGGGAAGGTTCAAAGGGTTGGATTTCGTGATAAAGTCGAGGATCTCGCGATTGAGCACGGGATAAAGGGTTATGTCCAAAATATTAAAACCCGTGAAGTAAGTATTGTAGCAGAAGGATTGGATTCAG
>Ga0209083_1003714_pt1 | contig 12422 bp, 12 predicted proteins | sample AM7aDNAmetaG_FD_184132 | JGI IMG/M metagenome (GOLD analysis project Ga0209083, IMG submission 184132) | Freshwater microbial communities from Finland to study Microbial Dark Matter (Phase II) - AM7a DNA metaG (SPAdes) (version 3) | ecosystem: Environmental > Aquatic > Freshwater > Lake ...
ATTTACTTCCACGGCTTAACCGCCGCACCACTAGCTCCCCAACGTGTCGTCGCGCTACCGCCCGACTTATCGCTTTCTCCCTGCGGGCTAGCCGGGTAAATGACATCTAGCCAATGTCCTTTATGGCGGCAGCGGCCCGGCACAACTGGCATTGGCAATTCTGGCCGACCATTTCTTCGATGAAGAACAGGCGTTGAACTTTTATCAACGCTTCAAGTGGGCGGTCATTGCCGAACTGCCGCATCGGGGTTGGATTCTGACCAGCGACCAGATAGATGCGGTGTTGCGTTCCCTGCGGGAACGCGAGCCGTTGCTGGATTGTGTCGCATCTTAAAAACCACCCCGACCATTTTGGCCGGGGCTTTTTTATTGCCGATTCCGGCAGGTCCACACGTCTCCCCCGATTCACCCCCGTGTCCTACGCTTCAAGATGGATTCAAAAGTTCAATTCAACCACACACCAGAAAGGAGATTCACTATGGATGTTCATTGCACAACTTGTGGCGAGCCGTGGGATGTTTACCACCTACGGCACGACGCCATTTATGAAACCGACTTGTCTCACGCCGAGGCGAAGGCGTGGACGGGATTGTCACCGCAATTGAAATTGCTGGACCGCTACCGCGAAAAATTCAAGGCCGTCGGCTATGAATTCGGCGGCTCGGTTCTCAACGTCATGCGTTGCCCGGGGTGTTCCAAGGACGCCAAGCCCGATTCTGACAAGGCGGCGTTCAAGGCCGGCATCGTCGAGTTGCTGGGCGACGACGAAGACGGCATCGCCGCCACGATGGAGGATTTTCGTTTATGAAAGAACCTCCGCCACCGAACAGGAAAAATGGCACGCGGGATCCCAATCAAGTTGAGTTCGGCATCATCTGGGAGTTGTCGGTCTATCCGTTCAAGTTACGCGCCGGGGATGTCTTCAAGTTTAACGAACGCCTCTGTCGCGTGCTGCGGGTCAACTATAGTTCGGCCATCGTCATCATGAATCGGCCGGTGCGGGAGTTCAAAACCAGGTTCGATAAGCCGGTAAAGTTCCAGCCACCACCGCACCAGTTTTACATCTCACCGAATTCTGAAGTGGCCGTGCTTAACCGTAAAGCTAAGCGTTAGTTCACAGGCGATTCTCTGAATCGCCTTTTTTATTGGCCGGTTGATTCCGGCGGCGGGGTGGCCAGCCGTTGCATCCAGAGGCGGGCCAGTGGTTGAAAATTCTTTTGGTCGCCCGCGCGCAAGGCCGACAGATAAATTTCCGTTTCCGCTTTATCGCGTGGTGCCAGTTGCACCGGCGGCAGTTTCAGTCGGCGCAGGATTTCCCAAAGCCAGAGCCGCACCAAGCGCCCGTTGAAATCAGCGAACGGATGGACGGTCAACAGCCGGGCTTCGGCAAACGCCAACGTGTCGGGCAATGATTCAAATTGGATCGGCTCGGCCAGCCGCGCCTGCAAATCTAGACTGTATTCCCGCATCTGAAGCGAAACCAAATGCGGCGCGGGTGGTTCGTGCTGGCCGACCTGAACGGCAATCGTGCGCCATTGACCGGCCCATTCTGGCACGAGGTCGCCGCAAAAATCCCGATGCAGGGCGCGGATTAAATTATCATCCAGCAGCGCAGCCGCGTAGTCACCAGCCTCAATTCGCTCTTGAATACGCAACACGCGTTCCGCGAGCAAGGGGGCTAATTCCGAGTAGCGGAGGATTCCCCGGCTGGTTTCAAGCCAGCGGGTGGAGTGGGCGGATGGAGTTTCGTCAGCCATGCGAGGTCAACGGGTTCGCCTTCAAACGCCATACTGTCGGCCACCTGTTGGGGAATGGCCTGCCAGCGCAACTGTTGTTGCGTGCGGGCTGACAATAATTGCCAGCGTTGAATGGCTTCGACGTAACCCATGCAGGCAAAATAACCGCCGCCGCCGGTTTATCAAACACAATCATTGCGGATGTTGGCAAGTTCACACGTCTCCCGCAGAACAACGCATCGTTTTAATCTTCATGTTGGGTTCACAGGTTTCATCACAAAACAATAATAACCAACCAAAAGGAAAAACATGAATGCAGTCAGTGAAACAAACGAACGCGTCTCGTTGTATTATCGCGAAGGTTCATCCGACAAGGTCTATCAGGCCGCGATTGAACCGGCGGGCAGTCAGTTCGTCGTCAACTTCGCTTATGGCCGGCGTGGCACCACGCTGACCACCGGCACCAAAACGTCTTCGCCGGTGGATTACGCCGCCGCGAAGAAAATCTACGGCAAACTCGTTAGCGAAAAGAAAGCCAAGGGTTACACCGAGGGTGCGGACGGCACGCCGTATCAGCACACCGACAAACGTCCCTCTGGTATCTTGCCGCAGTTGCTCAATCCGGTGGAGGAAGCCGAAGTGGAATTACTCCTGCGCGATGACAATTATTGCGCCCAGGAAAAGTTTGACGGCCGGCATCTGTTGGTCCGTAAGCAGGATGACGACCTCGAAGGCATCAACAAAAAGGGATTTGTGGTCGGCTTGCCACAGACAGTGGCCAACGAACTGCGCAACGTCCCCGGCAGTTTCATTCCCGATGGTGAAGCCATTGGCGATGATTATCACGCCTTTGACCTGCTCGAATACAACGGCGAAAACCACCGGGTGCTGCCGTATCGGATCCGGCTGGCGCGCTTGATTGACCTGCTGCTGTTGACTCGCACAGACTTCAAACACATCCGATTAGTTCAAACTGCGTTTAGCACCCCGCAAAAGACCGAACTGTATCAGCGGCTACGGCGGGAGAATCGCGAAGGCATCGTGTTCAAGCGATTGGACGCGCCGATTGTGGCGGGCCGACCGAATAGTGGCGGGCCGCAGTTGAAGTTCAAGTTTGTCGCCACGTTGTCGGCGGTGGTCGCCAAGATCAACGTCCAGCGCAGCGTGGAACTCGGGCTGTTTCAAGGACGGAGTCTGGTTTCGTGCGGCAATGTCACCATCCCAGCCAATCATGAAATCCCCACGGTTGGCACCGTGGTAGATGCACGCTACCTCTATGCGGCAAAAGAAAGCGGCGTGCTGTATCAGCCGGTTTATCTGGGGCCGCGTGATGATGTTGACCCCGGCGAATGTCTGGTGTCGCAGTTGAAATTCAAGGCGGAGTAAAATTCACCCGGTCACACTTAATGGTGTGGCCGGCTTTTTATTTGTCGGTGCTGGCAAGTCCACACGTCTCCCCGGAAATGCGGGGGCGTCATACGCTTCACTCTGGGTTCACAGGGATCATTTCAACACTCAACCAAAGGAGATTCATCATGGCAGTTCAAACATTCCCGCTGGGCAACGTCGTCATCACCCCCAATGCGCTCGGTCAGCTTACCCCCGCCGACATCCAACTCGGTTTGCAGCGGCATCAGGCGGGCGACTGGGGCGAACTTGGTGAGGAAGACTGGCAGGAAAACGATCAGGCACTGCGCACCGGACTGCGTTTGCTATCCAGCTATCGCAGCAGCGGCGGCGCGACCTTCTGGATTATCAGCGAGGCTTCGCGCGCGGTCACCACATTGCTCATGCCGGAAGATTATTGACCGGCACGTTCACTGGCGATCCTTCATGGGTCGCCTTTTTTATTTGCCGGTTCCGGCAAGTCCACACGTCTCCATCAAAACGCTCCAGCGGCATACGCTTCACCATGGAACCACAGGGTTCATTCACAAACAAAAACAACCATAGGAGAAAAGTATGAACAACAAATCGTATGACCGTATCACCGAGCGCATCGTCAGCCTGCTGTCGCAAGGCACCGTGCCCTGGCACAAACCGTGGCATGTCCAGACCGGACTGCCGCGCAACCTCATCACGCAGAAGCCGTATCGCGGCATCAACGTGTTCCTGCTCATGGCGATGAATTATGAATCGCCCAACTGGCTCACGCTGCGGCAAGCCAACGCGATGGGTGGCCAGATCAAGCCGGGCGAAAAATCCTGCCCGGTCGTGTTCTGGAAACCGATGAAGGTGCAGGACAAGGAAACCAAGGAGGAAAAGAAAATTCCGTTTCTGCGCCTGTATCACGTCTTCAACGTGTCGCAATGCACGGGCTTGAAGAACATTCCGCCAGCGGACGACACAGCCTTCATTCAAACCTTGCCGGCGGAACTGGTGGCGAATATGCCGCAACGTCCCGTCATCAAGCATGGCATGAATATGGCGTCTTATTCCCCCGTCAGTGACGTGGTGAACATGCCCGACCGGGTGCGTTTCAAATCAGAGGATCATTATCATGCCACGCTGTTTCATGAATTGGTGCATTCAGTCGGCCATGAAAAGCGGCTGAAACGTGCCAGCATCATGGAGCGGAATGGCTATGGTTCCAATCCTTACGCCAAGGAGGAATTGATTGCCGAAATGGGCAGTGCATTTCTTTGCGGTTACGCCGGCATCGTGGATCAGACCATTGACAGTTCGGCGGCTTATCTCGAAGGCTGGCTGAAACAGTTGAAGGAAGACAAGACCCTCATCGTCCATGCGGCGGCGCAGGCGCAGAAAGCGGCGGACTTCATCCTTGGCCATAAACCGGAGTATCCGGCGGAAGCCATGATTCCCAAAATCTCGGTGCCGCCGAAACCGGCGGAGGTGTTGGCATGAGGGTGATCCATCCGCAGGAATTCAAGGTGATGTCCCTGCGTGATTGTCCCGTGCCCAGTGAAATGCTGGTGTGCGAGACGCCACGACAGGTGGTGGATTACTGGCGGTTGCACATCGCCACGGCACCGCACTTCAATCCCGAATGCGAGTGTATGGCGGTGTTGCTATTGAACACGCGCAAGCGGGTCAAAGGGCATCAGTTGTTGAGCATCGGCACGATGGACACGATTCTCGTGCATCCGAGGGAGGTCTTCCGCTGTGCGATTATCGCAGCGGCGGCTGCCATCGTGGTCATCCACAATCATCCCAGTGGTGAAAGCACCCCATCTGAGGCCGACATCAAAGTGACCCGCGATTTGACTCGCGCCGGTCAACTGTTGAAGATCGAGTTGATTGACCATGTGGTCATCGGTAACCAAAACCATACCTCGCTAAGAGAATTGGGTTACCTGGCTTGCTAAAAAACAACCCCGACCATTTTATGGCCGGGGCTTTTATTTGGTGGTGAACTGACACAAAAAAGTTCACAATTTTGACTCTGAAGTTTCGGGCTCATGGCGATTCAACGATGGGGCCGATACGCAGATAAATTTTAATCCACCGTGAACGAGAACAGCAATGCGATTTCAGCACCGGCACAATCCCGTTTTCTGGCTTTTTTTGACGAGTGCGGGGATCATTCGCTCGACAAAATCGACCGTGACTTTCCGCTATTCGTGCTCGCCTTGGTTTTGGTGGAGCGTTCCGTTTATCAAAATCAGATTTTGCCGGAGTTCAACAATTTTAAGCTCCGTTATTTTAATCACGAAGGCATCAATCTCCACAGCCGGGACATTCGACTGGCTGCCGGTCCCTTTTCATTGTTGTTGAATCCGGCCATCCGGCCGCAATTCATGGCGGAGTTGAGTGACATCATGGATCGGGTGCCGTTCACCCTTTTCATTTCCGCCATTCAGAAACAGGCCTATCTGGATCGACACGGCGGGGATGCTGCCAACCCCTACGATCTGGCCTTGGAATTTACGATGGAAGGATTGTTCCATTTCCTAGCCGCGCAGGGTGAGCGGCATCTACCCATCGTGGCTGACGCGCGTGGCAAACGGGAAGATAATATGCTGGAGCAGGTGTTTTCCCGCATGATGACGCAGGGCACCGTCAACATATCGGCGGAGCAGTTTCAGCAGCTGGATTGTCTGTTGAGTTTTCAGTCCAAGAAAAACAACATCCTAGGCGTGCAACTGGCCGATTTGTGCGCTCATCCGTGCGCACGGCATATCCTGAATCCGGCCAAACCAAACCGGGCGTTTGAAATCGCGCGGAAGCGCCTTTATCAGCGGGACGGGGTTAGTGGTTGGAAGGTGGTTCCCTGAAAATCAAATGGGCATCCCCCAGCTTTCGCCAAGAGACACCCACCGACCGAGAATTCTCAGTCCGCAGTCAGTATAGACCAGCGGCGGAAAATTGCAACCCCTGATCCGGGTCATATACCCGACCGCTACCGGCCGGGTATTACAATTGTTTCCGCGTCTGTGTTACAATGGGTTCATTATGAAAACAACCACCCCGAACCATGGCGCGCATCAAGGTCACCTGTAAAAAGTGCGGTAATATTTTCGATTGGAACGACCTTTGGCCGGATGGCTTGAAGCGTTGTCCGCTCTGCGGCATTTTGACCCGGCTCAATTATTTATTGCGTTGAAGGCGGCGGCGTCTGGCCAATTGCCCCTTGAATCCGCGCCGTCACATTGCTCACGCCTTCCGTCAGGCGGGCTTGCAGTTTATCGGATAACTGACCCAGCCGGGCCGGGCTGATGGGCACATAGTTCACCGCCATGGGGGTCCCGATCAGATTGCCGATGCTAAACTTGATTTGGGCCTCCGCTTTGTATTCCAGAAGTTTGAACAGAATCTGCGTTTCATCATCCTTCGTCTGTGCACACACAATCACGCCATTCCGGTAACCGGCGCTGGTGGCCAGATAGGTGGAGAAATCCTGTCGAAATTCAATCTGATATGTTTCCGGCAGGGGCGAGAAGTTTTTGGTGATCTGAAAGCTCGGCGGAATTTTTAACGCATACAAAATCGCGGTGTAAACCTGATCCACCGGCTTGGTGGTTTTGAACTCATGACTCGGGAACAGGTCGGCATCGCTGTTGTAACGAAGCGCATTTTTGAAAGCGAGGTTGCCATGTTCTAACCGCTCCAAGCGCAGCTTCTCCCGCTGTTCCGGCTCGCGGCGCTTGTATTCGGCCACCAGCGCCTTGGCTTCTGTATTGTCCGGAAAAATCTGCAGGGTCGTAGCCAGTTTATTTTGACCGCCGATGAAATCGCCCTGCAAGCCCAGTTGCTTCGCCCGTTGCAGGCTGCCTAAACCAGTGGCGTTTTGTTGCAACGCCGAAGCCTCCGCATCGCCGGGCTTGGCGATCAACGCCTCGCCGACGGACTTTAAGGCGGCATCATAATTTTCATCGTCCATGGCCTGCCGTGCCTTTTTCATGCTGCCGGTGTAATTGACGCTGATGAGATTGGTATGAAAGGAACTCGACTGATAGGCGGTAATCGTCAGCGGCGCCGCGACCGTTTCATAGCCGTCGTGTTGCAGCATGAAGATCCAGTCACCCGGCTTTAGTTCGTTCACCGTGAGCGGCGTCATGCCCCAATACCGGCCATCACTTGTTCGCACCGCCGCTCCCGGCGGTTCGGTTTCCAGCACCGCCGTGCCGTATAAAAATTCCAAGGCCAGTTGATTGGTGGTTCCCGCCGCAATGGTCACCGTTTGCGTCAGTTCATCCCGATGATGCTGGGCCTTCACTTGGTAGGTGCCTTCCGGCAATTCCCAGATTGAATACGGAAAGTTGACCGACTCGATGAGCTGGCCATCGGCCTGCATAAACTGGCCGGTGGCGTCCGCTTCGTTGCAGGTGATTTGGGCCGCGCCCAAGTGTGGCGCGATCTGCCACGACGTCGGCGCACCCCGCGTCACCGACACGTCGTCCGAGCGCGACCAGTGGGCGTAGCGCGACAGGATGACATATTGATCGGTTGGCACCGAGGAGGTCAGACCCGGACTATTGGTCAGCGTGACATTAAATTCCGGGCCGTGAATGTAAAGCATGGGAGTCGGTGGATTGACCGTCACCGCCAGAACCGACATCGTGCGTTTCAGATCAATGGTGCCGAGGTTATGCGCACCATACCAAATGAAGAAATTGGTGGCGTAAGTTTCCCCCTTGGGATGGGTTATGGAAAACTGATGTGTGCCCAGCGGAATTTTCTGACCGCTGATTATCGGCTGGCCGTCAAAGGTGACAGTCGCTTCCGGATAGGCAGCTTGTCCGGCTAGAGTGACCGTGAAGTTCAGCCGGGTTTTCTCCATCGCCAGTTGATGCTGATGGATACCAAACAGCACCAGCGCCAGCAGCGACCACCACACCAGCGGGCGCAGAACGCGCCGCCAATATTGCATCTGTGATTCTGAGGAAGTGGAAGCATTCGGCGTGGCCATAGTTTTATCAGTTTTTACCTTCAGATTGTCCCGCTGAGTTTGGCCGCCCGGAAGCAACTAAGGCGGTTGAAACAAAATCCCGCGACCCGATTTTTTGTTGACCAATGCCATTAGCATCCGTCATTCTGATTTCTAAATAGATAACTATGGCAACTCCCAACGACAAGCCAAAAAAGAGCGAAATCTTTCGCCAGGCCATGCGGTGGCTGATCGACTTCGTCTTCACCTTCAAAAACAAGCGCGGCGAAGTATTGGATTACAAACTGTCGCATGCGGACGGACTCAATCTTTCGGCCCAAGAATTTTATGCCCAGGTCGAAGCAACGCTGGCCGTCCGCAAGATTCCCGGCATGGAAATTTCCCGCGTGCATTTCAATGAAGGTGGTTTGTTGTCCGACCAACGGGTGTATCTGCGCCTGATGCGCGAACGGTTGTGCATTGATACCTGTGCGGCCCCCTTCGGCAATCTCTATTTCTTTTCCAGTCGCACAGTGTATGTGCCGGCCTTGATCCGGCTCTGGCATATCCTGGCCACCGGTTTTTTCTTCGGAGCCACCTTCTTCCTGCTGGCCAAACCTTTGGGTGCCAACTATGCGGTCATCGCAACGGTGGCGTTGGTGTTCGCGCTCGTCGGCGTGCTGCGCAACGCCGCCAGTGACGGCGGTTCTGATCTGGACACGCTTTTGCTCAAGATTCCCGTGGTAGGCACGCTCTACGAAAATTGGTTTCGCGTGGACACGTATTACCGGGAAGACACTCGCAATCTGTATGTCGATCTGCTGCCCAAATTCATCGATGAGCTGGCCCAGGAAACGTGCGCGGCCAAAGGGGTCAAACTGGAGCGCCGCTTTCAACCGGCACCGCCGGTTTCCGATTTGAACAAACCGCTCCCACCCGAGAAAAAGCCCGGCGCGGCTTGAGGTATGGCCTCGGTTCACCAACAACTGTCCGAGCAGTTTTATAAATGGGAATCACGCGGACGCGGCTGGCAGGTTTTCGGTGAACCCATTTTTCCCGAACCACCTTTTCAATCTTTCCGGGGCTATTGTTTGCCTGCCGCCCCAGTTGTGGATGACGGTCGCAAACCCACCTTCTTGAGTTCCCTGTTCCGCAAACCCACGCCGCCGCCCGTAGTGGAGGAAATCGAGGAGGAGCCAGAACCAACACCGCTGGTGCGAAATTCGTTGGTGGAATTTCAGGCCACCCTGCCAGCCGAACTCGACATCGCCCGCGAATCGTTTGAACTCTTTTTCCACAATCTGGCTTTGTGCCGGGAACCGATTGCGTTTGAGTTGTTGGGCAGCCATAAACGAGTGCTCGCCCAGTTCGCCGCCAGCGTGTCGGATGCGTCCCCGGTTCGGCGGCAATTGACGGCGCACTTTCCCGACGTGCAATTCCGGCAACTGGAAGGTGCGTTGGACAAGGCATGGGCTGACAGCACCGGTGACGAGGCGTTTGCAATCGAGTTCGGTTTGGAACGCGAATTCATGCTGCCATTGACCACGGGCAAAATAGATCCGTTCGTCGGCCTCGTCGGTGCCTTGGCTGAATTGCAGCCGGATGAACTCGCCTTGTTCCAGATTCTTTGGCAGCCGGTGCAAAATCCCTGGGCGGAAAGTCTCATCAACGCCGTGACGCTCCCGGACGGCAAGCCCTTATTCGTCAACGCCGCCGAACTGACGGGCGCGGCGGAAAACAAAGCGGCCAAACCATTGTATGCCGCCGTCGTGCGTATCATGGGACGAGCCGCCACTCTCGCTCGGCTGGAGGAGATCGCCTACGAAATGGCCGGCTCATTGCGCGTCTTTTCCAATCCGCAGGGCAACGCCCTCATTCCGCTGCACAACGACGACTATCCTTACGAAGAGCATCTGGAGGATGTCTTGCGTCGTCAGTCCCGGCGCAGCGGCATGATCTTGACCAGTGATGAGTTGACGGGCTTTGTGCATCTGCCCTCCAGCGCTGTGCGTTCGCCCGAATTATTGCGGGACGCCGGACGAACCAAGGCCGCACCTGACTTCGTGCGGAAGCCGACGGACTTTGTCATCGGTGACAACGAAAACAATGACGATCCCGTTTCAGTCTATCTCACCGCCGACCAGCGGGTGCGCCACACGCACATCATCGGTTCCTCCGGCACCGGCAAATCGTCGCTGCTGTTCAACCTGATACGGCAGGACATTGAGAACGGCGAAGGCGTCGGCGTGCTCGATCCGCATGGCGATTTAATCAATCAGATTTTGGGCATCATCCCCGACGACCGGATTGACGACGTGGTGTTGGTGGATCCCTCCGACGTGGAATTTCCCATCGGCTTCAACATTCTGTCAGCCCATTCCGAGGCGGAAAAAGAACTGCTGGCCTCCGACTTGATTGCCCTATTCCGCCGGCTGGCCACCTCCTGGGGCGATCAGATGGACACGGTGTTGCAGAATGCCATTCTCGCTTTCCTCAACAGTCGGCAGGGGGGCACGCTGTCGGACTTGCGCCTATTCTTGCTGGACACCAAAGGCACTGGCTTTCAAAAACAATTCCTGAAGACCGTTACGGATGATGAAGTCATTTTCTTTTGGCGAAATGTGTTCCCGGAATTGACCGGCAATAAATCCATCGGCCCAGTGCTGACCCGCCTGCAGGATTTCTTTTCCCGAAAGCCGCTGCGCAACATGGTCGGCCAGCCCCAGAACAAACTGGATTTTGCGGACATCATGGATAGCGGCAAAATCTTTTTGGCCCGGTTGCCGGAGGGTTGCGGCGCGGAAAATTCGTATCTGCTGGGCACCTTGCTCGTTTCCAAGTTTCAACAGTTGGCGATGGCGCGGCAGAGCCAGAAGGCTTCGGCGCGCCGGGATTTCTGGCTCTATATTGACGAGTTCGACCACTTCATCACGCCCAGCATGGCGGAAATTTTGAAGGGAGCGCGTAAATACCGGCTGGGGTTGACGCTGGCGCATCAGGAATTGCACCAGTTGCAGGATGATCCCAAGGTGGCCAGCGCGGTGCTGACCCAACCCTGCACGCGCATCGTGTTCAAGGTGGGAGATGATGACGCCAAGAAACTGGGCGAAGGCTTTGAATCATTCGATGCCAAGAGCCTGAAAAATCTGCCGAAATATCAGGCGATTGCGCGGGTGGAGCGCAATGACGCTGATTTTAATCTGGCGTTGCGCAAGCCGGAATTTCCCGATGAAGCGGAGGCACAAGTTCAGCGGAACAAGGTGATTGCGGCCTCGCGCGCCAAGTATGCCACCCCGCGAGCGGAGGTGGAGGCGGTATTGCTGGCCCGCATCTGGGGCGACAAGCCCCAGTCGCCACCGGTCGATGAAGCGGGTGTCACACCCGCAACCAAGCCATCACCACCGCCACCCGCACCGATTGCCGTTCCAGCGCCGCAAATGGTTTCGCCGGCAACCATCGAGAAAGTATTGCCGCAGCCATTAGTTACGGAAGTCGCACCGGTTACGGATTCGAGAGAAGAATCAAAGCCAGCCGTTATGCCCGCCGCTGCGGTCGCATCGCCCGCGCCACCGCCAGCACCGAAGCCGGCGGGTTCCGAAAACAAAACAACCAAAGAATCCGGGCGGGGCTTTGCCTGGCATCAGTCGGTGCAAAAGCGCATCAAAACTGAAGGGCAGAAACTCGGTTTCGCCGCCGAGTCGGAAAAACAGCTGGCCAAAGGTTCAATGCAGGCGGCCGACGTGGTCTTGCGCCGGGGACACGTGCACATTGCCGTGGAAATCGCCTCCGCCAGCTCCAATATCAATCATGAGTTTGCGAACGTTCAAAAATGTCTCCAGGCCGGGTTTTCCCGGGTGGTGGCCGTAGCCGGCGGACGAAAGTTTTTGGATGGGCTGGCGGCAGCGGTGCTGGGAGCACTGGGGCCGGAGACGGCCGCCAAGGTAGCCTATCAGACGCCGGATGAATTCATCGACGAACTGCGTCGGCTGGCGGCCGCCTCGGAACTGCCACCGCCCGCGCAACCGATGGCCGCCAGGGAAGTGCGCGGCGGTTTCGAGATTGAACGGACCTTTTCACCGGCCAGTCCGGAGACGCAGCAAGTCATCCACGCGATCGTGACCAGGGCGATCACCGCGCCGGACAAATCTTAACTATTATTATGGTTAAGACACTGGATCTGCGGAGGGTGTCCGCCGCGAACCTGCAAAGGAAAAAAGCCGCCTTGCGGCAAAACCTGCCGCCCCTGGTCGGATTGTTGCGGGCATCGTTCGTGAAGCAATTTCTGACGTGCGGCAAAAAGAACTGCCGCTGTCGCCGGGGATTCAAGCACGGCCCGTTTTTCTATTTCGTGCAGTCGC
>Ga0209083_1003717_pt1 | contig 12415 bp, 7 predicted proteins | sample AM7aDNAmetaG_FD_184132 | JGI IMG/M metagenome (GOLD analysis project Ga0209083, IMG submission 184132) | Freshwater microbial communities from Finland to study Microbial Dark Matter (Phase II) - AM7a DNA metaG (SPAdes) (version 3) | ecosystem: Environmental > Aquatic > Freshwater > Lake ...
GCATGGAATAAACAACTTTTACAGCGGAAGGATATATGTATCTCGACATTCCCTCAATCATGAACTACAATATAGCAAGCTGTAGTCAATAGAACACCACACGCGATGAATATGCTGAACTTCAATTCGTAATAAATAAAATTCTCCTAAAGACAAACATCATGACTAACCCCCCCCCCTGCTTGTTGTCATTTTTCATTGACTTTCATCTCCTGCAAGTCTATGTTCTTTTTGCGTTGTCGTAACACATCATCACCTTTCACGAGAAGGGTAGAAACTTGATGGAGTCGCACATATGCAAGAAAATTTCAACAAACCGGGACGCATCTCCTATTCTATGCTTTGGGTCAGTCTGGGGCTGGGCTCAGTCTATTGGATCGTCGATGCCATCATCACGCTTCTTACCTCCACTAATCCCACGTTTTTGCATACGCTCCTTGGCATCGATAACAGAGGTTTCTGGCTGCGCTTGATTGTGTGCCAGTGTCTTTTCGCCATATTCGGTTCCCATGTCCACTACACCACCAAAAAGCTACGGGAATCGGAAGAGGCACTACGGGAAAGGGAGGAGCAGTATAGATTAGTGTCAAACAATGTTCCGGACATCATCTATTCTCTTGATGGCGAAGGAAAAATCATAACGATCAATAATGCAGCTTTTGAGCGTTATGGCTATACTGAACAGGAAGCCAAGGGAAAACCATTCCTTGATTTCGTTCACCCTGAAGACCATGAAATATTAATTAATTCCTTTTTAAAAGCCATGGAGGATAAACGAAAATTTACCACCGGCCTCCAATTCCGTATAATAGATGAAAATGGTCTCAGTCATTGGTTTGAACTGAATGCCCATGCTCGTTTCGATAGTAATGACCTTTATACCGGTGAAGATGGGGTGTTACGCGACATCACTGATCGCAAGCAGGTGGAGGAAGCGTTGCGGGAGAGCGAAGAGAAATACCGTTTAATCGCTGAAAACACGGCGGACCTTATATCGATCCTAGATATGAATCTGCGCTTAATCTATGTTAGTAACGCCAGCATGCGTCTTCGTGGATTCACTGTTGAGGAGGCCACAGGACAGACCCTGAAGCAGGTCTTAACCCCTGAATCCATGAGGCTGGCCTCGGCTATCTTTGAAGAAGAGATGCAAATGGAGGCTAGTGGAACGGCTGATCCCGACAGAACGCGTATCCTAGAGCTGGAACAATACAAGAAGGGCGGTTCCACTATCTGGGTGGAAGTCCACCTCTCCTTCATGCGCGCCAAGAACGGTAAACCTATTGAGATTCTCATGGTGACACGAGATCTCACAGAGCGCAAGCAGGCGGAGAAAGTGTTGGCGAAAGCGGAAGAGAAATTTCGCCTGATCACAGAAAATATGCTGGATTGTGTCGCTTTAATGGATACCAGCGGCACATATCAATATGTGACGCCCTCCTACAGAGAAACACTGGGATATGAACAAAAAGATATGATTGGTATTACAGGTTTTAGCCTTACCCATCCGGATGATCTGGAACGGATTGTGCGGCTATATCTGGAAGGTATTGAAAAAGGTTGGCGCGAAACCAGCTATGAAACGAGACTCCGCCATAAGGATGGCCACTATGTCTCCTTGGAGATCAGGTCACACGCCTTAAACGATCCACAGGGGAAAATTGTAGGAGGTGTTATTGCCGCTCGCGACATCACCGCCCGCAAACAGGCCGAAGAAGAGAAACGCCTATTGGAAGAGCGCCTGCAGCAGGCAGATAAGATGGAAGCCATCGGCACATTGGCCGGAGGCATCGCCCATGACTTCAATAACCTGCTTGCGGGGATTCAAGGCTATGTTTCCATGACATTAATGAATCTTAAAGAAAATGACCAAAATTATGAGAGGATTCAACGGATTCAAGATCAAGTGCAAAGCGGAAGTGATCTAACCCGTCAACTGCTGGGGTTTGCCCGCGGTGGCAGATATGAAATCAAACCTACAGATATCAACGAAATTCTTGAAAAGACCTCCTCCATGTTCGGCAGAACCAAAAAAGAAATCTCCATTCAACGGAAATCAGCAAAAGACCTCTGGATTGTGGAAGTTGACCGTGGACAAATGGAACAGGTATTTATAAATCTTTATGTAAATGCCTGGCAGGCCATGCCCGGAGGCGGAGACATTTATCTGGAGACACAGAATGCCCTTTTGAATGGAGAACAAGCCCTTTTCTATTCCGTGAAGCCGGGTAGATATGTAAAAATAACTATCACCGATACCGGCATGGGAATGGACGAGAAAACTCAGGAACGCATTTTTGAACCATTTTTCACCACGAAAGAAATGGGCAGAGGAACAGGTTTGGGGCTGGCAACAGTCTATGGGATCATCAAAGGCCACGGTGGCATGATTTATGTGGAAAGCGAACCAGGCCATGGAACCACATTCACCATCTATTTGCCTGCTTCAGAGAAGGAAGTAAAAACAGAAGAGATCCAAGTTGACGAAATCGTCATGGGTACAGAAACCATCCTGGTCATTGATGATGAAAAGACAGTCATGGAAGTTAACAAGGAGCTTCTGGAGACAATGGGATACACAGTCTATGCCGCAGGAAGCGGTCAGGAAGGTCTTGCTGTTTATATGGAAAAGAAAGACAAAATAGATCTGGTCATTCTCGATATGATCATGCCGGGAATATCAGGCAGCGTGACCTTCGATCGTCTCCGGCAGATCAATCCGGAAGTCAAAGTTCTTCTGTCCAGCGGTTACAGTCTAAACGGGGAAGCCCAGGCCATCATAGATCGCGGCTGTAATGGTTTCCTCCAAAAACCATTTAAACTTGAAGAATTATCGAGAAAGGTAAGGGAAATGTTCGGCTGAATCAAATCTTTCAAATGGTTATCCTCATCAAAATTCTGAATCCAAAATTGCGCATTTGTAGAGAAATAAATAATGTTGTTTTCTCAGCTGTTGTGATATTTATGAGTTGGCGTGTGAGGTACTGGAACCAGCGGATGTATATTTGAGATATTGTAGTACTAGTGGGAAACCAGGCGGCAAACGGAGAAAATAAACATCAACCTGAATATCGGGAGAAACGGGTCTGTTCGATTCAAACAAAGAGGTGATCCATGGCATTACTTAATAGGTACATTTTGTGGTACATCCCAGAATCAGTTCAAAATGGTGATCTGGATGAATTTAGAAGGGGTAAACAATATATTATCTTTTCTCAAATTGCCCCACTTTTCTTTATCCCAAATATTATAAAATGGGCGAAAATTGGGTCATCAGAATTAGCTATCAGCATGTTTTGTGTTATGATAGTGCAGGCTGGAATTCCTTTTATTCTACGACTTACGAAGTCAGTAGCGATTATGGGCCATGTTGGACTTGCTCTTCTTGCTTGGCATTTTACTTTTTTACCATTTATGACCGGTGGAATGTTTTCATCCGCTTTAGCATGGACATTAGTTTTGCCATGTTTCGCTTCGACATTTTTCGGAATGAGAGCGTTTATTGTCTGGTCGGTAATTATGTTAATTGAAGTGATTATATTTATTGTTCTTGAGAAAATGGGCATGGGAATGTCTGCAATTGTTTTTACTAAAGAACAACTCTTTAGTAATCAGATGGCCAATCTTATAGGGCCACTTGCAGCTCTTACCATTACTTTGTATTTTAACAATACGGGGCTGAAATCTGCCTTAGATACTCAGGCCAAAGCTATCGAGGAGAACAAGAAGACCGCAGAAGAAGCAGTGATGGCGAAACAAGATACAGATAGCATGAGTAAGTCTATTCAAGAAACATTTATTAAAGTGAGCGAAAATACAAATACACTTGCCGAAACATCGACTGAAATAGCAGCAATGGTCAAAAACAATGCTGTGCTTGCCGGTGAATCAGCAGATCTTATGAAAACGTCTGAAAAAATGGTGGCAGATGGAGTTATTTTTATGAACAATTTGTCATCTTCGATGGGAGAGATTACAACAGCCTCCCATGAAATTACAAAAATCATCAAGACAATTGACGAAATTGCCTTTCAGACAAATCTTTTAGCCTTAAATGCAGCTATTGAAGCAGCTAGGGCTGGAGAGGTTGGTGCTGGATTTGGTGTCGTTGCTGATGAAGTTCGTAGTCTGGCTCGGCGTTCAGCAGAGGCAGCAAAGAATACAGCGACTATTGTTGAAAGTACGGTGAAAATGGTTTCCGATGGGGAAAAATTGTCTAATGAGACAAGTAAAAAACTTGTTCAGATACAAGAGCAGGTAGGGAAAACCTCAATTCTCGTGAATGAGATCGCCGCAGGATCAAAAGAACAAGCAGAAGGAGTGAATAATATTGACCAAGCGCTCCTTGATCTTAAAAAGATTGTGGAAACAGATATTTAAGATAAAAATATAATTAAAGCAAATGTAACAGCTAAGTCCTTTTTTGCGGTTAGTGCATAGAGTCAGCTTGAATTGTGATAAAGAGCAGTCTGTGCGTCCGATGTACTGGCAGTCAAAAGGGTTTGCAGAAATCGGCGTGGGAGTGAATGCCCTGTCTTTGGGCAGTTTGTACCAGACTTGGAAGAACGCTTCAATACTTGAAGTGGCAATCATAGCTTCAATTCAAAACATAAAAAGATTGACTTGTAGATGAGTAAGGTGATTCCTGTGGGACAGTATTTTTAGCTTCCTGTTATCCACAAGGCGTCAACATCAACGAAAATGCAGGACTTCAACTGGAAATAGTTAAATATTCCTTAACCTTTCATCTAAAATAATATTATATCTTGACAAATTTACCGGACAAATATATTTTGTTGTTGTGACAACATATTTATAAAAGCAAATAAAGTTGGTTTAATGAGACAAAAGATCGACAATTTATCTTTAGATGATTCGCTAGGATTCTTGCTGTACCGCAGCCACATTCAAATATCCGCTGCTTTACGCCAGGCTTTTCAGGATGCTGGCTATGATTTAACACCGGAGCAATGGGCTGTTTTGCTGCGTTTACGGGAACAAGAGGGGCTAAATCAAAGTAAACTGGGAGAAAAGACTTACAAAGACCGTCACAACATCACCCGAATTCTCAAACAACTAGACAAGCGGGGATATATTGAAAAACGTCATATTGAAAATGACAAACGCGCTTTTCACATTTATTTATCCCCAGCAGGACGCAATCTTTTGAAGGAGTTGAAACCTGTTGTCTTGAAGCATCGTAAACGGTTGTGTGGAGGGTTTAGTAAAGATGATTTGCTGAAGATTAGTGATTATCTTAGTCATATAGTTAATAATCTACGGCATTCGTAATTATGATAAATAATGCATTGGAATAGAGAAATTTAACCGAATACAAAATAATGAGGTAGTTACAAATTGGCAAGAAGAATATGAAAAAATGGGGATTTAGAATACTCGTTGTTATTATAATCGCTGCCGCGGTTGCTTATGGAATTGTATATTTCATTCACTCCCTTTCTCATGAAAGTACTGATGATGCTTATGTGGTGGGCACTATTGTCCCTATCGCCACTGAAGCAAAAGGGAGGGTAGTTAATTTGTATATTAACGACAATCAATACGTCGATGCCGGGAAACCCCTTCTGGAAATTTACCAGCAGGATTATCTCGATCTGGCGAAAGAAAAAAAAGATGCTATATCCAGATTAACTTCCGAAGAAAATGAGCTTGCAGCAACTATTGCGGAAAAAGAAAAAACTCTGACCAAAGTGCAAGCCAATCTGAATGTGGCAATAAGTGAAGAAGACATGGCTCAAAAGGAATTGCAACGTTATGACAGTTTGCTGAAAAAAGATGCCGTCTCCCAAAATCAGCATGATCAAATGAAGTCGCGCTGGCAGGTTACTGTTGCCCGCCGCCAGGCTGCCGTCGCTACTGTTGATGAGGCGACTGCTGCGGTCAAAGCTATCAAAGCAAAGTCCACAACTCAGTCTTTTAGGATCAAGGAAGCACAATCAGCAAAAAATATCGCTGAGCGTGATTTGACGAGAACAGTCGTAATCGCGCCCATCAGCGGCAGAATCACCATGAAGAATGTCAACCCGGGAAAATATGTGATGGCGGGGCAAACGCTACTTTCTATTGTAAAAGAAGATATCTGGGTAATCGCCAATTTCAAAGAAACACAAATTGCAAAAATGGCGGTTGGTCAGCCGGTAGAGGTCAGAGTTGACGCATATCCCAAAATAAAATTATCCGGCCATGTCGACAGTATCCAGTCCGGCACGGGCTCAGTCTTCAGTTTACTGCCTCCGGAGAATGCGACAGGTAATTTTGTGAAAGTTGTGCAAAGGGTACCGGTTAAAATTATTATTGATTCCCCATTCGATCCACAACATCCTCTGTGGCCGGGCATGTCTGTTGTTCCAACTGTCGATGTAAGCCACCATACCGGACTAAAGTTGTCGAAAAAATAGAGGCTTAATGGACGAAGGGCGCAGTCCACATAAATGGTTAATCGCTTTGGCTGTCATGACCGGTAACGTCATGGCATCATTGGACTTAAGCATAGTCAATGTAGCCATGCCGCACATGCGCGGCACACTTGGCGCATCCGTGGAAGAAATTACCTGGGTTTCCACCGGATATATCTTGGCCACTGTCATAATTATGCCGATAGTTGCTTTTTTAAGCTCACGTTTCGGCCGCAAGTATTATTATATCTTCTCCGTATTACTATTTACCTGTTCATCCATGCTCTGCGGAACAGCTTGGGATCTTACCTCCATGGTCGTATTCCGGATAATGCAGGGTATTGGTGCAGGTGCACTGATACCGGTTTCGCAATCAATACTGCGGGAAACATTTCCACCTAAAGAACAGGCTATGGCTATGGGAATTTTCGGGATGGGTGTAATGCTCGGACCGGCAATCGGCCCTACCCTTGGTGGATGGATCACAGATAATTATTCCTGGCCATGGATATTTTATATAAATGTTCCGATTGGTATTATCAATATCTTGATGGTTATGAAATTTATTGAGGATCCGCACTTTCTTATCCGGCAAACCGGCAAGGTTGATGTTATTGGACTATCACTTATGACAGTTGGCCTGGGAGCATTGCAGACGATGTTGGAGCAGGGCGGGCAGTATGATTGGTTTTCTTCAAAATTCATTATTTATCTTTCCTTAGTCGCCGCATTAGGGCTGATATTATTTGTCTGGCGGGAATTGAAGGTGGAAAATCCGGTAGTAAATCTGCGTATTTTAAAAGACTTTAATTTCAGCTCGGCGACATTTCTCAGTGGCATTTTGGGCTTAGCGCTGATGAGCAGTCTCTTTATCATGCCGTTATTCTTGCAGCAGCTTTTGGGTTATCCGGCTCTTGATTCGGGATTGGCGCTGATTCCCCGAGCTACAGCCATGATCATGATAATGCCGATTGCCGGGAGAATTTATAATCGTGTGGGGCCCAAGCTGATGATAGGTTCGGGACTGCTTTTAAATACGATTTCCTTTTATCAACTTTCCATTCTTTCCTTGAGCATCGGTTTCTGGGACATATTTATTCCTCAATTTATGCAGGGAGTCGGAATGGGTTTAATTTTTGTTTCTTTAAGCACGGTATCACTTTCAACCATTGAAAAGCATATGCTGATTGCTGCCTCTGGACTTTTTAACGTTGTGCGACAGGTGTTTGGCAGTGTAGGCATTGCTTTGTCCGCTACAATATTAACCCGCGGAGAACAAGCCAACAGGGCACAGCTGATGGAACATATAACTGCATCTAGTAGTGTCAGTGCGGAAACTCTGCGCTCACTGACCCAATATTTTTCTTCCCAGGGTATGGACATTATTGATGCCCAAAATATGGCACTGAAAGCAATTGAAGGAATCGTGATGAGACAGGCCGGTATGATTTCTTTTAATCATATATTTTTCCTGATTGCAGTACTCTTCGTTATTTGCATACCATTAATATTTTTAATAACTGATTCGAGAAGAGAAACAAGAACGGAAATCATTAACGAATAGACCATGGTGGACATAGATATGAAAAGCGCCATTTATTATAATCGCCATATCTAGGTAAATGGGCAGCCACTTGGAGACCGCTATAGAATAGAGAATTATTTGTTCTGGAGAGTGAAATTATGAAAATCGTTGATACATAACATTTTGTAGTCCGTCTTTTGTCAGTTTTTTCATTTGTCAGTTTTTCATGTCAGTTTTTCATGTTCCACCAAAGTGATAATGTCCTAATCCCCCAAAGTAGAAATGTCCTACGATAAAGCTATAATTACTTTCCAAAGGAGGGAAGTAATTATGGCAGAAAGGGACATGCTAGTCATGAGTATAGGAGAGGTAAGGCGTCTGAAGTTGATACAGTCGGTAATAGACAGACAGATCAGCCAGAAGAGAGTATCCGGGATATTAAGTCTCAGCGGACGGCAGATCAGGCGGTTAGTGAAGGCAGTTCGAGAGGAAGGAGATAAAGGTGTTATAAATAGATCCCGTGGTCGGCCATCAAACCGCAGATTATCCGCTGCGACAAAAGAGAAAGTCTTAGCTTTATACAAAGAGAAGTATTCTGATTTTGGACCTACCCTTGCGACGGAAAAGATATTGGAGTTGGATGGTATCAGATTAAGCGATGAGACATTGAGAAATTGGCTGATAGAGGCAGGTTTGTGGAAGAAGAGACGGAAGCGGTCTGCATACAGGCAGTGGCGTCCAAGGCGATCATGTTTTGGAGAAATGGTTCAGATGGACGGTTCACATCATGACTGGTTAGAAGGTAGATACCCGGCGCTGGTATTGATGGGCTATATCGATGATGCAACGAATGCGATCTATGCAAAGTTTTATGATTATGAAGGAACCATGCCTGCCATGGACAGCTTCAAGGGTTATGTAAAAAAGTACGGTCTTCCTATGAGCGTTTATCTTGATCGTCACACGACCTATAAGTCTTCCAGGAAACCTACGGAATGGGATGAAGCAAATGATGTAAAGTTTCTCAGTCAGTTTGAGAGGGCGCTTAAAGAGCTTGGGGTGGAGGTCATTCATGCTTTGTCTCCTCAGGCGAAAGGAAGGGTGGAGAGGCTCTTTGGGGTTCTTCAGGATCGGTTGGTCAAGGAGATGAGGCTCCAAGGCATAAAAACAAAAGATGGAGCCAATGTGTTTCTGAAAACGTACTTGCCCCGATATAATAAAAAATTCAGAGTTTGTCCGGCAAATGAGACGGATGTTCATATTAGACTTGCTCGTAATTTTAATTGGGACAAGTATCTCTGTATTAAAGACCAAAGGACGATCCGTAATGATAACACCATTGCCTACAACAAAAAGCTTTATCAATTAGAGGAGAACGATAGTAAGAAGGTTGATATTGAAGAGAGAATAGATGGCTCTCTCCTCATTATCAGCAAGGGCAGATCTTTAAAATACAAAGAAATAATCGAAAGACCAAAGCAAATGGTGTCTGCTAAGCATGACATGAGAACATATAACCGGCCTCTTAAGCCATTAAAAGATCATCCATGGAAACAAAGGTGGAAAACATGGGGAACGACTCCTCCAACTGTTTTATGAGAATGTTATGGATAAATATTTTTTATTTTAATAGGACATTTCTATGTTGGTAAAAATAGGACATTTCTAAATTGGCTTGAAACATGTCAGTTTTTCATTGACATAGAATTGAGTTTTTCCTATACTTCTTTCGTATTAAAGGAAGTTTTTATCAAATCTCGGGGTAAGTGAATAGTGGTGTAATGAATCTACAAGCTGTTTAAACTCAGGAACAAGATTAAGGGTAACACCGCTGAGGTCATTCGCTTTTTTGTGGGTATAATAACTTTCCACGGGCATGTTAAACAGGACTTTTATTTCATGATAATCTGTCAATGAAAATATTTCTAATCAATCCAAGCTGTGCCGCTGAGGAAGGACGCGATTTGTATACGAATGACATTAGCGCCGCACTCTATTCCATGCAGCCGTTTAAGAAACTGAGTTTGGGAATTCCATTATCCCTTCCTACTTTGGCGGCGCACACGCCGTCTCGCCATGAAGTAGAGATCATCGACGAAGAAATAGAGGACATTAATTTTGATGACGTGCCCGATCTGGTGGGTATTACGGCTATGTCTTTTAAGGCAAAACGAGCCTATGAGATCGCACTTGAATTCAGAAAACGTGGCGCAAAAGTTGTGATGGGGGGCATTCATGCTTCCATGTGCCCTGATGAAGCGTTGTGCTATGTTGATAGTGTTGTTATTGGTGAGGCGGAAGATATATGGGAGAACGTAGTTACTGATGCTGAAAGCGGAGTATTAAATAAGATATATAAAGCCGATGACTTCCCCAATCTCCAAAGGTCAAAAATTCCCAGGTACGATTTAGTTAAGAACAAAAGATACGGTTACACCTACCTGCAAACAACCCGCGGGTGTCCCCACAACTGTAAATTTTGTACAGTCACAAAACAAAACGGGCACAAAGTGCGCAAAAAATCGCCTGAGCAGGTAATCGCGGAATTGGATGCCCTGCTGAAGCTAAAGCCGAAAAGGGAGTTTGTCTTCCGTGACAACAAGGAGGGGCGATACAAGAAGTATGTTGGTAACATCGCTTTCATTGACGACAATTTTGCAATAGATCGGGAGCATGCACTATCCGTATGCAATGCGTTGATCAAGTATCAGAAAGATCGTAACATTATAGTCGGCTGGTACACGCAGGTTAATATCAGTACAGGCTTTGATGAAGAGATGCTCAATGCCATGGTCGCTTCGAATTGCTCCCATCTATTTATCGGGGTTGAAAGCATTAATCCCGATATTCTAAAAAAAATGAATAAGAAGATGAATAAGCCGGAACGCTACGTCGAGGCAATCGGGAATATCCATAGATGCGGCATCCGCGTAATTGCTTCAACGATCATTGGAGAAGACGGAACCACATGGGAAAACACCATGGCCTTAAAGTCTTTTCTGGAGCAAAATAATGTTTTGCACAACCTGGTCAATATATTAACACCTTACCCCGGAACGGAAATCCTTGATGATTTCGTTAAAGAAAAAAGGCTGCTAACACGCGATCCTCAAAAGTATAACATTCGAAACGTGGTATTTAAGCCAAAGGATATCTCCAAAGAACAGTTGGAAGAAATGTATGTGTGGCTTTGCCGCTCGCTTTTTGATTACCGTGCCTCCTATAGACGCGGAAAACCGTTGCTAAAGTTTGCCAATCGCTTGTCTTTGCCTTTCTTTCTTCGCTTGCCGGCACTTTTGGGATTCCTTTCAACCCTGATTATCCTTACCTTTCGCGGCAGGATAAGGTTAAAAGCCGCTATATGGTCGTTTTACACGCTTCCTTATCTTATGTTTTCCAGTGGCAGCTTTTATGCTATGGAATTACTTTTTATGTCTCTCGACTACGACGATTTTGTATATTGGGAAGAAAAAAGATTTTCGGCCACGGGCATAAGCCACGGTACTGCAAATAATCTGTCAGTCATTTTTCATCCAAGCGTGCCGACCGCAAAAAGTCGTAAAAAAGCATATAAAGCAATTTATTTTGACGGTGCTAAACTTGATCAATACAGACTTTCGATTCCAGGCGAAAATCGGCAATGCCCTGTATTGCTTCTGGGCGGTACAAGCATAACGCTTGCAGATAGAAGAAAATTAATTACATCATTCTTAGAAGCCGGACACGAAGTTGCTTCTATTGAACACCCGATCGGAGGACCTTTTAGCTTTCGAATAAACCCTGCGCAAGAGAGACCGGATGCCTTAAAAGATTATATTGAGCATTTATGCTCTGCGCGTGAGATTGAGGGAATCAATATAGTTGCGCAATCCTATTCGGCCTTTGAAGTGGTTAGAGTGTTGCTGGAAGATCCCCTGCGGTATAAAGGTGTTGTGAAATGCATCATATTGATTAACCCACCGGGATTCGATGAGAATATAAGCATGACAAAACATATGTTTCGCTTCTTATGGAAGCACGTTTTTCAAGGGTATTTAAATCCAAAATCCAGACATCCGGACAGAGATGGTTTCAATAAAAAGGAAAGGGCTGGAATCCTTACTTGGACTGGCAAATCATTGACCAATGTTGTTAGAAGCTTGAGAGAAGTTCATGACATCGTAAATTACCGAATTAAAGTACCGATAAAAGAATTGCAGGGCCACGGCTATAAAGTTTGCTTTTTCCTCCAAAGAGACGATCAAGTGGTTTCAGCGCATACTACCCTGAAACATGCCCTAGAATTGGTACCACAGAGCCAGATTAAGTGGGCTGAGGGGGGCCACAATGATCTATTCTTTCAGGAATGGCAAAGAGAATCTTTTATTAATTTTTATCAGCAAATGACTCTATCTCGATGAGTTTTATCAAGGCTAGCCGCATGCGCAGGCCATTCCCTGCTTCCTGTAATCCACAAAAAGTCAAACCCGGCAAA
>Ga0209083_1003719_pt1 | contig 12409 bp, 12 predicted proteins | sample AM7aDNAmetaG_FD_184132 | JGI IMG/M metagenome (GOLD analysis project Ga0209083, IMG submission 184132) | Freshwater microbial communities from Finland to study Microbial Dark Matter (Phase II) - AM7a DNA metaG (SPAdes) (version 3) | ecosystem: Environmental > Aquatic > Freshwater > Lake ...
GCAACTAATCACACATATTTATGTTTAACTGCTGGACATAAAATAATAAAGGCTGATGGTAATTCAGAATTAATAGAAAATTTAATGATAGGTGATTCTATACAAACATTAGAAGGAAATAAAACTATTGTAAAAACTGTTGAATATCCTAAAAGTCCAATAATTCAAATAACATTGGAAAACGGTGAAAAAATTAAATGTACACCACAACATAGATTTTTAGTTAAACCAAATTGGGTTAGTGATGAGAATAATGAATGCTGGAAAAAAGCAGAAGATTTGACTGATAATGATATCATATTAGCAGTGAATGAAAATCATTAAATAAACTTGGTTAGTGGAAATAAATGAGTTTTTTATTTTTATATATAGAATAAAAATTAAATTATGGAAATAATAGAAAAAATCAAAAATAGTAAAAATATGTCTGGTATTATTAGAATGATTAATAATAATGAAAAATTAAATGATATTATTTTAGATAGAACAAGTTATTTAAGTTTAGATGTTTCTATACATGAAAGATTATTTAATATACAAAATGATTTTTTTGATAAGCCTATCTGCTCTATATGTAATATTAATTTTTTAGAATGGAATATTAAATATAAGAAATATAAAAATACTTGCTTTCATAAAGAATGTAAAACAAAATTTTTGATGATAAATAAAGATCCAGAGATCGAAAAAATTAGAAGAGAAAAAATAAGTAAGACTCAAAAAAATAAAACAGAAGAAGAAAAACTGATAATTTTAAATAAAATTAAAAAAACAAATATAGAAAAATTTGGTAAAGATTCTTATGCAAAAACATCACAATTTAAAAATGATATGATTAAAAATTATGGATATGTGAGTCCATTCGAATTAAAAGACACTCATAATAAATCAAAATTAACATTAATTGAAAAATATGGTTGTGATCATAATTTTAAGATTGAGAAAGTAAAAAATAATAAAAAAATTACATACTTAAATAATTATGGTGTTGATAATCCTCCAAAATCTAATGTAATAAAGAATAAAATATTAGAAACTAACAATCAAAAATATGGTGGTAATTCACCTATGAATAATAATGAAATAAAAGAAAAAGCAAGAGAAACATATAAATCAAATTATATTGATAATTCATTAAAAATGATAGAACTTGTTTTTAAAAGGGAAAATACAATGTTTGATAAATATGGAATAAAATATTGGATACAAGATAGCGAAAATTTAGATAAATTAATAAAGAATAAAAAGACTACTTATAAAAAATATTTATTTAATAATATAGAAATATATTTACAAGGATACGAAGATTATGTTTTATTTGAATTTTTATTAAAAAAATATAATATTGATGATATTTGCATTTCTAATAGTAATATAGAAAAATATACAGGCCAAATATACTACGAGTTTGAAGGTAAAAATCATAAATATTATCCAGATTTTTATATAATAAGCGAAAATAAAATTTATGAAGTAAAGTCAGAATATACTTATAATTCAAATATAGAAATTAATAATCTAAAAAAAGACGCTTGTATTAATAAAGGTATTTTATTTGAATATGTCATACCAAGTAAGAAAGAGTATAAAAATTGGAAAAATAAAAAAAATAAAAAAAAATGAAAAAATTTAGAGAAATTAAAGTGTCTAACGTTGAATATTTAGAAGATTTAGAAACAACATATGATATTCAAGTTGAAGGTGTGCATCATTATCTTTTAGATGGAGGTATTGTGTCCCATAATACACAAGATATGTTTCCACAAACTATTATGTCAGGTGGTGAAGGTTTATACTATGCCGCAAGTGTAATATTATTATTGAGTGATGCAAAATTAAAAACTGGAGAAGAAGGTGAAATGGATCTTGGTAGATCAGGTTCGGTAATTACTGCTAAATCAGCAAAGAATAGATTAGCAAAACCAAAGAAAGTTAAGTTTGAAATAGATTATAGTAAAGGTATTAATCCATATAAAGGATTAGATTTATTTTGTACACCACAAAATTTTGATAAAATAGGTGTAGCACAAGTTAAAAAAGTTATTGATAAAGAAACAGGCGAAATAACATTTCAACCATCTAATCGTTGGTATGTTAGACATTTAGATACAACTCTCGCAGAAAAACAGTTGTTTAATAGAAAGGTATTTACACCAGAAGTGTTAAAAGCAATGGAACCAATTATTTATGATTATTTCAAATATCCATCTTATGAGGATTGTCTTAGAGAATTGGAAGATATTGATGAAAAATTAAATGAAATAGAAGACAAAGAAATGCTATCAGCAGAAGACTTTGATCTTGATAATGATGGAGAATTGTTTAATTAAAAATTAATTAAGGAGATATTATATGGCAGAAACTATGAATACAAACATGGAAAAACATTACTTTATCTATATTTTAGATAATCCTGATCAGTTTTCCAAAGTAGAACCAGCATTCTTTAAAAATTCTGATATTCAGTTTGTTTATACTGTTATTCGGGAAGAATATTTAAGGAGTGAAAGTCATACTGTACCAAGTATTCAACAAATTGTTGCAATGGTTAAACTCGCAGACCAAGAAAATAAAATTAGTGGTGCCGTTCTAAAATTACTTTTACAATCTGATAATAGTGATATTAGTAGTGAATGGTTAGTGCCAAGATTTAAAGCCTGGAAAATACAAAACCAACTTAAAGGTGATGTAATGAGAGGTATTGATATGGTTCGTGGTATTGATGAAATAAATTATGATAATGTTGTAGAAGTTGCTCATAAACTTAAAGGTATGTTTGGTAATGTACTATTAGTTGATGATGATGATCAAGATTTAGGATCGGACTTTGATGATCCAGAATCACACAAACAATTGATTTCTAAGAATTGTATTCCTACTGGTTGGTCCTGTATTGATTCTATATTAGGTGGTGGTTGGAGTAAGTCAACATTGAATGTGATTATGGGTGAAACAAATGTTGGTAAGTGCTCAAAATCAGATACACCAATAAAAATTAGAAATAAAAAAACAGGCGAAATAAAGGAAATTACTATTGGAGAATTTTTTAATTTAATGAAAAATAAAAAGTCCTAAATTGGTTTCTCTTATTTTTATATATAGAAATAAAAAGATTAATATGAAATGTAAATTGTGTGATAAAAATTTTGATTCTATTATTGGCTTGTCTGTTCATTTATCTAAAGAACACAAAGATGTATCTAAGAAAGACTATTATGATAAATATCTTAAAAAAGAAGATGAAGGTAAATGTTATTTTTGTGGTAATGATGCGATATTTAAAGATATATCTAATGGATATCACAGAATATGTAAATCTAAAGAATGTTTAGGAAAAACTAGAGCAACTGGAACTCCTGATTTTTTAATGTATAAATATGGATTATCTAAAAAAGATGCGTTATTGATGATAATTAAGAAAGCAAAAGAAAGAGGTGAAAAAATAAAAAAATCATTAGATCAAAGTTTTAGTAAAAATAAATATTTTTTTAAGGAAAAATCTCGTCAATGTGTTGAATTTTGGTTAAAGAGAGGACATACAGAAGATGAGGCAAAGAAAAAAATTGAAGATATTTTTAATGATATACATCAAAAAACTTGGTATAAAAGAAGAAATAATCCTGAATTATATCAAGATGTAAATACAACTCAGATAGGATATTGGATGAAAAAAGGTCTTTCAGAAGATGACGCAAAAGAAAAAATAAAGGAAAGACAAAGGACATTCACATTAAAAAGTTGTATTGATAAATATGGAGATGATGAAGGTTTGAAAATTTTCAATAATAGACAAGAAAAATGGAGTGCTAAAGTTGAAAATTTATATAAACAAGGTAAATTTACAAGATTTACAAAAGAACATTATTCTAGTGGTGAAATTGAATTGTTTGATTATTTATCAGATAAATTAGAAATAAAAGATAAAGTTCATTATGGAGATGATCAATTTTTCAGATATTTCCCAGATTTGGGTAGAACTTTTTCATATGATTTTGTTTTTGGTAAAAAATTAATTGAATTTAATGGTGATTATTGGCATTGTAATCCTAAATATTATAATTCAAATTATTTTCATAAATATCTTCAAATGTTTGCTTATGAAATTTGGGATAAAGATAAAATAAGAATAGATGCTATTAAAAAAGTTGGATTTGATGTATTAATAATATGGGAAGATGATTTTAATAGAAAGAATCCGCAAGTTTTGCTGCAATGTATAGACTTTTTGAAAAATTAAATTAATAAGAATGATATTTGATAGAAAATTTATAGATACAATAGAGATTGATGAATGGGAAGTCGAAACTGATACAGGTTGGTCAGATATTAAGGCTATTGGAAAAACTATTGAGTATAATGAATGGATTTTAAAAACAGAAAAATTAGAATTAATTTGTGCTGATAATCATATTGTTTTTGATAAAAATATGAATGAGGTTTTTGTTAAAGATTTAAAAGTTGGTGATAAAATAATAACCAAGGATGGAATACAACAAGTTCAATTATGTTATAATTCTGATAAAAAATCAAATATGTATGATTTACAATTAGAAGATATAAATCACAGATTTTATACTAATGGTATATTAAGTCATAATAGTATGTGGCTACATAATATAGGAACAAATGCAGCAAATAATGGAGCTAATGTATTGATTATAACATTAGAAATGGCGACAAGAAAGGTAATGAAAAGATTAGGATCTATGAGACTTAAAATTAATTCTGATGAATATGATGAAAAGTCAAAAGATCCTATTTTTATGAAACAAAGATTAAATAATCTTAAATCACAAGCTGGTGTTGGAAATTTATTTGATTCACAACCAGGTAAGATTTTTGTTAAAAAATATAATACAAGTGATTGTACAGTAACAGATATAGATAATTATATTAAAAAATTTGAGGAAGTTAAAAGGCTTAAAGTAGGGATGGTAATTGTAGATTATATAAATATCATGTCAATTGAAAAAGGCTTCGATATTACTAATATGCTTTATTTAAAGGGTAAACACTTAGCAGAAGGCTTAAGAAGAATTGGTGATAAATATGAATGTGCAGTTGTGACTGCAACACAAACTGATAAAGCCGTTTGGGGTGCATCTGACATTAAACTAGGCGATATTCCTGAAAGTAAAGCTATAGCAGATACCGCTGACTCAGTTTGGGGAATTATTAGAAATCCTGAAATGAAACGTAATAATATCTATAGATTAAAAATATTAAAATTAAGAGATGGTGAGCATCACGAAGAACAAGTACGTTTTGATTTTAATACTAAATTTTTAACTATGGAAAATGATGTTTTAGTTGGAGCGAAATAATGATCTAAAAATTAATTATGTAATGTGAAACTAAAAAAAGAAAATGAAGATGATAACTTAGAACTAGATGAATTAAATATTATTGATGATATTATTATAGATGATTTTGAAGATGAAAATTTAGACACTGATATAATAGAATCAAACGACGATGATGAAGAAGATGAAGAAGATCTGAATCATTCTGATATAATGTTTCAGTTTAATACAAATAATCATAAATTAGAAGGTAAACACTCATTAGCAAGAGACACAATATTCAAAGGTAAAATTGAGGATAACGTTGAACAATCTGAATATTATAGCAGTCAAGATGATAATTTTTCAATTGATGGATTACCAATAGAAATTGGCACCTCTTATGAATTTGAAAGTAAATATCACGAAGAATATATCGGTAGACTCAATCTATCCAGAGATGTTTATGATTTATTATCAGAAAAAACAGAGCTAGATTTCTCTTCTAATAGAAGAAAGCCTAATAGACAAGCTTTTAATGATTATTATAAAATGTTACTTGATAATATAGGTAAAGATTATACAAAATCTGAAATTTTTGTAGAATTATCGTATTATTTTACTGATAATATTTTTAATATGTTCAAGTTATTAGATAAAGAATACGCTACACAAATTATAGTAGAATTAAAGCAAAGTGGATATTTGACTAATCTCAATAATATCAACTTTATATAAAAATAATTAAAATAAGAATGAAAAAATATTCATATGAAGAGGCTTATAATTCATCAATAAAATATTTCAAAGGTGATGAGTTAGCCGCAAGAACCTGGATAAATAAATATTCATTAAAAGATTCAGAAGAAAATTATTATGAGTTGAATCCAAATGATATGCATCGTAGAATAGCAAAAGAATTATCAAGAATTGAATCTAATTATAAAAACAGTTTAAATGAGAATGAAATTTTTGAATTGCTAAAAGATTTTAAATATATTGTACCACAAGGTAGTCCAATGGCAGGTATAGGAAATAATCTACAAACAGTTTCATTATCAAATTGCTTTGTAGTTGGTAACGATGCTGATAGTTATGGTGGTATATTTTTAACTGACCAAGAACAAGCACAATTAATGAAACGAAGAGGTGGCGTTGGTCATGATTTAAGTCATATAAGACCAAAAAATTCAAAAGTAAATAATTCTGCATTGATTTCTACAGGATTAGTTCCTTTTATGGAAAGATTTTCAAATACAACTAGGGAAGTCGCACAAGATGGAAGAAGAGGCGCATTGATGCTTAGTTGTTTTGCGCCTGATACTTTTGTTCTTACAGATTATGGTTGGGATCAAATAAAAAATGTTATTAATAAAATAAAAAATGAAATTGATGTTAAAGCTTGGACACACGAAGGATTTAAAAATATTATTGATATTCAAGAATTTAAAAATAGAGATGTGTATGAGATAGAATGTGAAAATGATAAGACAATAATTGTCACACCAGATCATGAATTTGTAGTAAGAAATATAAATTCTGGTGAAGAATATTTGAAAGCTATAATTAATGTTGATGTTTTAACTGAAGAATTGATATTTTATTTTTAATTATTTAATTTTTGAACTGCAAAGAAGAAATTGTATGAAACTCAAATAATGAAAATAAAAGATGATGTTATTAAAAAAAATATAATAGAAAAATCAAAATATAGTTTTATTTCGTACTGGGAATACGATATACATAATAATATTTCAATAGTTGAAAAAACCTTATTTGATTTAATTAATAATAAAAATAAAATATAAAAATGGAGAAAACTTATAGTAAAATACGTAAAATAACAAAAAAGGGTAAAAGTGAAGTGTATGATTTTACAGTTGATAATACACATAGAATATTGGCTAATAATTTTTATACGTCAAATTGTAGTGTAAATCATCCTAACGTTGAAAATTTTATAGATGCCAAAATGGAGCCTGGTAAAGTTACTGGTGCAAATATTTCAGTTAAAATTGATGATGAATTCATGAATGCTGTTAAAAATAATACTGAATATGTCCAAAAATATCCAATATATTCTGATCATCCAAGTGTCACTAATATTGTCAATGCTAAAAAATTATGGGATAAAATTATTCATAATGCATGGAAATCTGCTGAACCAGGTGTATTATTTTGGGATACAATTATTCGTGAAAGTGTTGCGGATTGCTATTCAGATCAAGGTTTTGCAACTGTTTCGACAAATCCTTGCGCTGAAATTCCATTATGTGAATATGATTCTTGTAGGCTATTGTGCTTAAACTTATATAGTTACGTGGAAAATCCATTTACAAAAGATTCATTTTTTAATTTTGATTTATTTGAAAAACATGTTAAAATTGCTCAAAGATTAATGGATGATATTGTGGATCTTGAGAATGAAAAAATTGATGTAATTTTAGATAAAATTAAAAATGATGTTGAAAATGATTATATTAAGTTAGTTGAAACAAATCTGTGGAGTAAAATAAAGCAAAAAACAATTGATGGTCGTAGAACAGGCTTAGGTATAACCGCTGAGGGTGATATGTTAGCAGCTTTAAATTTAACATATGGAACAAAAAAATCAACAGAGTTTTCTATAATAGTTCATAGGTCTTTGGCATTAAACTCATATAAATCTTCTTGTATATTAGCAGAAGAAAGAGGATCTTTTCCTATTTATGATTATAATAAAGAGTTAAATAATCCTTTTATTAATAGACTTAAAGGTGATGATAAAGAATTAGATAGTATGCTAAAAAAAGGAAGACGAAATATCTCAATACTTACCACGGCACCCACTGGTACTGTCAGTTTAATGACACAAACATCATCTGGAATTGAACCAGCATTTTTGATATTTTATAAAAGAAGAAAAAAAATTAATGTTAATGATAAAAATTCAATTTCAACTTTTGTGGATGAAGTAGGTGATCATTGGGAAGAATATAATGTGTTCCATCACAAATTTGAAGTTTGGTTAGAAATGAATGGATATAATGTTGAAGAGGTAAAGATGATGAAAGCTGAAGATGTACAGAAATTAATTGAAAAATCACCTTATTTTAAGGCAACTTCGAATGATGTTGATTGGGTAGAAAAAGTTAAATTACAAGGTGCAATACAAAAATATATTGATCACAGTATATCGGTTACAATTAATTTACCAAATGATGTTACTGAAGAGTTGGTGTCCAAAGTCTATGAAACTGGTTGGTTGAGTGGTTGTAAAGGAATGACAGTATATAGAGATGGTTCTAGAAGTGGCGTTCTGGTTTCAGTTGAACCTAAAAAGGAGACAACTGAAATAAAAGAAGTTGATAACAAATCATTGTATAGTGATACAACTGCACCGAAGAGACCAAAAAGTTTACAATGTGATGTTGTTAGATTTGTTAATAATAAAGAAAAATGGATTGGTTTTGTTGGTTTATTTAAAAATGGTGATAATGAAAATAGACCATATGAGATATTTACAGGATTATTAGATTCTTTCCAAGTTCCACCATACGTTGAAAATGGAGAAATTGTTAAAAATAAAATAGATGGTATTTCTCGATATGACTTTGTATATAAAGATAAAGATGGATATCCAATTATTATGACTGGATTAAATAGAGCATTTCAAAGAGAACATTGGAATTACGGAAGAATGATTAGTGGCGTTTTACGTCATAGAATGCCTATAAAAAATGTAGTGGATTTAATTGATAGTTTAAAATTTGAAGAAGATAATATTGTAACATGGAAAGCTGGAGTTAAAAGAATGTTAAAAAGATATATAAAAACTGAATTAACAGGCGAAAAATGTCCAAATTGTGGTAGCGAAAATTACGTACATGAAGCTGGCTGTGATATTTGTAAAGATTGTGGCTATAGTGCAAAGTGTTCATAAAATTATTTAAAATATATGAGTAATCTTTATATTAGTAAATTTAAAAATGATAGTGCTTTTTTAGAAATATTAGGTGATCAAGATGATCAAAATGATTATTTTGTTGAGTTTATAGATTCTGATACTAACGATGTTGAATATTGTGAAACTATTAAGATAAATTATTGGGCTCAATTGGATTCTATTGGTCAAAAAAATATATTAATTAAAGTCACATTAAATCAGGAAGTTGTATTTGAAAGACGTAGAGATCATAAATTTAATAAGGTGTACGTTAGACTTGGCGCTAGTATGTTAGGTGATACTGTCGCATGGATTGCTGTAGTTGATAAGTTTAGAGAAGTGCATAATGTTGAGGTTGTGGTTAATACTTCATATAATAATCTTTTTGATAAAGCTTATCCTAATCTTATTTTTTCAGATATTTCAAATCCTGATTATATCAATGAAGTTGACAATAAATTTAGAATAGATTATGGACCTGAACTTTATAATGTAAATGGAAAACTAAGCCCAGAAATTTGGTTTGATACTAATAAAAAATATGATAATTTTATAGAAGATTATAGTAATTTTAATTATAAAATATATTCTTTACAAAGAATAGCGACTTTAACAATGGGTTTACCAGATGAAGAAATAGTACCAAAAATAAATATACCAGAGGATAATGGACCTAAAATTAAAGGTAAATATGTTGTTGTTGCTATTCAATCAACAGCACAACTTAAATATTGGAATAATCCATTTGGATGGGAAAGATTATTTGATTTTTTGGGAAGAAATGGTTACAAAGTTGTTATTATAGATAAGTATAGAAATTTTGGTGTTCCTGGTAATTATAATCAGGCACCAAAATCTAAGTATGTAATAGATAAAACTGGAAATTTTCCATTAAGTGAAAGAATAACTGATATTAAATACGCTGATATGATGATTACTATTAGTTCTGGATTAGCTTGGGTTTCTTGGGCAGTTGGTACACCAGTGGTTTTAATTAGTGGGTTTACAAAACCTTGGTATGAATTTCAATCAAATGTTGTACGAGTACACAATCCAAATGTTTGTAATGGTTGTTGGAATGATCCAACTGGTACGTTTGATGCGTTTGATTGGAATTATTGTCCAAAAAAACAAGATTTTATTTGCTCTAAAGCAATTTTACCTAAAGATGTAACAGATGCTGTTAAAAAATTTATGAAATAAAAAAAGAAAGTCACTTAATATTAAGTGACTTTCTTTTAATGGTTATTTTTCATCATCATCAACGTGCTTCATAATAGCATCTCGGAATTTACCGAATCTTTTATCAGCAAGGAATGCTTCTGCGGCTTTGTTATCTTTTGTATCTTCTGACAAGGTATATTCGATGTCCAGAACGTGTAACAAGTAACCAACGATTTCATCATCTGAAATTGTACCAAGGAACCTTTTAAGGTTTTCATTTTGCTTAACTTTAAGCTGAGAGATTTTTCTTTCCTTCATGTTAGCAAGAAGTTCAGATTTTTTATCTCTATTAAAGTTCTTAATATCATCCTCAATATCATCAAATCTATCAAGAACATCATCAAGAGTGATCTTTAATGTGTCTTCACAATATCTAATGAAACGAGCGTTAGATGCTCCAACATAACCATGACCAATTTCTTTAATATCATTGATCCAAGCACGAATGTTAGGAAATTTCTTGAACATTTTTATTTTTCCTTCGTCGTCAAGAATTTCTTTACCAGTATTATCTAATCTGGTTACATATTCTCCAAAGTTTTCGAAAATATAGTCAGATAAGAAGGTCCAAGAACGTGGAGTAGCGTAAGCCTTATTCCTCTGATTACGTTCATCAGGTTTCTTGTAATAGTGTTCAGTGTGAGTTTTTAAGAACTGAACGATTACAGGACAAACATTATCGTTTGCGTACTGCTCAACCCATTCTGGGTAAGGCATAGTGTGTTCAATATGAATCAAACGGTTATTAAGAGCCTGGTCAAATTCTTCAACATCAGTACCATCTTCTTCACCAAGGTTACCAGAAGAACACATCATAACATTACTATTGAACTTGAAGAACGCTCCAATTTCTCTTTCAAGTAACATCTGAAGAGCAGCGTTACGAACTGCAAGAGTAGAACGGTTTAACTCTTCAAAGTGAATAATAGTAGGTGCAACATTAGCCATATAAGCCCATTTAGGTGCAACGTGGCATAACATCCTCTGTTTAACATCATTGATCACTTCTTCATCAATGGTTGGGAATAAACCAACATCAGTTTCATCAACCATTGATAAACGAATATCAAAATACTGAAACCCCATCTTGTGAGCGATTGACCTCATAATTGCTGATTTAGCATATCCAGGTGCTGATTGAATATAGAGAACACCACTTTTTGCATTCATCATCTTAAAATATTTCTTTTCCCTATCGGAAAGAGATTCAAATCCTTTAGGGAATTTGTTCGCTGTATCAAATTTGACACCTTTGGAAAGTTTTTCAGTTTTCGCCATAATTTATTTTTTTAATTTACAATTGGATTATATAATATGCTTTTTTATTTATAAAGTTTAATTAAACTCTTTGCTTTTTTCTTTAATTTTTCTCTTAATTTTTTTGCCTTTTTTCTCAGTTTTCTTGGTACACTTTTAGGATATTTACCATGATTTGGATCTAATTCTTCTCCATCATCAACATCAACTTCCGTCATAATCAAATCTCTATGTTTTATAAATCTTTGATCAGCAAGAAACTTTTCAATTTTTATATCTATATAATTAATTGAATATTCATTATCCATGATATGTAATAAGTAATCTACTATTTGATCATTAGAAAGTGTCACAAGAAACTTTATAAAATTTTCAATTTGTTCAGGTTCTAAATTAGAAAGTTTGCGTTCTTTCATACTTAGAATCAATTCAGATTTTTCAGTTCTGGATAGATTTTCGATTTCATCTTTCAGATTATCAAAGTTATCTAATATATTTTCAAGTTCTATGCTCATTTTTGTTTTTTGATTATGTACAAATATATACTTATTATTCTTATAAAAAAAATTATCCAGCAATTCCTTTAAGATAAACAAATCCTTCTTTTTTCATACTTTCAATGATATCTTCCTTTGTTTTAGTTTCAGGATCATTAACTTCCCACATAGCTTCCATCAGTTCACTATCACCAAATATACCTGCTCTATTTAAAGCATCAATA
>Ga0209083_1003720_pt1 | contig 12403 bp, 11 predicted proteins | sample AM7aDNAmetaG_FD_184132 | JGI IMG/M metagenome (GOLD analysis project Ga0209083, IMG submission 184132) | Freshwater microbial communities from Finland to study Microbial Dark Matter (Phase II) - AM7a DNA metaG (SPAdes) (version 3) | ecosystem: Environmental > Aquatic > Freshwater > Lake ...
TCATACCTCCACGAGCGAGGTGTATGGCACCGCGCAGAAAGTTCCTATCGGCGAAGATCATCCGCTGAACCCGCAGTCGCCTTACGCCGCGTCCAAGTCGGCCGCGGACAGTTTTGCCGTTTCTTTCTATCGTTCCTTTGACCTGCCTGTGGCGGTCCTGCGCCCGTTTAACACCTTTGGGCCGCGTCAGTCGGCACGCGCGGTCATCCCGACGATCATTTCCCAGATCCTGGCACGGAAGAAGACCATCCGCCTCGGCAATCTTGAGGCCACACGCGACCTGAATTATGTCGGCAATACGGTGGAGGCGTTCATGCGCCTGGCGCAGGTGGATCAAGGGCTGGGAGAGGTTTATAATACCGGCAGCGGCGTCGAGGTTTCTGTCCGGGAGGTGGTGGGGATCATCCAGCATATTCTGCGCTCAAAGGTCCGTGTCGAGGTTGATCCGGCCAGGATCCGTCCGGCCAAGAGCGAAGTGGAGCGCCTTGTCTGCGACGCGCGCAAGTTAACCGCCCTGACCGGATGGTCACCCGGGATCCCGCTCGAGCAAGGGCTGCGGGCCACATGCGCCTGGGTTAAAGAACATTTAAACCATTTTAAAACGGACATCTACAATGTCTAAGGCCCACGTCATTATTCTGGCCGGCGGGCAGGGATCCCGCCTGAGGCCCTATACCACGGTCCTGCCCAAACCGCTTTTGCCGATTGGCGACAAACCCATCCTGGAGATCCTTGTCTGCCAGCTGCGGCACGCCGGGTTGCGGCATATCGTCATATCGACGGGATACATGGCGGCATTGATCGAGGCGTATTTCGGCAAAGGCGCCAAGTGGGGGGTGGAGATCCGCTATGTGCGGGAAGACAAACCCCTGGGAACCGCCGGGGCCCTGAAACTTGTCAAGGATACGGCCCCGAATTTTCTTGTCCTTAACGGCGATATCCTCACGGATATGGATTTTTCTGCTTTCTTGCGCTGGCATGTGCGCCAGGGGGCCATGGCCAGCCTTGCCGTGAAGGAGCGCAGGATCAGGAGCGATTTTGGCGTGATCGAAGTGGGGGCGGATGACAGGCTTGAGGCGTATCATGAGAAGCCTGAACACCAGTCTTTTGTCAGCATGGGGGTGAATGCGTTCCGCGCGGAGGCCAAAACATTCATTGGCAAGGGAGAGTCTATCGGCATGCCGGATCTGATGCTCCGCCTGAAATCTTTGTCCAAAAAAGTTTCCTGTTACAAGGTGCGCGACGAGTGGCTGGACCTGGGCCGACTGGAAGATCTGGAACGGGCACAGGAAATTTTCGTGCCGCATAAGGCAAGGTTCCTGCCAGCGGGTCCGGTATGAAAAAAAACATCCTGATCACCGGTGCCGCCGGTTTCATCGGGCGGGCCTTGGCCCTTTATTTGCGTTCACACACGTCGCATGAGCTGTGGGGCATGGATGTTCAGGGCAAAGATGTCCCGGGTCTTGAATTGTTGAACATTGATCTTTTCGATCACACAAAAGCGGCGCGGGCGCTGTGCCAACGGCGTCCCGGGATCATTTTTCATCTGGCAGGAGGAAGGTCTTTGGATGCTGCGGCCATGTTTGCCGCCAACGTCAGGACGACGGTCGCACTTTTTGATGCGCTGGCGGGGATCGGCAGGTATCGGCCGCGGGTGGTTGTCATGGGGTCGGCGGCTGAATACGGCTGCGGTCTCGGGCCGGAGCCCATCACCGAAGACAGGCTGGGTGTTATCGATACGGCGTATGGCCAGTGCAAACGGGCGCAGACCCAGGCGGCACTTTGTTTCGGGCAAGCCGGGGCGGATGTCGTGATCGCGCGGCCATTCAATATCCTGGGTCCGGGGATCCCCGCGGCCACAGCCGGGGGACGGTTTGCCCTGCAGATCGCCGGGCTTGAGGACAAGCCCGGGGCCGGCTGTATCGCTACCGGGCATCTGGGTGCTGTCAGGGATTTTCTCGACATCCGCGATGTGTGCGGCGCCCTTCTTGCTGTGGCGCACAAGGGGCTCGCCGGCGAGATTTATAATATTTGTTCCCGCAAGGGGGTGCCCATGAAGATGCTCCTGGCACACATGATCCATCTTTCCCGCCGGAGAGGGCTTAAGGTTCGGGAAGACAAGCGCGGCGGCTGCGGCATCCCGTGCGCGGTGGGATCCAACGCGAAATTGCGCCGCGATACCGGCTGGCGGCCGCACTATACATGGCGCCAGAGCGTGGAGGCGACATTGGGATATTACCGCGCGATCGTTAAGGCTGGCCCGTGAGTAACCCGGCGGATCTTGTCCCGGCCGGCAGGCCTGTGCGCGTTGCGCTGGTATGCACCATGAACCAGCTCGGCGGGACGTCAACGCATGTCCGCCATATTTATTCTCATTTGCAGGGGCGCGGTGTCCGTTTGACGCTGATCTTCTGTTCCCTGCAGGAAAAGGCCTTGCGTGATTACATGATCGCCGGGGGGTGTGACCCCAGGGACATGATCTTTATCCCCAACATCACCAAGAAATTCTTTATTCCTTTTATTATGGAATTAGAAAAGATCTTTGTAGGGGGGCAATTTGATATTGTCCATGCCTTTGATGTCCAGAGCCATGTCCTGGCCGGGTTGGCGGCGTACCGTATCAAAGGTCTCAAGGTGCTCTGTCATTGCGAGGGTCAGTTCCTGGCGACAACGGTATCCTGGCCCAAAAGGCTGTTGTACAGGGTGATCAATTTTTTCCTGAAGGATTATTTCATCCGATCGTTGGCGGTATCCCGCGGGTTGGCCGATGAATTGATCCGGGGAGGGTTCAGGCCTGCGCGCAAGGTTGAAGTCCTGCACCTGGGCATCACGCCGCTTGACGGGGGCGATCCCGCGAGCCTGACGTATCCGGGTTTTTCTTCAGGCGCTCCGGTGGTCGGGACATTGTCCCGGCTGAGCGTTGAAAAAGGAATTGACCGTTTTATCAGGGCCGCGCCCCTGGTCATCGGCGAGGTCCCGGCGGTCCGTTTTGTGATCTGCGGGTATGGCCCCGATGCGCTTCGGCTCAGGGCCCTGGCCAAAGAGTTGGGGGTGGAGGACAGGGTTGAATTCCGATCGCTGCCTTTTACGGCGGATATCAGGGATGTTTTTAAGACCTATGATATTTACGCCTTCCCTTCGTTGAGAGAAGGCCTCCCGATCACGCTTTTGGAGGCCATGTCCATGGGCAGGCCCTCGATCGCTTCTGATATTGAAGGGGTTCGCGAGGTGATCGACAACGGGGTCGACGGTGTTTTGGTCGATACGGCGGATCCACAGGCATTTGCCCAGGCCATCATCAAGCTGTGCCGGAATATCCCCGGGGCCGTTGACATGGGACGCCGGGGGCTGCAGAAGGTCCACACCGCGTTCCATGTTGAGCGTGAAATGGCGCGCCTGCGCGAGATTTATGGCGAGATTGCCTGCGGAGGGGGTGTATGATTTCCACAATATGTTCCGGCAGGCTGGGGGCAGGGTATCGCCGATCGGTGTTCATCGCCTTGATGATCATCCTGTGCGGCACGTTCTGTTTTGCGCGCGCGTTTTCCCTTCAAAAATTAGCCGTGATCTTTGGTGTGCCGTTGTATATCACGGATGTTTTTATTCTTTTCGCCTTGCCGCTGGCCTGGGAGGGGATCAAGGCTATGGAGCCAAGGGTCCCGATGATGTTCCGCGGGCCATTTCTGGCGATGTTTTTTTTCGGGATGTTTTATCTGATCCTGGGGGTTCTGGTTTACCGCAGTGAGTTTGCGCTGCGGGGGGTTGTCCTTTCGACGTATTTATTGTTTCTGCCTTTGATATGGGTTGTCGTGGAACGTCATTTTAACGGCAGGATATTCTGTGTGATATTAGGCGTGTGCAATCTGATCGCCTTGGTTAACGGGGCGATCATTATCAATCATTGGCCCGTGCCCTGGGACGGGTTGCCCTTTCATTTTGCCCAGATGCGTACGTTCAATATCCTGCTCTATAGCGGGATCGCCATCGCATTTTTTCTGTCCTACGGGATGGAAAAAGCCAAGGGCTTTTCCCGATGGGCGTTAGGCGCCCTTTGCGGGCTCAACATAGCCTTGATCGTCATGAGCGGCCTTCGCACCGCCTGGGTTGAGGTGATCTGCCTTGTGGTTTTCTTTTTCTTTGTTTTCAGAGGGAGAATAAAAAAATTATTGACGGCGCTCGTTGTCATTTTTATTTTTATCCTTGGTTTTTTGCTGGCCCAGAGTTTTTGGGAGTCCGGCAGAGCCCAAAAACCGGCTTATATCGAGCGCGCGGCCGGGACGGTGTTGTTCCTTGATGAGGTTCTGACGTCAAACCATCCGCCGGAACAAATCCCGCCGGAGCGGCGCGTGGCGTATGGCAATATTACCTGGCGGCTGAAGATATGGAAAGCGACATGGCAGGCCGGAAAAACTTCGCTCATCTGGGGGCACGGGTTCCGGGATGTCCTGATCTATGATCCTTCGGCTATCGGGAGGACGTCCCCGGTGCGCGGCTTTGCTGAAAATTCTGGGATAACGCCGCCGCACAATGAGTTCATGACGATTTTTTACAAGATGGGCTTTTTGGGCCTGGCATTATTTTTATGGATCAACGGCTTTGTGTTCGTGCAGGGGGTGAAAGCCCTCGAGCGATCCGGGCATGCCTCCCGGCGCGTGTATCTTGCCGGAGCATTGGGCAGTCTTGTCGCGTGGCATGCCATGGCCCAATCCTTTGATGTCATCGATTCCCCGCCGACAAATATTTTTCTCTGGGTATTGCTGGGGTTTGTGCTGGTGCTTGTTTATGGGCAGAAGGCTGTCCCTGAGGAGCGTGGGGCATGAATGAACCCGTGCGCAAGATCCTTGTGGTCGAGTTATGGGGCATCGGGGACGTGGTGATGATGTCCGCGGTGCTTAAGCCTCTTCGGGAGAAATTTCCTGTGGCGGAGATATGCATTCTGGCGCAGGAGCACGGGCGGCAGGTCCTTTTACACGACAAGGATGTGTCGCGGGTTTTTGTTTACAAATTCCCATGGACGGCATTTCAGCGGAAGTATTGCCTGTGGCGCTGGGATGGCAAGGGGCTGCTGGCGATGGTCAGGACGCTGCGCCGGGAGAAATTCGATCTTGTTCTCGATGCCCGCGGAGATCCGCGCAACGATGTCTTGTCCTGGCTGATCGCACCCCGGCGGTATGTGCGGCGCCCCGGCGGTCCCAGGGCCGGGAGGCATCGACTGGATGATTGGGGCCGTTTATTGAACATGCTGGATGCCCGGGATGCGGGCTTGCAGCCGCATCTGGTGATCGGACAGGAAGAATCGGCCCAGGCCAGGGAATTCATCGGGGATAAATTCCCGCGCCGGGCCGGGAAGCTTGTCGGGATCCATCCCGGCGCGGCGCAACCTGTGCGGCGCTGGTCCCTGGCGCGTTTTGAAGCGCTGGCATCAAGGCTGCGCCAGCACGCCGGCGCGGATGTGCTTATGCTTGTCGATCCGGATGGCTGCGGGGAAGATGCGGCCTTGCGCCTGGGGATTCCATATCTAAAAGGTTCTCTGCGTGCGCTGATGGCTGTTGTAGCGCAACTGGATCTTTTGGTTTGTAATGACACGGGCGTGATGCATATGGCCCATGGTCTGGGCGTGCCCCTGGTGGCTGTGTTCGGGCCGGGAGACCCCTCCTTCATCGGCCCGCGGGATCATGGTGCCGTGGTGATCCGTCCCTGCGCGCATCGTCCCTGTTTTGACAGGTGCCGTCAGGCCGTTAAAATGGACTGCCTGGATGCTGTTTCTTTGGATGATGTATGGCGGGTTGTTGAAAAGAAAGTGTAATGATCTTTCCAGAAAGGAACGCGGAGATGATGTCGATGCTTTCTAATTTAAAGGAGAAGCTGCTGCCGGTGTGCCAGCAGATTTCGGCCAATTTTATTTACGAGATGGATTATGGACGCATCAGGATCAAGCGTAAAGGCGGGTTGGGGTTTCTTAAAAAAGCTTTCGGAAGACCCACGCAGGAAGAGGAGTTTTTGACCTCACTGAATCTGCGGGGGAAGACGGTTTATGACATTGGCGGGCATATCGGTGTCTTAAGCGTTGTTTTTGCCAAGGCTGTGGGCCCGGCAGGCAAGGTTGTTGTGTTTGAGCCCAATGAAGAAAATTGTTCCAGGATCGAAGGACACATCCGGTTGAATGCGCTGACCAATGTGAAACTGCTGCGCCTGGGGATCGCCGACACCAAGAAGGAAGATCAAACGTTCATTGTCCGGCAGGGTTCCACGGGTACGGGCAGCATGAGTGAAACGCTTCAATCCCAGATCATCAAGGAAAAGAAATTCAAGCAGCTCAAGGTCAGCATTGATACCCTGGACGGGGCCATGGCGGCCCATGGCCTGCCTGAACCGGATTTCATCAAGATCGACATCGAAGGGATGGAATACCAGGCGTTGCTGGGGATGCCCCAAATCGTAAAGCATTTTTCACCGCAATTCTATATCGAGATCCATGGGGCCGATGACGCGGGCAAATGCGAAAACATCCGCCGGGTCACGGCGTTGTTTGAATCCTGGGGTTACGGACTGCGTCATGTTGAGACACACCAGGATATTGCGTCCGGCAATTCTTCTTTAGCCAAAGAAGGACATATCTTTTGCAGGCGCCGCGCGGTAAAAGCCTGAGCGTTGAACGGTGTTTTAGTGTGAGGTTAAAACCTGGCTTATGAAACTTTCCATCCTTATACCCGTTTACAATGAAACCGCCACGATCGAGGCGGTGGTCCGCTCCTGCCTGGCCCAGGCCGTACCCGGGATCGCCCGGCGGGAGGTTGTGGTGGTTGATGACGGTTCGACGGATACGACCGCGCGCGTCCTGACAGCCCTGGCCCCTGAATTCCCCGCCGAGCTTGTGTTGCTGCGCCATCCGCGCAATCGCGGCAAGGGGGCTGCGGTGCGTTCCGCGCTGGCCAAGGTTACGGGGGATGCGGTGATCATTCAGGACGCGGACCTTGAATATTCTCCGGCAGACTATCCCCTCATGCTGGAACCCATCATCGCGGGGCGGGCCGATGTGGTTTATGGTTCCCGTTTTTCCGGCCAGCAGGCCAAGCGTGTCCTTTATTTCTGGCATTATGCGGGGAACCGGTTGTTGACACTGTTCAGCAATATCCTGACGAACTTGAATTTAACGGACATGGAAACGGGCTTCAAGGCTTTCCGTGCCGATGTGATTAAAAATATCCCGATCAAGTCCGAGCGATTCGGTTTCGAACCCGAGATCACCGCGAAAGCGGCGCGCCGGCACTGCCGTATGTACGAAGTGGGGATCAGCTATAACGGCCGCACCTATGCGCAAGGCAAGAAGATTACATGGGTGGATGGGGTGAAGGCGGTCTTTTCGATCATCCGCTACGCTATTGCTGCGTAATGTAAGGAAGTTTATGCATTGTATTGAAACCTACGATGTCCTGGGCGTAAAGATCTCGGCTTTGAATCTCGACAAGGCCGAGCAGGCGGTTGCATCGATGATCGCCGGCCGGGAAAAGGGGTATGTGTGCGTGGCACCGGTATCCACGGTCATGGATTGCCGGAAGGACCCGGCTTACCGGGAGATCGTCGGCAAGGCCAGCCTGGTCACGCCCGACGGTGCGCCTGTGGCCTGGCTGGGCCGGATGGCCGGGCACAAGGATGTCCGGCGGACGTATGGCCCGGATTTGATGGAGCGTTTGTGCGACCGCGGCAGGGCCTTTGGATGGCGGCATTTTTTTTATGGCGGAACAACCCAGGCGTGTGATAAATTGGAGCGGGTTTTGAAGGCCAAATTCCCCGGCCTTGATATTGTCGGCAAATTATCGCCGCCCTATATGGCCAGGGCCGGCCATGCGGAGGCGGACGTGGTGCGTTTTATCAATGCGGCCAGACCGGACATTATCTGGGTGGGGCTGGGTGCTCCCAAACAGGATTTCTGGAGCGCCATCAACCGCGACGCCCTGGACGCCCCGGTCCTGATCGGGATCGGTGCCGCGTTCGATTTCTTGTCCGGGATGAAGCCCCAGGCCCCGCGCTGGATGCAGGGGGCCGGGTTGGAATGGCTGTTTCGCCTGTGCTGTGAGCCGCGCCGGCTTTGGCGCAGGTATCTTCTGGGCAACACATTGTTTGTCTGGCTTCTTGTCAAGGAACGCTTTGGGGGGGTGAGATGATCAAGCGTCTGTCCGGTCTTTTTATCCGCGGCATTTATATTCTGTTCGATGTGGCCAGTGTTTTTATGGCGATCATTCTTGCCTGCTGGCTGCGTCAGACGGCTTTCCCTGTGAATTTGCGCGCCCTTATTCTGGATACGACGAATCCTTTTTATATTGTCTTTTTGAGCTGGCTGATCGCGGTGCTTTTTTTTAACGGCATGCACAAGCTTTACGCGACGCACCGTGAGCTTCTGGAAGGGCATGAGATCGGGCAAATCCTCCGTTCGGTTCTTTCTGCGGGCATCGTTGTCATGGCTTTTGTGTACACCGTCAAGGCCCACAATTTTCCGCGTTCGGCGTTTTTGATCATGATGGCGCTGACAGCCGTGTTCTTAACGCTCTGGCGTGTGGCCAAGCGGTGGTTCGTCGAGTTCATTGTCGCGCGCGGGTATAACAATTTCAACATCGTTATCATTGGTGCGGGGAAGGTGGGGATGATGCTGGCCGCCGAGATCGAGCGGCGGCCGGGGATGGGGTTTCGCATCATCGGCTTTCTGGATGACGCCAAAACAACGGCATCGTTGGGCGGGCGTTACCGGGTGCTCGGACGTTTGTCCGACCTGCGGGAGGTCGCGGCCCGGTGTTTCGTGGACAAGATCCTGATCACGATCCATCCGGACGGCGGTATTTTTCATGACATGCTGGAGACGGCCAATGCGCTGGGGATGGGGGTGCGTGTGGTGCCGCAGGCGTTTGACAAGGCCACGGGCGAACTTTTCAGGTATAACATCGGGTATATTCCTGTGCTGGAGTATTGCGATATCGGCCATACCCGCCGTCAAGCCGGCAAGCGTTTTTTTGATGTGACGCTTTCACTGCTCGGCCTGGCGGCGCTGGCGCCGCTCTTTGCGTTGATCGCGGTGTTGATCAAACTCGACAGTCCGGGGCCGGTTTTTTATTTTTCCATGCGTTACGGCCGCGGCAGCCAGGGTTTTAGGATGTGGAAGTTTCGCAGTATGACAGCGGATGCGGATGGCAAACTCGCCGCGCTCAAGGAAAAGAATGAGGTGGACGGGCCTATTTTCAAGATCCGCCGCGACCCGCGTGTCACACGCATCGGGCGTTTCCTGCGCAAATACAGCCTGGATGAACTGCCGCAGATCGTCAATGTACTTTTAGGTGACATGAGCCTTGTCGGGCCCAGGCCCCTGCCCATCGACCAGGTCGAACAGGAAGATCCCAAACAGCTCAAGCGTCTGGAAGTCCGTCCGGGGATCACGGGCCTGTGGCAGGTCCGGGGCCGCAGTGATCTGACATTTGGTCAGCTGGTCAAGTGGGACACCTGGTATATCAATAACTGGTCGTTCACCCTGGATCTCGAGATCCTTCTGGCTACTATTCCCGTGGTCTTGAAGGGGAAGGGGGCATATTAGTGGCTACACTTGATATCCAGGGAAGCATGGGCGTTGATGTTGTACGGGCGCGCCTTGATCGTGCTGTTTTTGTTTTGCTGTGTGCGCTGGCGGTTGTTTTGCCTGTGTCTACGGCCGGGGTTGAGATTTGCGGTGCTGCCGCGATTTTCCTGTTCCTTATTAACCGGGGGATCACGGGATGCCGGCAGGGAGGCGCGGCAGGCGCGATGGGCGCGGTCCCGCTGAGGCTCGTTATCCCGCTGGTGTTCTTTCTGGGGATCTGCGGCTTGTCCATTCTTTGGAGCGTTGATCCCAAGCTTAGCCTTCGGGCGTTTGGAGGGAAATCGATCGGCGCGGCTCTTCTGCTGGTCACAGCGGCAGGCACGCTCACATCGCGTGACAGGATCCTGCGTTTTTCCCTGTGCCTGCTGGCGTCTGCTTTTGTGGTGGCGATGGATGGGGGCTGGCAGTTGTGGCAGGGCCATGACCTCTTGAGGGGCGAGGCACTTCTCAGGGGCTGTGTCAGCGCGTCGATGAACCATCCCAACGGGTTGGGAGCCTATTTGATCTTTGCGCTTCTTCCCGCCCTTTCGCTGATGTTATGGTCATGGACCAAAGAGGCGCAGGGTGTGTTTAGCTTGATCTCAGTACGATCGCTTATCACCGGGTTAACGGTGGTCTTATGCGTGGTTCTGGGATTTACTTTTTCGCGCGGGGCTTGGGTCGGTTTTTTGGTAGGAGGGGGAGTCCTGGTTGCCCTGCGGCGCAGGTATCTGGTGCCACTCGTGCTGGTTGTTGTTCTGTTTCTGGTTATTTTCTTGCCATTGATCATTTCTTTTCGTCATGCAGCCTTGTTTTCCAATAATCCCTTGTTTACCCAGAGTCTGGATGTTGTAGGTTCCGGAAGGATAGGCTTCTGGAAGGATGCCGTACATATCATCAGTGATTATCCGCTGGGGACAGGGCTGAATACCTATACGGTCGTTATCCGGAAATATGTCACCACCTGGCACGCTTACCCGCACAATTCATATCTTCAGATGGCGGCCGAGATCGGCATGGCGGGCCTGATCGTCTTTTTGTGGTTCATCTGGAGTTTTGTGCAGGTGACGGCCCGCAGGATCGCGCGGTCAAACCATGATGCCGCGGGGGCGTTGGCCGTGGGTTTTTTGGCCGGGTGGGCCGGGATTATGGTCCAGAGCGGATTGGATACAACATTCTATTCGGTCCAATTGAGCCGGATGTTGTGGCTGGTTATGGGGCTTCTCTTGGCCGCGGCGGTGATGATGGCGAAAGACAGGCCCGTAACGGAAACGGATCCTGATATTTGACAAACCTGTTTCCCTATATATAATACTTAAAATTTTAAATTCCTTCCTACCGCGCCTGGATCAGGGCCGGGATGGAAAAAAGTTTTTTAACCGTTATTGTTCCCGGAGGCTGTTATGAACAAAATGACCGTGCGTGATGTTGACCTGAAGGGCAAAAGGGTCATTATCCGCGTAGATTTCAATGTTCCCCTGGACGGCGAAAGGATCACCGACGATATCCGTATCCGCGCGGCCGTTCCGACCATTAAATATGTCATTGAGCATGGTGCCTCCAGGGTGATCCTGATGAGCCATCTCGGGCGCCCGGCCGGTACCGGTTTTGAAAAAGAATTTTCGCTCGCGCCGGCGGCAAAGCGCCTGGCCGAACTTTTGGGCCAGCCGGTGACACTTCTTTCCGACTGCGTGGGCGAAGCGGTCAGGAAGGAAGCGGGCGCGGCTCCGGCCAAGGTCATTTTGCTCGAGAATCTCAGGTTCCATAAAGAGGAAGAAAAGAACGATCCTGTGTTTGCCAAGGAGCTCGCGTCCCTGGCGGATATTTATGTCAATGACGCTTTCGGCACCGCGCACCGCGCGCATGCCTCGACCGCGGGCCTCGCGGCGTATCTTCCCGCCGTGAGCGGTTTTCTGATCGAGAAAGAGATCGAGTACCTCGGCAAGGCTATCAATGACCCCGAGCGTCCCTTTGTCGTTATTCTTGGCGGCAAGAAAGTTTCCGACAAGATCCTCCTGATCGAGAACCTTCTCAAGAAGGCCGACACCATTTTGATCGGCGGAGGGATGGCGTACACGTTCCTCAAGGCGCGCGGGATCAATATCGGGAATTCCAAGCTTGAAAAAGACAGGATCGGCCTCGCGGCAGAGATCCTGGCCAAGGCCAAGGCCGCGGGTGTCCGGATCGAAATGACCGAGGATTTTGTGATCGTTCCGAATTTCGATTCTGACGATGCCAGGATTTCCGATGTCATCCCCGACGGGTTTGAGTCGCTCGATATCGGGCCCAAGACCCGCGCCAAGTTCAAGACCATCCTTTCGGGCGCCAGGACGGTCATCTGGAACGGTCCGCTGGGCGTGTTCGAGCGGGCGGCGTTCGAGAACGGGACCAAGGAGATCGCGCTTCATCTGGCGTCTCTCAAGGACAAGGGTGTGAAGACGATCATCGGCGGCGGCGATTCGGCGGCCGCGGTTTCCAAGTTCGGACTGGATGACAAAATGACGCATATTTCCACGGGCGGCGGCGCGGCGCTCGAGTACCTTGAAGGCAAAGAACTCCCGGGGATCACGGCGCTCAACGACAAGAAAAAGGCTTCCGGCTGCTGCTGCGGCTGCCGTTAAATTATGACGAAAGCGGGTTTTATGCGTAAGAAGATCATTGCGGGCAACTGGAAAATGTACAAGACTCCGGCGGAAGCGGTGGCGCTGGTGGATGGTCTGAAGAAGGCGCTTGGCGGACAGACGGCGGTCGATGCGGTGGTCTGCCCTCCGTTTGTGAGCCTGACGGAAGTCTCCCGGGTCC
>Ga0209083_1003722_pt1 | contig 12401 bp, 6 predicted proteins | sample AM7aDNAmetaG_FD_184132 | JGI IMG/M metagenome (GOLD analysis project Ga0209083, IMG submission 184132) | Freshwater microbial communities from Finland to study Microbial Dark Matter (Phase II) - AM7a DNA metaG (SPAdes) (version 3) | ecosystem: Environmental > Aquatic > Freshwater > Lake ...
TCTTCGAGTTATTTCCCGTCTCATCTTGGTTAATAATAATATTTAATATATTTGTAAAGAGAAGAAATGAAAACAAGAAACACCTTAACTTAATCAATTTCCTGCCCTAACATTGGGGTACACTATACATGAGCATATAACAAAGCGTAAAGGCTCTATAAGGTATCATTGTAACAAATGCAATAAAGATTTCAGCGTATTAGTTGACACTATTTTTGAAGATACACGTTTGCCTCTCCCTAAGTGGTTTCAGCTAATTGCACTCATTCTAAATGCGAAAAAAGGCATACCTGCAAAGCAGTTGATGAGAGATATTGAAATAGGTTATTCAACTGCTTGGTTCGCTGCTATGCGTGTCCGTTGTGCTATGATAGATAATTGCAACAGCTTGCAGCATATTGTTGAAATGGACGAAACTTTTGTAGGTGGAAAGCCACGAAAAAAGTATCCAAAGAATGATGCTTTACCAACTATTTCAAAGGTTTATAATAAAAGAGGCAGAGGAACAAAGAAAGTACCAGTTGTCGGCATTGTAGAGCGTGATGGAAAGATTGTCTTAAAAGTTATCGAAAAGCTAACATCTAAAAACCTGTTATCAATGCTGAAAGAAAGCGTTAAGGTTGATAAAAGCATTGTTATAACTGATGAATTTAGGTCATACAACAAATTTGATGAAGTTGTAGAACATCTTACCATTAACCATAGCAAGGGAGTTTATGCTAAGGGTTCTGTTCACTTAAACACAGTTGAAGGATTTTTCAGCATTTTGAAAAACAGTATCAGAGGGCAATATATAGCTATAAGTAAGAAGTATTTACCATTCTATTTAGTTCAGGCACAGTACATTTATAATAACAGGGAATATGAGGGAAATTTATTTGAAGATTATTTAAAAAGTGCAGTGCGACATGAGAAATGTTTGATCAACTACAAACCCAAGAAAGAAGCCAAAAAGATAGTATATAATAAGTGTAAACTTAAAAAAGCGTCAAATGCTCTGTAAGTATCGTAAATACTATAATATGAAAAATAAAACTGTCATTAGCTTAATACATGCCTTAATTTTTATTACAGTTTTGTGCCTGTTCAGCGCATCCTTTTGTTCCTCACAGAATCCTGCTTTTGAGCAGCGCAGAACGAATTATATCGACACGGCTCTCAGTAACTTTACACCTGATGCTATCACGCTGCAGGCATACAGGGGTGTTCCTGTTGACACCGCAACGCTTCACTCTATGGTTTCTGATCTGCAAACTCATGAAGTTTCAGACTTCGATATTGTAAAATTGATCCGTGTCCTGTTTTTTACAAACGGCGCTTATGATACTCTGATTATACCGCCTCTGATTCAGGTTCCGTTTTGGTTGCGAAAAAATGACAGTCTTAATTGTTACTGGTCCGAAAACCATATGATCATGTGGATGTCTTCCGACTGGCTGCTCCATCAACGTTATGGCAAAGCCATTGACAGCACCCTGGATAAAAGATTACGTCATTATTTAAGGTTAAAAATCAGATATGGATTTTATGAATTCTTTTCTTCGGTATATGCACCTTATTGCCTGAGCGGATTGCTTAATCTGGTCGATTTCTCACAGGATATTGAAATTAAAACCCTGGCAACGCAGGCCGCACAACGCCTGTTAAAAGACCTTCTGATGCTTACCAATGACAAAGGTGTCTTCTACCCTGCTGCCGGAAGAAATTATTTCGGAAAATACGCTACCCCATACGGGCAAAATCATTCCAATCTCATTTACCTTTTAACGGGCTTCGGGCAGGCGCCCTCTTCCGCTTCCCATGCGGGCGGGTTTTTAGCAAGTTCAACGCTCCCGGTGGACGATGTGATCAACTCATGGACCCCATATTTAGACACACTGTATCACATCGGACATTCCATTGATAGTGGTTTTATTATCAACCGCTCCATGTATTCTGTTGACAGAATTATTTTTCAATGGAGCGCCGGGGAATATTTTCATCCTTCTGTTGCAGTTGAATCTGCAACTTTATTAAGAGATTCAAATTTATGGAATCATGTTGATTTTGCACCTTTGCATATGCTTTCTTCGTTTCCTATTCCAAGTATTTTATCCTTAACCGAACAATTCCCCTCAATCTCAACAAGCTCGGTAATTTGCGGTCAGGATGTTGCTATTTTTAAGCACAAATCAATCACCTTGTCGTCTATTCAGGATTTCTGGAAAGGCAGGCTTGGCTATCAGCAAATGCCTTGTGTTGCCAATATTGGCACCACCGCTGTTTTAACAGCATCGGGTATAGTGGAAAGCGATTGGAATAATCGCTCCGAAAGTGGTAATAATCAGCATTTACCTTATGTTAAACAGAAAAAAAATGTGGCTTTGTTGATGTACCGGCCGGAGCCTAAACCCGCCTTTCTTAATTATAATAACCCGGAAGTGGCTTTACGCTGGATGGATAATGAATTCAATGAAGTCATCAACGACAGCCTGTGGGTGATAGGACGTCAGGATCAAAATTATATAGGTGTCAGGAAAAGCTGTAATGGTACAATCAATGGCATCAGGGCCTGTAATCTTCCAAATGGACAATCCTGGGTATTTATTGTAGGAGATAGCGCTATGTACGGCGGCTTTACTAATTTCCGTAATATTATCGGAAATTCTCATTTTGAAGAAAGATGGTACTACGATTCCCTGGCTTCTCAATCTGTATATTATGCAAAAATAGTGATAGATACCATCACCATTGAATATGCCTGGGGCGTTGATAGTATTAATACTACAGGTATACACCACAATGAAAAGGAAAACCAAGGTCTTGTTATATTTCCAAACCCAACAACCACTGACGCAACCTTGAATCTGACGTCTTTCTTAAACCAGCCGGCAACTATAACCATGACAAATATTCTGGGACAGGAAGTATACAAAGAAACCATCAGTAACGTTTCGGTTGTTGAAAAACGGATCAGTTTGAAAGATCAGAATAATGGCATTTATATCATACGGATTGAAAATAACAGGCAGCGTTTTTCAGGGAAAATAATCAGAAATGAATAGACACTATTCCAGTTAAAATAACAAAGAAAAAGGGTGCTATATTTTATTTGATCCAGTTAAGATTTCAACCAGTTCTTCAAAACAACAGTCTGTCGTTTGTTGCCGCCTGGCAAAAATGAGTCTGCAATCATTAATAAAGCGTGTTTTTTCGTAACGTGCTTCATTGCTTCCCCATGATAATGGAGCTGAATATGAGTCTGGCTTCTTACCAAAGATGTTGCATCCAAAATCGATAACAGTCCCCGTATTTAGCATTGTTCCAATTTCAGTTTTTGAACAATCGCCTATAATGGAACCAAATTTTATCGTACCTGTTGAGATCTTGACCAACTCACTTTGATAAGGATTGAAAGTGAATGGTACTTTTATTCTGACTTCACTATAATTATTTTTCAAATCTGAGGTCGTGGTCAATGCTCCCAGATTAACCCAGTTTCCAATAACACTATGCCCGACAAACCCCTCATGATGTTTATTTGAATAATCATTTATCATCGAATTTTCAACTTCGCCACCTATTCTTGTCCTGTTTCCAATGATACACCCTCCTGTTATCCGGGCATTATCAACCTTTGCATTTTTACCAATATATAGAGGCCCTCCTAAATAGGAAAAGGGGCTGATTTCTGTACCCTCATCAATTACAATCATGCCATCCCTGGTATCAAAAACGCAATGAGGTAAAATTCTGGCGTTTTTATGAATAAACAATTTTTTTTCGTCACCTATTACACATTGGCCTGAAGAGCCAAACTTGCTTTTACCCACAAGTTCAAGGTCTTTTTCTATCCTTTTGTCTACATCTAAAAGTAATTTGAAAGGACTCAAATTCAATGAGTCAATAACTATATCGAATGTGTATTTTTCTTCCTTGCAGGTTTCAACTGTGCTCAGGTTTTCTGATCTTGCAATAATTTTTGCATAGGCAAAATTGGGATGATAGAAATGTATTATTGCCTCCGGAAATTGAATACGTATTCTCTCAATAGTACTGAAGATTCCGTTTCGTTGCGAAAATATTGATCTGACCCTGCTAAGAGGCCTTGTTTCCGGCAGATCAAGATCCCGTAAAAGTATGTTTTTCTTCATATTTCCTGCAGTTGTATTGGTTTTATGAAAATTATTATGATGTCATATTTCTATAAATCACTGTTTTACAAAACAACTATGATTATTTTAACCAACCAAATTAACACCATCTCCAATTTTACATTCTCCTTTTAGCAAATTTATATAATAATTAATTAATATACTGGTTTTAAACATCCCTCTTACAAAATAAAAGACATGCTTATTGAACGAACAACCTTTTTAAATATTCTCAGGTCTGCAGATTTTTCATGACTATTTATTCTATCGCATTCATATACCGGTACGAGACAATATAGCTATTCATTTTGGAATAATAATTGTTACCTTTGCACTATCTAAACTGATTTTATATGAGAACGCGATTAATTATCCCAGCGATTATTATTCTTTTTACAGTGTTGTTTTCTTCCTGCGATAAATTGTTTCTTGAACCTCCAACCAAATCGAGTATGGAAGGTGTCTGGGTTGTTACAAAAGTAACCAATGAAAGCGGACAGGATATCACCCAGCAGGTTTCTTTTCCCGTCGTAGCTTTTCATCTCAGCAGCGATAATACTGTTATTTCAACTGCAGGCCCTCTGATCATGTACATCGTTTATGGCCCAAGCAAATATACCACTATTGCTGCTGATATTGACCAGGTCTTTAATTATGCCAGTCTTGATTTCAACGGTGGTGAGTATTTTGTTGACGGCGGAGTTCAGACCCGTTTTACCCTGGAAATGAAACTCGAAGGTCTGCCCGGGCAAAAAGCCCTCACGACCCTGTTAGATCTGATCGGAATCGGAAACGACTATCTTGATGTTGTGGTTTATCATAAATTTATGGATATAGCAGTAAGTTTTCAGAACAATCATAATACAATGCTATGGGAAATTGACAATCAGACTACTGCGGTTTATAACAAAAAGGACAGTCATGGCAACTATGTTTTATGGCAGGGCTGGCCGGTGACCAATTTTCAACATTGCAAGATCTGGCTTGAAAAACGATCTGTTGACATCACCGATATCGTCAGGAATGCAAAAAAGTAACGGATAAATACATCTTTATAAAAAGCTCTCAGATCCATGAGGGCTTTTTTTATCCCAACTTTAATAATAACTTCTGCTGTGATTGCAGCCATTAAACGAAACGTTTTTTCAACTCTTTGTATTTAAATATTATGTACTTTTATTATGTGCTATTTGTGATTCTCTGTGTTCGTTCGAATTAAACCTTTAGCCTTTATGAAATACCAGAATAAAACGAGAGAAGAACTTGTTTTAGAGATTGAAAAGCTGCAGAGAGAATGTGATTCTTTAAAAGCCTTATATCCAAGCGATTTTTCTAAACAGAATTTTATTGAAGAAAGAATAATAAATAAAGCTGTTGTTGACAGTACCTCAGATATGATCTGGTCGATGGATTCTAAGCAGTTTGGGCTTCTTTCGTTTAACAAATCCTTATACGATTATTTTATTGAAGAACGTGGTATTCAAATCAAGCAAGGTGACCGCCCTGAAGAACTTTTTCCGCCGGGAAATCATGTAGAGATCTGGCACGATATGTATACTAAAGCTATAAAGAATGGGTCCTACAGTATAGAGTACAAAGTATATAGCGGTACCCGCATTCTTGAATTAAAATTCAATCTTCTCAAACGTGATAATGAAATATTCTCCATTTCAGTTTTCGGCAAGGATATTACTGAGCGCAAACAGAAAGAAAAAATGTTGCAGGAGAGTGAAGAAAAATTCAGACTGTCTTTTATGACCGGTCTGGATGCTTTTTATATAGCCACACTTGACGAAGGACTTATCATTGATGTCAACCAGGTTTTTAGTGAGGTTTTCGGCTATACACGTAATGAGGTAATTGGTAAAACGTCGCTTGAACTCAACCTTTATTGTGATCCGGCTGACCGCACTGCCATGGTAGCTGAACTTAAAGAAAAAGGCAGTGTAAGAAATCTGGAACTAAAAGGCAGGAAAAAAGATGGTACACTGATTACCATATCGATTTCTGTAAGTGTTGCCATGGTTGATACCAAAAACCATATCATCGGGGTAATGAGAGATATTACCAAACGCAAGCAGGATGAAGAAGAATTAAATCGTTACAAGGAAACTCTTGAACTTTTAGTGAACGAACGCACAGAGAAATTACAGCAGGAAATCAAACATCGCATTTTAACCGAAAATGCCCTTAGTGAAAGTGAAACCAAATATAGAAATTTAGTGGATCATTCAACAAGCATTGTTCTGGAATGGGACACAGATGGAAATGTGGTTTTCCTTAATCAGTTTGGTCTGGATTTTTTCGGTTTTACAGCGGAAGAAATTCTCGGAAAAAACGTTTTAGCCACTATTGTAGAGCCCGTTGATACAAACGGCAATGACCTTAAGGGGAAGATGCAAATTGTCCAGAAACATCCTGAAGATTTTCAAAGCAGTGAGAACGAAAATGTGAAGAAGAACGGAGAAAAAGTCTGGATCGCATGGACGAATAAAGGAATTTACAATGCCGCCGGTCAGCTGATCCGGACTCTCAGTGTTGGCATAGACAGAACCCGGCAAAGAGAGATGGAGATAGAGCTTCTGAACTACCGAGATTACCTTCAGGAAATGATAGATAAGCGTACAGCTGAGTTGACTGCTTCTAACCAGCACCTGGTATGGCAGATCAATGAACGCAAACAGGCCGAAAAGACATTAACAGAAAGCGAAGAGAAATTCAGGCTTCTTACCGAAACGGCTGCTACAGGATTTTACATTCTTCAGGATAACAAAATTGTTTATATCAACCCAAGCATTGCAGAAAGTTTTGGTTATTCAGGCGACGAAATTACTGGCGATATTAGCCCTTTTAGTCTGGTTCATCCTGATGATGCCGATAGATTAATGGGAAAATACAGAGAGAGTCTGGACGGTAAACCTGAAAGTGGGAGAGGAAGTTCTATCTATAGAGGAATAAAAAAGGATGGTTCTGTGATTTTCTTCGAAATTTATGGTATGGTAATAAATTACCAGGGACGGCCTGCCATAATGGGAAACATGGTGGATATCACAAGACGCAAGCTGATAGAAAATTCGTATATCGAGAGTGAGGAGAAGTTTCGCCATGCCTTTGATCATGCAGCTGCCGGGGCATGCCTTGTAGGAACTGACGGAAAATTTCTTCGGACTAATAATGCTTTTAAAAAGATCCTTGGTTATTCGGAAGACGAAATACTGAATTATACCTTTAATGATATTACTCATCCTGATGATTTAACAATTGGATCAGAGGTTTTGAGGAAAATGATAAACGGTGATATTGAAAAAGCAGCGTATGAAAAACGCTATATAAATAAAAACGGTAATATTATTTGGACTATTGTTTCGGCTTCAATAATAAAGAATCTTGACAAACCACATGTAATTATTGCCCAGATAATTGATATCACTGATCGTAAGGAAGCTGAAGAAAAGTTAAGGATCAGCGAAACAAAATTTAAAACGTTGTACGAACAAGCCCCTTTGCCTTATCAATCGATTGATAAAAATTTTGTTCTAACTGATGTTAATTGGGCCTGGATGAATACATTAGGTTATGAAAGGAAGGAAGTAATCGGGAAGTTCTTTACTGATTTTCTTATAAAAGGTCAAAAAGAAAAATTTTTAGAGGTGTTTTCTAAAATAACAACAAACGAAAGTATTCACAATTTTGAGTGCGATTTAAGATCCAAATCAGGAACCGTCATAAATGCATTATTCAATTTAATAGCCCATACTGATATCGATGGTAAATTTAGCGGTGCATTTGTAACATTCAAAGATATATCACAGGAAAAACAATTTGATAAACGCATTGCTAATGCCATCATTGAAAGTGAGGAAACACAAAGACGGCTTTTCGCCCAGGAGCTACACGACGGAATTGGGCCAATGCTTTCTGCAGTAAAATTATTCACAAAATCAATAAGGATAAGGAAGGATTATGACAATGTAAAACCATTAATGAACAAAGTTGATGATATTATTGATGAATCAATCATTATTATTAAAGAAATATCTCACAAACTAAGTCCTAATGTCATTGTAAATCATGGTCTTGATTCGGCTTTATCTGATTTTATTAAAAAGATAAATGAGAGTGGAATAAATATTAAATATCAGTCGAACCTCAGGGAAAGACTAAGCGAAATGATTGAAACAGGTTTATACAGGGTAGTTACAGAAATGGTCAGCAATAGTTTAAAATATGCTTCTGCCTCCCGGATTGGTATTTCTGTCATTAAAAACGAAAATAATCTTCAGATTAGTTATTCCGATAATGGTTGTGGTTTTGATGTCTCATCCATACTTAAAGTAAATAAAGGAAATGGCTTATTCAATATCATCAACCGTATGATAGCAATGGATGCGAAATACCGATTCATAAGCAGCCCCGGAAAAGGTTTTGAATTTCATGCATCTGTCAATTTAGATTCATCCTCTTTGTGATTTTACGGGTGTAGATATAACCCTCTTTTCAAATGAAATCTATATTACTAAAACAGCTAATATTCAGAAATTTAAAACTGAAATATTGAATATATATCAGCATTTATTTATATTTGCAGAATTAATTTAACAGATTGATTTTATTCAATTTATAAAAATTAGCAATGAAAAAAATAATTTTCACAATTGTAATATATGCATTTTGCTTTACTGGTTTTTGTCAGAACGGACAACTCGATTCAACCTTCGGTACATATGGGAAAGTGAATTCTACCAGCTTGAACGATGCCCGCAGATATGGAAGTTCTTACAGTTTAAATGGCTATTATGGAATATCCGGCATGGCGCTGCAATCTGACGGCAAAATTGTTGTTGCAGGTGCGACCAGATACTCTGATGTGTCATCCTTATATCCCACTATTACAAGATATAATACCAACGGATCCAGGGATATGAGTTTTTCAAGTGGATCCTATTTGTTTGATTTTACATACCTCGATAACAATATTTTTGATGAGAAAAATGCATGTTTTCGTACTGTTAAAATTCAGCCAGACGGGAAAATTATCGGCGCCGGGTATGCGTATACAGGAAGCGGATTTGATTTTGTTTTAGGTCGTTTGAATCCTAACGGCAGAATAGACAGTACCTTTAGTTTTGATGGACGGGTTGACAAACATATTGGCTCCGTGAATGTAATAAACGCTTTGGCTATTCAGCAGGATGGGAAAATTATTGCCGCCGGCTATGCTGACGACGATATTGCGGTTCTCCGATACAATCCGGATGGAACCCTGGACAATACTTTTAATAATGGAAGCGTAACTATTAATGTGTTAGGTGTGGATAAAGCTAATGCTGTTGCTGTGCAAAGCGACGGCAAAATACTGATTGCTGGTTATTCTAACAGTGTAGATTTCACATTAATTCGTTTAAACAGTAATGGAACCTTTGATAATACTTTCGGAATAAACGGTATAACAATCACCGATTTTGGCGGTACGGATATTTGCCGTGCAATGGCTCTTCAAAGTGATGGAAAAATTGTTCTTGCTGGTTACTCAAATGCTGCTTCCACTAATGATTTTGCTCTGGCACGGTATAATACCGACGGTAGTGCTGATAATTCATTTGGAAATTATGGCAAGGTGCTTACTGATTTTAACAACGGAGGCGATGGCGCCAATTCAGTAATTATTGAACCGGATGGAAAATTAATTACTTCCGGGTATATGCATACATCGGGAGGATCTGATGCTTATTTTACTGTTGTTAAATACAATACGAATGGAACGCTTGATAATACGTTTGGAACAGGTGGAAAATATTACAACTATTGGGGAGGCAGAGATGATGTGGCAAATTCTGTAGTTCTTCAACCGGATGGAAAAATACTCGTTGGCGGGTATTCTGAATATACATATCAGTATGTGGATAATGGAACCACAGCCTGGGATGATGCTACTAATTTTGCAATGGCCAGATTATATAATATCCCTGGAAGTTCTAATATTACAGCATCAGCAAGCGCTGCAGATACAACTATTTGTGCCGGGACACCAACACAGCTTCATGTAACTGCAAGTGGCGGAATAAATTACACCTATTCATGGTCATCAAATCCCGGAACTTTTTCATCATCCGATCAAAACCCATTTGTTTCTCCGGCAAGTACAACAGTTTACACCTGTACAGTTACCAGCAACGGGAGTACGGCTTTTGCTCACGTAACAGTGCATGTAACAACAGTCAATACTATTGTTACTCAGGTTGGCAATACGCTTACTTCCAGTGCAGTTACAGCAGGATATTCATGGGTGAATTGCAATGGGTATATACCAGTTTCCGGACAAACTTCTCAAAGTTACACTCCAACTGTTACTGGAAACTATGCTGTTATTGTCACCCAAAATACTTGTTCTGATACCTCCAGTTGCTTTCTTGTTGATTTATCAGGGCATGTGCCTTCCACTCCTGTGGCAATCATTGGAAATGCGTCTGCCTGCTACGGCAGTACCAATATATATGGCGTTGCGCCTGTTAGTGGTGCAACAAGCTATACGTGGTCTTTGCCCGGAGGATGGAGCGGTACCAGTACAAGCGAGACCATTATCGCTACTGCCGGTTTAAGCGGAACTATTTCTGTTACTGCCAATAATTTTTATGGCTCTTCATCACCACAAACATTAAATGTAACAGTAACTACGGTCAACACAATAGTTACACAAGCCGGTTATACACTTACAGCAAACGCGAACGGTGCCGGCTATGTCTGGATAAATTGCAACGGCAATATTCCCGTTCCCGGCCAGACTTCGCAAAGCTTTACGGTCACTGCTACGGGAAGTTATGCCGTAATTGTTACTCAAAATGCCTGCACCGATACTTCCAATTGTATTCTTGTTGATCTTTCAGGTCATGTACCACCCACTCCGGGGCCAATCATCGGGAATGCATCAGTCTGTCATGGAAGTACCAATATATATGGAGTAACACCTGTAAGCGGAGCCACGAGTTATACCTGGACATTGCCCAACGGGTGGAGTGGTAACAGTACAACCGAAACCATTATTGCAACTGCCGGTTTAAGCGGAACAATTTCTGTTACTGCCAACAACTCTTATGGGCCCTCTTCACAACGAACATTAAATGTTACAGTGACCGCAGTCAATACATCGGTTACACAAGCCGGGTATACTCTTACGGCTAACGCTAACGGAGCCGGTTATGTCTGGATAAACTGCAACGGCAATATTCCTGTTTCCGGCCAGACTTCGCAAAGCTTTACGGTTACTGCTACAGGAAATTATGCTGTAATTGTCACTCAAAATGCTTGTTCCGATACTTCCAATTGTGTTCTTGTTGATGTATCAGGTCATATACCCCCCACACCGGGATCAATCGTCGGGAATACATTAGTCTGTCATGGAAGTACCAACATATATGGTGTAGCACCTGTTAGCGGAGCCACTACTTATACATGGACATTGCCGGGCGGCTGGAGCGGCTTAAGCACAAGCGAAACCATTATTGCCACTGCCGGTTTAAGCGGAACGATATCTGTTACCGCCAACAATTCTTATGGTTCCTCATCACCACAAACATTATATGTTGCAGTAACTTCGGTCAATACATCGGTTACTCAATCTGGTATGGCCCTTTCTGCTAATGCTTCGGGTGCCGGATATATCTGGATCAATTGCAACGGAAATACTCCGGTTTCCGGGCAAACCAACCAAACCTTTACTGCAGTAACTCCGGGTAGTTATGCTGTTATTATAACTCTAAACGGGTGCACAGATACTTCTGCCTGTTTCATAGCAGATACTACCTGTAATATAGCTATTACCGGTGCCGACATGCCTTATTCCGGCTTATCTGTTCTACTGGCGGTAGATTCTCTTACGAATATATCCCTTGGAAATCCGGGTATTTCACAAAGCTGGGATTACTCATCCCTTTCTCCCAATTATTATAAATTTGCTGACTATGAATCCACTTCTGCAACCGCTTATGCTTCCGTATTTCCCTTTTCTAATATTTATACTTACGGTCCGGGTGGCATGTACGGCAGTTTATATGGGGGCGCTCCAGTAGGTCAAGGTGATAATGGTTATATTTTCTGGAAAAGTGATAATACTGGTTTCTGGATAACCGGATTCAGGCCCGATGGAGGAATCTGTGCCGGAATAAATGTACAGAACACTCCTCAGGAGCTTTTAATAGGTGCACCAGCTACTTACGGTAGCATTTTTAATAATTCAGGCCGGTGGGAGTTACCAATGAATATTAACAATGC
>Ga0209083_1003723_pt1 | contig 12401 bp, 17 predicted proteins | sample AM7aDNAmetaG_FD_184132 | JGI IMG/M metagenome (GOLD analysis project Ga0209083, IMG submission 184132) | Freshwater microbial communities from Finland to study Microbial Dark Matter (Phase II) - AM7a DNA metaG (SPAdes) (version 3) | ecosystem: Environmental > Aquatic > Freshwater > Lake ...
TGCGTCTCGAAGCATCGCCATCGGCACCGTCTTGGCGCTCTCGGCGGACTTCGGGATTATTGCGACTTCATCGATAGCAGAGCATATTAATTTCCAACTCGACGTACTTATGAAGCCGATCCGTGGTGCTACCGACCATATAGCGGCCTTACACTTCTCCAGTATTTCTTGTAGTTCGCTCATCTCCCCGGTATCAGTAAAATGGATTATTGCGACTTCATCGATAGCAGAGCATATTAATTTCCAACTCGACGTACTTATGAAACCGATCCATGGTGTTACCGACCATATAGCGGCCTTACACTTATTCAGTATTTCTTGTAGTCCGCTCATCTCCCATCCTCCTTTCCCTCGGTCACGGTGTAGCCGAACTTGGCGAACAATTCAACTATCCATTCGCGAGTGTGGATGCCCTGATACCGGAGCCTTTCGACTAGCTCCATCGGCACCGTCTTCTTGGCGCTTCGGGAGGAGAGGAGGACGCAGACATCCTTGGCGTACTCTCGCAGTAGTTCGCTATGTGATTGCTCCCCTGCGGCTTGGAGACACCTGATTGCCCAATGGATAGCCTTCGAGTCAGCCTCTCCGCTCGCCTCGGCCGGGAAAGCTGAGCGGAGGATGGCGAGGGCCTCTTCAGCCGGGCCGGGGCACTCAATCTCCGCATACCACTGAAGCGCCTCGCGGATCGTCTTTACCTGCTCGTCGGTCATAGTGCCTCCTTCGGACGCAGGGCCTCGGCGGAGGAGACGGCAGTGGCGACAGCATATCCCGGCCCCTTGTATGGTGCCCCATGGCTATCCCCCTCCTTGCCGAGCGCGGCGCGGGCCATGTCGGAGAGGGCGGCGGCGAATTGTTGCCACGGCATCCCCCCGTTGGCGGCGGTGGCGATCCTGTCCAGCGCCTCCCGCAGCACCTTCGTCTCAGGAAACGACTCGCGCAGGATGGCGGCGATGCCGTTGACGCTACCATGAGCATGGGCACACTTCTCGGCCACTTCGTCGTACTTGTCACTCATCTCTCCCTCCACGATACCCAATTGCTGAGCACTTTCTTTTATTGCTTCCAATTTAGTTATCACCCTACGCCCCCGTCATCCGCGATAGTATCCCACCCCTCAGTGCCGATTGCTTTGAGTGATGACTGAAATGCGTCATGCTGTCGTTGAAGAATAGTTGAATCTGTAATGGTGTCAGAGCGATCTATTTTTTTATCTTGATCCTTGGCCACACGAGAACGGCAAAGATCCATATTCGTTGAGTCCATGAATACTACGAGTTTAGTATCCGCATTATGCGCTTTTGCTATTTTGAGAAGAGTTTTGCGAGTGTCCGATCGTGTAGCAGTAGAATCAAAAATAACATTTTTGTTCTGACTGAGGAGGAACTCAGTGATAGTGAACGCACTATCGGCTACTCGGGAATTTTGTGTTTGGTCGGAGATGCTGCCGGTATAGAGTTTGCGGAGGTCATCCATACAAACGCGGATGAATCCTCTGCTTTCCATATCTCGGCTGTATAACGATTTACCCGAACCGGAAATACCCATTGTTACAATGAGCTGCGACATATTAGTCTCCTATCAAAAAAGTTTTGAAGGCTTCCTTATCCCTTTTCATATTTTGGAATTCATCATTAAGCCAGCTAATCGGCGCCATCGAGGTTATGATGTTGGGGTAATGCTGTTGCAAATCCTCCACCATCATTCTATTGCCCGCGAGATTAGCGCTGTGCACATAGATTCGCTTGACGGTGGGCAATTCAATGTTTTGTGCTATCATGGCTTTGACCATCTCAGAGCCTTTCATATTTGACCCGAGATCGTGATCCCAAAATAACACCTTGGCGTTGACTTGCCCATTCTCCATGAGTGTTAACATAGTTTCTGCGGTATACACACTGTCAAAACCATTGCCAATAAAACGGAGAAATAAGTCATGTCGTTCGATCTGATCATCCATTACCAGAATTTCTGACTTCTGGGCAATGCCGTGGGAACTCTGATTTATCAGTCCATCTTGTTTAGCCATTGTAAATATAATATCCCTTCGCCCCCCAAAGAGGCAAACTAAATTAGCGAGTATACCCTCACATTTTTTATGTGGTGCGTTTTGCAATAGTCGTCAATTACCTGTTTGTGCACGGGGTCATCGTCAATAAGGAAAACGGAATCAAAAATCTTATTCTTGATCAATTCGAGAATAATATGTAGTTTGAGTTCCGAATCGGTTGTATGTTTGGGGAAGGAATATTTGGGATCATGGACGGCAAAGATAAGCTCGGGGTCAATATCAATATGTATTCCCTGTTTAGAAAGAAAGGCGGGGAGAGCGGCTTCGACGGCTTCTTCGGAAGATCGAGCCGTCAGAATCCCTATTTCAGTATCAGGATCTTCTGCGGCGTCTTTGAGAATATGAATTCCAGCGGCAGGCACTGCATTGAGAAACGATTGTTTGACTTTGTCTACTTGAGTGAATTCATCGAAATCAGGAATGTAATTTTTGAGTTTGCCCGCTTGTTTCCAATCGCGGAATTGATCTGTGGATAGCTGATGAACCAATTCATTAGTGTCGGGGTCGCGAAGACCGATTTTTGCGTCTGTGACGAGAAGAGTGTCATCAATATCAAACAAAACAAGTGAGGACTTCATAGTTAATTAGTTCAAAGAAGGGAATCATTTCACTCCTGCCTTGATTGCCCAATCGCGTTGCTTGACAATGGTGCCACGAGTAGCAACCAATCCGGCGCTTACTGAGAGAGGGCAGTATTTCGGTTGGCCGAGGAAGCCACAGAATTCACACATACGATTCAAATTGGCTTCGGGCTTCCAATCGTTTTTTTCAATCGTAGCAATGAGATCTTTGTAATGAGCACGGGCATCAGCAAGAGTGCTATCCGTAAACTTGATTTCTTTGAATACTTTCAAAGCATCCTTTTCTATGTCCGCAAGAGCAAAGTATACATTGACTTTAACTCTCTTGACGAGTTCTTCGGCGGGAATATTATACTGGCGGTGTAGTGCCCAAGTATAGAGCATCATCTGATCTACATAGTAGGAGGTATTGGTTGATTTGCCTGTTTTATAGTCTATGATGTGAAAGGTGCCGTCGGGCTTTTCAAGCAGGACGTCAAGACGCCCCGTAAAATTGTTATCATCGAAATCGAATTTGAACTCAATCTCCTTGTGAACCTTTCCACCGGCTAATGCCACAGGGGCCATTATCTCATCGTAGAATTTGATAAAGCGCTTTATGGGTTCAACGAGAGAGAATTCTTCGGGGAGCTTGTATTTTGCCTCCACATCTAACCGGCGTTGATCGATGTAATCTGGTGACCATAGGGGATCATAATGCTCGGCGAATTCGTGGAAGGCGTTTCCTTTTCGGGTGAGAACATTTTGCATGGTCTCTTCGGCGTAATAACCCCTCTTATACGAGAGATCATATTTCAGGTGGCAAGATTCGAATGTGCCAACGCGAGATGAGGAGTAAGTAGCTTTTGCCATGTGGGAGTCCTTTAGATTTTGATGTATATAATATACAGGAAAAAAGCGACCTTTCGGCCGCTTTTTCCTTATCTGTGTTCTCTAATGTCGCGTTCGATATCTTCGACTTCTCGATTCGTGTATTTCATCTTATCTACTATTAGTTCTTGTAATATGGCGTATACAATCTTATCCAAGTAAGGCTGTAGATAATCCCAAATGCCGTTATCTATATCTTCACTGAGGCCAACTTCCCGAAGATAATTTATTATTTCGGGAAATCGATATGCATATTGAGTTGATAGATGCACAAGATCTTTTAATTTATCGGTAACAAGATCGTGAATCTTCTCAATCACCTTTTCGGGAATACGGGGAGGCGGTGTTTCATATTCACCAACATCCCCGATATCCTGAAAATCGCTCATTTGTCTCTCCGTAAAAAGTCTTATTAACTTTTACTATTGGCTTTCTTAGCGTCGTCGTCTTTCTTTTCTTTTTCGTCTTTCTTAGCCTTTTGGGCTTCGGTGGCGCTTACTGCGCGGGGCCTGCGAACCTCTCCAAAAAGCTCAAGAATTTGTCTATCAGACATTCCAAGACGAATTGCTTCTTCAAGTTCTTCCTCTTCAAGTTCTTCGTCGCGAGCGGCAAAAGGATTCTCTCCGGATTCGTGTTCAGCGGCCTCTTCTTCAGCCTCACCTTCCTCACCCTCTTCGGCTTCCTCTTCTTCAGATTCGCCTTCTTCCTCTTCCTCAGTCTCTTCGTCGTCGAACTCGTCCATAGGGGTCAGAGTGATGCAATAGCGGCGGCCATCGATGACTATCTCACCACCGGATTCACCTTCGCATTCCTCTTCTTCATCTTCGAATTCTTCGTCATCAGCAGGGGGGCCTTCGGGGGCCTCGCCTTCGAATTCTTCTTCCTCTTCGTCAGGAAGCTCATCTCCGGCCATTTCCTCGTCATCCTCAAATTCGTCATCTTCAGGCTCAAATTCAGGAGCCCCTTCACGAACTCTCTTATTCCTATTCATAATGGACTCCTTATACCTATTTTACGTCCGCTAATTCGCGGGTATCACCTAAGACTAAAGCGGTGAGGTCTTCACCGTTATTGACGTTCTCCTGCATAGAGGCTTTGATGCGGGCTGGGCTAATTTCATCCGAGAGGCTTTCATTAAACGCTCCTCGTGCTGCCATAGCAGCAATATCACTTGCGTCAGCTCCCTTCTCTTGTGCTTGGGGAGAAACTATTTCTTTCATGCGTTTGAGACCTTTGGAAACCTCTTCATCATTCGCTTCTGCTAAAAGCGCGCTGGCTACTGCACCGGCACCAAGTCGCTCACGAATTTCTTCATCATTGACATGAGTCTCAACAAGATCGCGCCATCCGCTCATATCACTGACATCTTGGCGAGCATAGGGGCTTGCGAGTATATCAGCTTCTTGGAGTTTGTTAGGCTTGGCTTGGGCTTTTTCAACCACTCGCTTGTAGATCTTATTTTCATCGTTCTTAGTGAACACTTCGGGAGTGGATGGTCGGCGCTGATATCCTTCTTTGATATGTTTAAAATCAAGAGAGCCTTCTTGATACTCTTCCTCTTGGTGTTCCGCTTCCCACATAGTGCGAGTTTCGTTGAGAAGATCTTGGCCTTTGGCTTTGAGAATAGCGCTTTCAAGCGCGGCAAACTCATCATCCTCGTCGTCCTCGATCTCTTTATACGGCTCAACCAAATCCCCGCCACTGGCCTCGTCTTCGCTGTCATACCCGCACTCAGGGCAGAAGCCATCAGTGAGTTCTGTATCACATTTAGGGCACTGGTTATAGAAAAAGTGTTCTTTCATACGACGGGCACTTTCACCCATACCCATTCCTGGCGTCGGGGGGATAGCAGAGCCGGCATTAGGAACCACACCGGCCATAGCACCGGATGGATTGGGAGGGGGTGTTCCCGATCCCATTTGCCCCATCTGAGGCTCATTCATCATAGCTTCTTCACCGCGAGGAACACGAACCTTAGAAAGAGGAAGGCTATCTAAGTATTGGATAATAGAATCAATAGCAACGGGATTTCCCTGTTGGCTAATGAAATTCTGAATACCAACAACGAACTGAGTCCGGAGTTGATTAGGAATCACCTTGGAGATATCACCGCCAAAATTGCCGGCATCATTAGCCGCTTCTTGAGCAGTCTGAATTACCTCAGACAACATTTCCTTTATAGAGAAAAGTTGCGTGTATAGGCGATCAATATTAGGTTTCGCAACCTCATGTAGCTTATCCATTATCATCCTCCGGAATTGCTATCTAAATTAGTGGTAGGAACTTCTTGAACCTGTTTCTGCCACGCCTTATTCTCCCAAAACCACGTTCATGATGTAGCGCTGCGCGTGTTCTTGTTGTTCTTGCTGGAATACTTCATCAATAACGCGCCTGACATCCTTTCCGGATTCTGCTATTCTATCCCAGTATTCTACCTCGCAGAAAGGGGGACTGAGGGTTTCGATCAGTTGTGTGAAGTTTGAGGAGTATTCTTGGAGAAGGTAATCTCTGACCTCGTCGTAAAACTCGGCGTGGCCATTGCTTTGTTCCTTGAATCGGTCCCAGATCTTATCAGGCTCCGATTTATAATATGATATTCCACTCATACATAATTAGTCATTCCCTTCTGTTATGTTACTAATGGCATTGTCTATCTTGATTTCAAGTAGCTCAGTAATGATATTTTGCTTCCCATCGAAAATTTCCCCGATAATCTTCTTGAAAAACGGGGATAATCCTACAAAAGAATCCACGGTGGTTTCAATAGATCCATCCATTCCCAATTGATCTTCCACATACCTGACGCCCACAGTCCCCAAAAAAGGAATCTGGAGATGGTTGAGTTTTGTGGGATCTCGGGTGAGTTGTTCTACCCATCTGATGAAGGTGAACTCCCAGACTTCTCGAATGACATCGCGTTGGATACCTGACAAAGCGGAGATTTCTTCTATGGTGTGACGAGTCTCTTCATCTTGCTTTAGAAACACTATTTTGCCCTCTCTCGCGATGGCTCGGCAGTCGCGTATGATATAATATAACCTTCAGGGTAGTTAGGATAAAGATTCCCATCCTCTCTTTTCTCAATTAACGCTTTACCGCGAGATCCCTTGATTTCCAATAAGCGATTCATAAAGGTGGAGCCTAACGAGATGGCTATGCCTGACAGTTTAGCTGCGTTCTCCGCACTGCGTAAAGGAGCGTCAGGATCGCCTTCATTATTGAATAGCTTTTGTGTGAAGGCTACAAACATATCCTTGACCGCTTCTGTTGTCTTACCAAAACGATAAATACGCGCTTCTGCGACCAATTGTGGTGCTACTGGGGAAGTATGGACGACTGGCTCTTCATGAGGACTTTCAGTTGCTCCTGATCCTCTAATTGAGGGCGGGGGTGTAGGACGAACCGGTATGTCTGTGGGGGGTTCCCCACTAACGGGAAAGGTAGGAGCCGGCGCGGCTACCTCCTTCGGAGGCTCGGGGGCGACGACTTCCTTAGGAGGGGTATCTTGGACTAATGGCTCAGAATGATCTATTGTATTGACCACTGTTTTCGGGGGCACCCAAGGTTTGATGGGTTCAATAGGCTCTTGATGTCTACGAACCGGCACGGACCCAATGGAAGTTGATTCCGTCGGTAATAATTTAGGCATCTTCAAAACTGCGGGAGCAATCTCTACTTTTGGTGGAGGGTGGTTTACTTCATCAACATCTTTCTTTACATTAGACCACCATTGAGCCATGCGACCCGCGAATGTCTGGCGTCTTGGCTGATCTTTCTTTTTGTGCCCTTGAACCTCAGCAAGCAATTCTTCTGCCTTATGTGCCGACATTTCATCAAGGAAGTGTTTGAGATGCTTTTGGTCAATAGGAATAGCGGGTGATGTTGAGATAATGCCGAGCTCAATAATGATTGATATCGCCAACAGTAAAAAGAGCATCAAAGAGTTTTCATCGAGAGAGGGGACCGCCCATTTGAAGCCATTAGCCATTAGCTTAAACATACTGACCGTAGTGGTTGATTGCCTGGTAGCCTCGATTGCTTGCGTTCTTAGTGTTGTTTCATTCGCGCGCTCTGACATCAATTTAGCTTGAAGATCTGCTTCGTTCGCCTGTAATTTAGAAATAGTATTATTCAATGATTGGGCAGCAGAGGTAAAGTCCGCGGGGAGAACACCTAAGCGATCTTGGTTAGCCTTGATATTGCTATTTATGGATTTCAAAGTAGCATTGTATTCTTTTTGGGTAGCTTGGCTATTGGTGATTTGAAGCTGGATTGTTGAACTATCATTGACTTGGATATTGCGATTGATAACCGTAAGAGTAAATCCGTATGATGCCATAACTGCCACGATGGCGAGGATAGTATACATAACATAAGCGCGTGTCGCTTGGACCTTTAGTTTTAGTCTCCATAGGGTATTGCCTCGAACGATGGAGAAGATTTTGAAAAACTCAAGAGTGACGCCGACAGCGACAAGAGCAAAACTTTCTACGGGCGCGGATGATAATCGCATGAACATATTGACCGATAGGATGGCAGAAATACCGGTGAACCCAAGAAAGGCAAGGTATTTGAACGCAACGAAGAAGGTGGAGACTGAAAAAAGGTTTCTCAGACCACCGACTATTCCGAGTAAGAAGGACGAAAAAGTAACTTTCTTTTGTGTAAATGCTACACTGTTATCACTTTGGGGCATGAATTTTCTCCATGTAGATATGCTATTATAATATACTCCGCACTAATTAGTAATTGAGGTATGGAATGGCAGAACTTCTAACCGGATTCCCCACGGGCAACATAGAAAAATACGCCCCTTTGATGCAATCGCAAATGCCTAAGGCGGCGAGCCTTCTTTTCAAAACCATAGATCCGTTAGTATGCTCGAGCCTGATTGAACTTTTAGGTAGTAGTTCGCATTTCCGCAAGAAAATGGGGATGATTACTCCTCGGCAAGATCCTGATGGTGGCGAGCAGAATTTCGAAATAAGATTGGTGTATAGCGTTCCTGATTTCATAGGATTCAATGGCGGAGAAGTGCCTATCAAGACCGATCAAAAATATATCCTCGATAAGCTGCAAAAGGTGTCCAGCGTTGAATGGAAAAATACCTCAGTGAGAATCCTGCCGAGTGATGGATCCGTGACAGTAATGTTTTCTCTTCCAATCTCAGGGAGCCGATAATGAGTGAAACTCTTACTAAATTCCAAATTCTCAAAACCTATAGGCTCGCAGGACACCCCGAATATATCCGAGATACTTGGCAGAATCTTGGTGGGGCGGTTATTACTCCTGAGTCGAGAACCTTTATAAAAGATATGATCTATCGAGTAGACGCGCCTGATGTCGTAACACCTCCTCCTCCTCCAGCGCCGGATGCGCCGCCTATACTTCCGGGCATCTATCCGGTATCTACCGACCCCTTCAATCCCATAACGCAAAATGGATACCCCTATAATGTTCCTCACTCTCCTGAAGGATCAGAGGGGCCTTGGGATGGCTTGGGGGGAGGATACTCTTCTTCGGGTGATTGGATTCCCGGGCCTCCCTTGTTTGGATCATTGATCCTGTGTGAAGCGAGCCTCTATAATTCTAACCCACTTGAATGGCAAATGGGTAGCATAGAAGATGACGAAGAAGGCTATGTTTCTTTTACCCAAGGAATCATCTCCCCTCATTTTAGATTGCTCCTGACAGCAGAAGAATTAGCGGGCTTGTGGAACACTCCAACCGATCCCGCGTATATCGAGCCTGATGTCACCTTCGTTCCGTATTCAGAAACGGCGACTGCGGTTGTTATTATTCCTGATGATGAACTTGAAAAAATTCTTGTTGAGGTCGGCGTTCCTTTTATTCTATTAGAAGAATTGGAATTGCCGCGCAATAAGATTTGCGATAGTATAATCAGCACGGCTATGCAAGACTATTTCAAATTCTTCCCCATAATTCATCGCGAGTCTGTCTATAATACTATTGCTCAGGCAGGACAGATTTTTAGAGTGCCGATGCCGCAAGGCGCATATGGTGCTGTCCGCGTCTTCGTAAATCAGGGAACGACCGGTGAAGGTGGTGCTTCTGCCGGCAATCCTATGCACTTCTTCGCGTCTGAAATTGCTTGGTGGGGCGGCGGATCAAATAACAACTGGTCACCTATCAGATACGGTTCAGGGCGTTCGCCCGGCTATTCCAATTTGCAGGGATTTGGAACTTTGGCTTTGGACAGAGCCGCGCGACAAGGAATCCTGAATTACGCCACGCGCTGTGAATTCCACATCGAGTATAATGAGAAAACTAAACTAAGAGAACTGATTGGCTACGCTAATAGGACAGGCACTCTTGAAATATATTGGGCGCATGCCTCGAATGACTGGAATACTATTGACTATGCCCGAACGCCTGAGGTGAGAAAACTTGCGACTGCTCGGGTGTTGCGAGCATTAGGTATGCTGCGGGGACAAGTGAAATCTGATATACCCGGAACGATCAATTTCGATATGTTCATTACTCGTGCTGATACTCTTGAGAAAGAAGTGATGGATTTTTGGACTAACAAACCAATTGCGGTAACGATTCGAGGTTCAATGTAATATGGTTTACTTCATTCAGAACCCACAAGGGCATATAAAAATCGGCAGCTCCACCGATGTGGAAAGGCGCCGATTCGAATTACAGACGGGGAATAGTGGTGCGTTGCGGATTCTATATGCGATCGATACTCCTGATGAAGAGTCCTTAGCGTTCGAACAGCACACGCAAGGTGTTTGTGGTCGCTATGCTTTACAGGGTGAGTGGTTTAGTGCTGGCGTGCTTGATCATTTGCTTCATCATCCGTGGTATAAGGAACATATGAGGCCGATTGAGATTCCGATGAGGATTTTATCTTCGCCCATTTTTGAATAGAGGGATATTTTCTTCTATCTCATCATCACCCCGTAAAAGCTTTTGGGCTTCTTCTGCAACTTGATAGCAGATTCGCATTCCGTCGGGGTTCATTGCGCTCAACATTCGTTCAGCGTGTGATTTACTTTTCATATTACCTTTCCTTTAATACCTCAAATGTCATAAAACGATTATTCATTTTCTTAAACATCGAGGGATCTTTTTCAATTAAGATAGCGTTTCTATTTAATTCTTTACAAGCGATGCCGGTGGACCCTGAGCCAGCAAAAGTATCTAGTACTAGATCCCCTGAGTTAGATAGTAATTCTATAAAGTATCGTAAAACTTCTTCCGGCTTTTGAGTTGGGTGAATTTTATTTTTTCCTCCACCACCACTAAAAGTAATCGTATTGGGTATAACACACTCTATTATTCCATTATTCTGTTTTCTAGATGCTAGCACTTTAACATATTCCTTTTTAACAGAATCAAACAACTCATCGAGATCGTCCGCAGATTTACTACCCTTAATGGCCTTATAAAGAATGCTACTCGCTTTGTCTGCCGCGGCGTAACGTTCAACCATACTATCCAAAGGGGCATCCGAATTGAAGGTTCTTTTCCCTTTCGGCTTTATACCAAAAAGAATGTATTCCGCGCCGCTAACAGGATTCACGGATCTATTGAAAGGGACTGCTGCGGGCTTCTTCCAAGTCCATACTCTTTTGGGTTCAAACCCGCTATCTTGCATGATCTTCCATAGATAGGAAATATACTTATCTGAGATGAAGATAGCAAAAGAGCCGCCCTTCCTTATTTTCTTAAACCAAAATGCCGACCATTTAGTTATTTGTTCAAGAAATTCTTCGTGCCCAACATCATCCCAATTGTCATCAAAAGACTCAGAGAATTTTTGATTATGTATAGTTGTCTTACTCTTCCCTGTCTCTTTATCAACCCAAACTGGCTGAGCCCCGTCAGCACTAATGTTATAGGGAGGATCTGTCAACAACAGATCTATACTATCGTCTTTTACGGCTGCGTCTTGTTCTAACATATCACCATAAATACGTGTGATCATTTCTTTTCCTCCACGGGCTTTATTCCCATCCAATTACCCCACGCCGCGGTTGCTCTACTATGATATTCCAGGGTCCACCTATTCACATGCTCGGCTCGCTGCTCTGTAAAAGTGGATACTCCATTTTTAATTTCTACCATAATAAATACTATGCCCCGCAGATACTCAAAAACAATAGAGGTGATCCCATCAATGCGTCCGAAAAAGGCTCGGGTTAAGGTGTTCAATGTGAAGTTAAAGGGGTCGAGGAAACCTCTCGCCCAATGTTCCCTGGGAGTCACATTATCAGAATTCTCGGGCTCTTCTCTGGGTATCCCTAGCACTTTCTTCTTTAATATAAACGAGGAATTTGATTTAATCTGGTTATAGAAATCATTATAGGAATGAGAATTAACATAATTTTGTATGTCGTTTTGCGTTGTCCCCCCTATAATGTTAGCCAGAATTTTTATCTGGGGGCTTACTTCGGCCGCATACTTAAAAAAGTTATCTTTATCGTGTTCGCTCACTGCCTTCAAAAACTTTCCCGCGGCGGTTGCGGGAAAAAAGCAGCCCTCAAGAGCCGATAGAACTACTTTGTTACTGGTTTTAGCATCCTTAACACTGACAGGTGTCCAGGCGTTGTTTATTAGTATGTAGTAATCATTCACTGCCTCATTGCTCTTTTTAGAAAATCGTATCCGATATCCATCAGATACGTGCTTATAGGCAGACATTATTTCGCCGAAATCAGAAACGATTTTTGTTCGGTTATCTTTTAGAAATTGAGTCTCCAAAATAGGGGCGTCGCCCAACAAGGAGATGAGTAGTCTGATCGTTTCATCGTTCTCGTTTATATCGTTTAGCCCTTTGATTACCTTGTTTTTGAATTCCACCTTGCTATCGGTTTCATACCCGTTTAATCCGAGGGCCCCGGGCGCCCATC
>Ga0209083_1003726_pt1 | contig 12384 bp, 9 predicted proteins | sample AM7aDNAmetaG_FD_184132 | JGI IMG/M metagenome (GOLD analysis project Ga0209083, IMG submission 184132) | Freshwater microbial communities from Finland to study Microbial Dark Matter (Phase II) - AM7a DNA metaG (SPAdes) (version 3) | ecosystem: Environmental > Aquatic > Freshwater > Lake ...
TGAAATCTCCGCCCGTGAACTTGCTAAGGCGCTTAACCTGACGCAACGGGCCGTGGAGAAGCAAATCAGCAAACTCCAACAGTCCGGTCGCCTCCGCCGGGTCGGCCCGGACAAGGGCGGTCACTGGCACGCTCAGTGGCTCAATTATGGGTTGGACAATGCCACGAGCAAGAGTCCCGGCGTTCCAGTGACGTTGCCAGTGGTGGTTTTGCTTGGCAATGAAGCCTTTGCCGCTGAACCAACACTTCATTATATCGCCACGCTGAACAAGACCGGGACGGCGAAGTGACTTAGGAAAGTCGTCAGGAGACAGGAGACAAGAGGGGCGGGCAGGGGACAGTGGTCAGCGGTTAGCGAAACGTTCAACGACAGAGCGGAAGGCGGTGGGGAATCGCACACCAAAGCGCTAAGTCGCAAAGGGCGCGACCGGAAACACCCGAACGCTGAACGTCCAACTTCGAACGCTCAACGCCGGCAGGAGGCTTCAAAGATAGGCTGCTAAACACAGAACAACGACGCGGCGGCGCGGAAGCGCAGCCTCCAGCGGTTCGGAGGGTCGCGCTTCCGCACGACGGTTTGCAGGCTACCCCGGGCGCGCCATGTCTTCAGAAACCGGAACCGCGGCCTCGCGGTCCGTGTTTGTCCATCGTCCCTTCGACATCGGTCAGTGGTCAGGCATCAGCGGTCCGCCACGTCTACCTTGAGTTTTGGCGCGATTATCGTTATTAGTCTGATATGAGCACGTTGACTGAAATCGAAGCGGCCGTGGAAACGTTGCCACCGGTCGAGAAGCAGGAGTTACTGCGGTATCTGGAGCGCCGTCTCAACGCGCCGGTGCCAGGCCGCCGTCCATTGCCGTTGGTGCCCGCCATCGGCCAGCGCATCACCCAGCAGGAGATTGATGATGCGCTCGAAGCCGACTGAGGCGTTGCTGGATGTGAATCTCCTGATTGCGGCGGTGTTTGCCGACCACGGAAACCACCGTGTCGCACGCCTGTTTGTCGAGGAGTTAACGCGGTTTTGTACGACGCCAACAACGCAGGGTGGATTTCTGCGCTTCGCGACGCGTCCGTGGAAAAACGTGCGCAAGGAAGAACAGCCACCCCGGCTGTCCATGGTTGAAGCCCTGACAAAGTTGCGGGAGTTGACGACCGCGGGTGGGCACGAATTTATGGCGGATGATGTGCCGTTCACCAAGTTGGAAGCGCGGATGCTGCAAGGGCACCGCCAATGGATGGACGCATATCTGATCCAGTTGGCGCGCCAGCACAACCTGACGCTGGCGACCCTCGACGCCCGCATGGGAAATCTCGATTTTCCCGCAAATCCAGTACTCTATCTCGTCGGGTCAGCAGCGTAACTTCGTAAGCGAACCTTCAACGCCCAAGGCCGAACATCCAACGCTCAACTCTCAACCCTCAGCTCTCAACGGAAAACGCGTAAACATTCCTATCGAAACTTCGTCCGAGCTTCGGTAGACTGTCGGCCACTGGCAATGAAAGTTTTCCGGCACGACCAATCTGATTTTGCGGTGGCGCTCGACAGTGCGCTGGCGGTCAATAGCCTCTTCAATCCACAAATTGAAGAACGGGTTCGTGCGGTCATCCGCGCCGTCGCGACGCGGGGCGACGCAGCCGTCCTCGAACTCACGGAACAATTCGACAAGGTCAAACTCACCGTGGCCGACCTGCGTACCACGCCGCCACGGACCACGGCGACCGTTGGCTTGCGTCAGGCCATTGCGGTTGCCAACCGGAATATTGCCGAATTTTCAAAGCGCGGTTTGCCGAAACCATGGATGAGGCGGAACGCGCAAGGGGCTCGCGTGGGCGAGAAGTTTGATCCCATTCGGCGGGTTGGCGTCTATATCCCTGGTGGGACGGCACCGCTGGCTTCGACAGCGTTGATGACGATTACCCTGGCCAAGGTAGCCGGCTGCAAAGAAATTGTGGCGTGTACACCCAGTACAAATCCTGATTTGCTTTACGCGATTGGCGTGGCGGGCGCCACCGAGGTGTATCGGGTCGGCGGAGCGCAAGCGATCGCCGCCATGGCGCTGGGCACGGCGACGATTCGTCCCGTCTTGAAAGTGTTCGGCCCCGGTAATGCCTACGTAACGGCTGCCAAAAAACTTCTTTTTGGACAGGTGGCCGTGGATTTACTGGCCGGACCCAGCGAACTGCTCGTGCTGGCCGACGACACTGCGGACGCGCACCTGGTTGCGGCCGACATGCTCGCGCAAGCCGAGCACGGCAGCGGCGAAGAACGGGTCTGGCTGGTGACGACTTCCCGGCGGGTGCTTGCCGAGTTGCCGGCCGAGATTAACCGCCAGCAGGCCCAACTGCCCCGGTCCGCGCTGACGGAGCGCGTGTTGGCGAAAGGGGCGGTTTGCATCCTGGCCAAAAATCTCGCGCAAGCGGTTGCCATTGCGAACCGGTTCGCGCCCGAACATCTCGAAGTTTTGACGAAGAATCCGGCCAAAGTGGCAACGCAGTTGACGACGGCGGGTGCGATTTTTCTGGGGCCCTGGTCGCCGACTGTGGTGGGCGATTACATTGCCGGACCCAGTCACACCTTGCCAACCGGCGGGGCGGGTGCGGCGGTGGCGGGTTTGACGGTCGATCAATTTATGCGGCGGACGAGTCTCATTGAATACACGCCGGCCGCTTTACGTAAATCGTTACCCACGCTCCAAGCGTTTGCGGCGATCGAAGGCTTGGCGGCGCACGGCGCTTCCGCGCAAATTCGCTGGCCATGAACTACGCCCGGCCCAATATCGAGCAGATGCACGGGTATGTGCCCGGGGAACAGCCCCAAGTGGCCGGCCTCATTAAATTAAATACGAATGAGAATCCGTATCCACCCTCACCCGCCGTTCTCGAAGCGATTCGGTCGGCGATCGACGGGCGACTGCGCTTGTATCCGGATCCAACGGCCAGCACACTCCGGCAGAAGCTGGGTGCGCGACACGGATTCGCGGCCGGGCAATTCGTGATTGGCAACGGCTGTGACGACATTTTAAATCTCTGTGTGCGGGCGTTCTGCGGCGAAGGCGAAAAGTTGGCGTATTTCTGGCCCAGCTATTCCCTTTATCCGGTCCTGGCCAATATCCAGGGAGCCCGAACGGTGGAGCTGCCGCTCGCGGACGACTTTCAAATCACCTCCCATCCAGCGTTGCTCACGCAACTGGCGGATGTAAAATTACTGTTCATTACGCAACCCAATGCACCGAGTGGTGTCTGGTTGAAAAAAGTTGAATTACAGCGGGTGATTGAGGCCACGCCGGGGGTCGTGGTGATTGATGAAGCCTACGTCGATTTTGCCGGCGATCACTGCCTCGACTTTGTCCGCGACTACGAGAATGTGATCGTGGCCCGGACTTTTTCCAAGGCGGTCGCGTTTGCCGGGATGCGGGTGGGATGGGCGGTCGGCGCGTCGGCTCTAATCGCGGCGCTGAACAAAGTCAAAGACAGTTATAATGTGAATCGATTGAGCCAGGTCGGAGCGGAAGCGGCGCTCGACGATTGGGCGTATTACGCACGCCACGCCGCCCAACTTTGTGCGACCCGCGAACGAGTGATCGCCGAGCTGACCAACCTTGGGTTTTTTGTTTATCCGTCACAAACGAATTTCGTGTTGGCCCGGCCCCCGGCTGCATTCCGAGCGAAGCAATGGTTTGATGGATTGCGGGCGCGCAACATATTGGTGCGGTGGTGGGATGCCGAGCGCATTCGTGATTTTGCCCGCGTGAGCATCGGCACGGATGAGGAGATGAACAAGTTTTTGGGGGCCACAAAGGATTGTCTCCCCCCTTCGGGGAGAGGGTAGGTGAGGGGACTTGGTGGAAACGATGAAACGCGAAACTAGGAATTGAAGTATTGCGATTATGGAATGAAGACGTGCGGACAAATCTGGATGGGGTTGTGGAGACAATTCTTCGCGCTTTGGAACGGCGAGCCACGACCCCTCACCTTATTCCTCTCCCCGAAGGGGAGAGGAGACCGGAGGGATTACAGACGCGATGAAAAAACGTAACTCTAAAATTCACCGGGTTACCGGCGAAACGCAAATCAATCTCGGACTGGGGATTGATGGGACCGGGCGGGCCGATATCCAAACCGGGATCCCGTTTTTTGATCACATGCTGACTTTGCTGGCGAAACATTCATTGTGCGACCTGAAAGTTCGAGCGACCGGTGATCTGGCGGTGGACGCGCATCACTTGGTTGAAGATCTCGGAATTGCGCTGGGGCAGGCATTCGGGCAGGCCTTGGGCGACAAACGCGGCATTCGCCGGTATGGGTGGTCGCTGGTGCCGATGGACGAGACGCTGGCTCAATGCCGGATCGCGCTCGATTTCAGCAACCGACCGTTCTTGGTATTCACATGCCGGAACTGGAAAGCGATTGCGAACGTCGATTTGGGGCGGGGCCAAAGTTTTCGGGTCGGCTTGGTCAAAGAATTTCTCCAAGGTTTTGCCAACGAAGCGCGGTGTAATCTGCATGTAGATGTATTGCGTGGCGAAGAACCGCATCATGTTGTCGAGGCGATTTTTAAAGCATTGGCGAAAGCCCTTGAGATCGCGTGTGAGCGAAACCTGCGCGTCCAAGGTGTGCCGAGCACAAAAGGAAAGCTGTAACCGATTGATAATACAGAAGTTCAGCGGTCAATCGAAGGTGAGTTTGCACCGGGTCGATCGCTGTCAGCTTGGTGAAGACTAATCATGGCCAGTCATGAAGATGGGTTGACCCGCGAAACATTGATCCGGCGTGTGCGCCGGCAACGGGATCAACAGGCTTGGGGTGAATTTGTTAAGTACTACCAAGGTTATGTGTATGGCATTGCGCGGCGGATGGGTCTGAACCACCATGACGCCGAAGAAGTCGTCCAGACGGTCATGCTCAAGTGTTGGCAGAAATTGCCGGAATTCGAGTACGATCCGCGCAAGGGGCGGTTCCGGGGTTGGCTGTGTACGGTCGCGGGGAATGAAGTCAAGATGCTGCTGCGGCGGCGGTCGCACGGACTGGACCGGCTGACTCCCGATCAACATGCGGAAGTTCAGGGTTATTTGCGGCAAGTGGATGCCAATCCCACGGAACAATTGATTGAACGCGAGTGGGTCACCTATATCACCACTCTGGCGTGGCAGAGGATCCAAGGTGAGGTTGGCGAAAAAGAGCAGCGGGCCTTCGAGTTGCTCTCCAAAGGGCAACCGGTTGAAACGGTCGCGCAGGCGCTTGGCTTGACCGTCAGCAGTGTCTACGTTTACAAGAAGCGCGTGCAGGATCGGTTGCGCGTGGAAATCGTCCAGCTCAATAACGAACTCGATTAACGAGTCCGGCTACTTCGCGATAACTTCTGGCTGGGGGCGACTTTGCGCCAGGAACTGGCGTGCCGTGGTCAACTGACGGGGATCGACAATAACCTTGTCGAGTTTTGGGAAATTCCGGAGTTGCTCCAGCCGGACGCTGGGACAATTCGCCAGACACAGGTCGGTGATTGGCAAATTGAATAGGGGAGTTAGATCCGAGACCGGGGTGCCACTTAAGTTGAGGTTTTCCACACCGGAATTGCGGAGCCAGTGGAAATCAACAATCGCCGTTCCAGACAAATCGAGCGTCGAAATCGGCAGCCCTGTCAGCGGGAGGATCTGGTTGACCTGGCTGCCGTGGAGTTCCAAGGCAAGATCATTCTCGGCGGTCGGCGACTGCCCCCAGGTGAGTTGGGGGTTAAAGAGGCAAAGTGCGTCGCGGATGAATTCCAAATGCGCGCTGTCCAATTTTCCAGCGTGATTCACCCGCTGGAACAACTGGCCGAGCGCGGTCTGTTGGATGGCGCTGGGAAGGCTGTTGGCGCGGCTGATGATGTCATCGATGAACTGGCGCAGCAGGGGATACGACAGAGTCTCCTCCGCCGCCAGCAGTTCCTGGTACTTCTCGGCAATTTCACCGGCCCGGAGCGATTTGTCGCGGCGGATCCGCCGGGCCTGGTCCGGCAGGTGATCGAAGGCTTGTCCCGCTTCGTCAAATTCCTGGCGGCCCAGATGTAAACTGCCTTTCAGAAGCCAGGCCTGCGGCAGGCTGCTGTTTAATGTGACGACCAGATTAAGTTCTGCCAGCGCTTCATCATAGCTCAGGTTGCGAATCAGTTCCTCAGCGTGTCCGAGCAATTGCGGGGTCGCATACCGGCCGATCCGGAGTTTCTCAGCCTGCTCCTCCCGCAAGCGGGTCAAGGTCTCCACGGCCTGGCGTTCGCTTTGCCGGGTTTTCATCAGTGCGTCCAGCGCCCGCCGCTCACTGTGCGTGAGTTGAATGATAAATACGGTCAATAAAGTCGTGATCGTCACCAAACTCACGGCAATCACGCTGGAGATTGCTTTGTGGCGTTTGACGAATAGCCAGAAGAGCGCTCCCAACCCGACGCTCTGTGCAGAAACGGCATAGCCACCGAGGAATGCCTGGACATCGCGAGCCAAGTCTTCCACTTGCTGGTAACGCTGGCGGGGATCCTCGGTCATGGCTTTGGCCACAATGGCGGCCAGGGCCGGGGGAACCTTGCGGGGAGGCAGTGGGTTGCGGCTGGGAGGGCAGCCGTTGATGAGGGCTTGAAGGACCGCTCCCAAGGCGAAAATATCGGTGCGCTGGTCCAACGCCAGAAAATCACCGCGGGCTTGTTCCGGGGCCATGTAGCCCGGGGTCCCGCTGACCGTGCCCGCCTTGGGTACTTCCCGCAGTAGTTCGGGCAGTTGGATCAACTCGATGCCGGAGGCCAGCCCGCGGTCGAGCACCTTGGCCAGCCCCCAATCAAGGACCAAAACCTCGCCAAAACTGGCGACCTGGATATTGGGCGGCTTCAGGTCGAGATGGACGACGCCTCGCGAGTGGGCAAACGCGATGGCGTGGCAAACATTCTGAAAAATCTCTAGGCGTCGCCCGAGTGGGTACAGGCGGGAATAAGCGGGATCATCAGCGGCAATGTGGGTCAGGATGTCGTGGAGGTTCTCACCGCCCAACAACTTCATGGTGAAATACGGATGGTTGGCGGCATCCAGTCCAATTTCGTGGACAGGGACGATGTTGGGGTGCTCCAAGGCGGCGGTAATGCGCGCTTCCCGCAGAAACCGGAGTTCATGGCTGGAGCGGGGGGCGTCTTTGCGCAAGCGAGCCAGCGCCACATCGCGGTCGGCGTGCTGATCGTGGGCGCGGTGAATGGTCTTCATTCCGCCCACACCAACCTGGCCGGTGATGGCGTATTTCTCACCCGCTGCGGGGGCCAGGAGTTCGGCGGCTGCCGGGCCGTCATCCGTCGTCGTGGTCACCGGAGCTTCTTCGGTCTTGCTGTTCGTATAATACTGTGAGAGCCAGGCCGTTTCCTGGTCGCTGGTGCCGCCCTGCGTGAGATCCTGATCTGCTGCCATACCGGCAGAGTACCATCGGAAGAGCCGGTCTTGAACAGCAAAATTGGCCGGTCCGTAATGCGTCAGTGACGACGGGGGTGTCCCGTAGCCGCCGCCGTTAGGCGGTGGATCCTACCGTTCGCCACGCTCTGACGAGCGCAGCTACGTGCCGATCTCCAGCCGTCACTGACACATTACGCCGGTCCGGGCGCATCTTGGGACTGCCGCCGTAGGAGACCGGCCACGGCAGGGGAATGGCGACAGCGTCAAGACGCGCCTGTCCGGCTGCGCACCCGCCGATTTTTTGTAAGAAAGTTTCCGGCAATTGCATAGTGTTAGATGCGGGAACAGTCAACCGCCACGGTGGAGGGAATGTGAAACGATGGACGATTATAAAAGCAATCATGGACAGCGAGCCCATGCGGCGGCCGGGGGTGCCCGCGACAGGTTTGTCAGGCGGCTGCATTACCGGCTTGAACCGGATGTTTGATTTATGGTTTATTACCCACTCCTGATGTCCAACAATTCTATCCACGCAATCAGACCGTCCGCTGCCCGCGGGTCTTCCATCCACTGCCGGCTTCAGGAAACCCCGGCGCGGAATTGTTGACGCGCGGTTATTCCCCATGCTTGCCCGATTCATCATTGGCCTGAGTTTCGTACTCTGTGTGGGGCGGCTGGCGCTGGCGCTGCCCCCGGAAGTGGCGATCTCCAGCGAGGATTTCAACCGACTCGACACGTTTGAAGGGCATGAGCTGACGAAAGCGGATCAGGCGTTTGCGCAAAAAGATTACCGGAGCGCGGGCGCGGCCTACGAGGCATTCCTGTTGCAATATGCCAAATCCCCCGCCACCGCCTACGCCCTGTTGCGAAAGGCGCGCTGCCTGCATTTCGACAAAAAACGGTTTGAGGCAGTGCGGGCCTACACCGAGGTGCTCGACTACTTTCCGAATGCCATCAACTATGCTGCCGGCGCGCTGTACTACCTCGGGATGTGCCACTCGGAGAACGGCAACCTTGATCTGGCCATGAAAGCGTGGACGGAAATGGCCCAGGACAAGGATTACCGGAAACATTATCTGGCCGCCGGTGCGCTGACCGGTTTGGCGGGCAACCTGCTCAAGCTCAACCGACCTGGGGAAGCCGCCACTTATTACGAGCAAGCCGCCGTGGATTTTCGCAGGAGCAATCCGGAAGTCGCCCGGGATGCGATTACGCAAGTCCTGCGGATCCGGACCCTCGTGGAGCCGAATCAGCCGAAGCTGCGCGAATTTTACGAAAAAGTCGGCACATTTGAAAATGATCCCGCCAAGATCGACGAGGGGAATTATTGGTTCCGCGTCCGTGATTACATCCGGCAGTTTGGACGGTTTGCCGACAACGATGCCAAGGAACGTGACAAGGTTTATCGGTATTGGGCGGAGACGATGGATGGCAAATTCCCGACTTGGGACGATTTCCAGATTGATATCGCAAATTACCGGCGCGTGTACGAAAACAATCCGGGCAAATGGATGGAGCGCCTCGACAAGCAGTTCCAAACTTATCAGAAGGTGGGCGATTACGGGCGGATCGTCAAATGGATCGGGGTGTACGCCGGATACGCCAAGAAAGTTCAGGAATATTACGCCAAACTGGACTTCGCGCAGATGACCAACCCGCAGTTGCAGGATCTGCTGCGGGTCTTGTTTGACAATATCCAGGACGCCGGCATGGCGCGGAATGTTTTCAGCAAAATCCACCTCGATACGCTGAACGAAAACGAGCGGATTCAACTGGCGCGATATCTTTGGCAACGGGATGAATCGTGCGTGGAACAAACCTGTCAGAGCATTGCCGACAAGGACCGGGGCCGGATGGAATTGTTGCGGTACTATCAATGGCGCCGCAATGCTGTCAAAGGCTTGCCGCTCGCCGCGGAAGCGATCAAGGTGCCGGCCACGGCGAAGGATGCCTACTGGATCAAAGCGGAGTTGTTGCAGATTTCCGGCAAATTTCCGGAAGCGATCAATACCTATCAAGCGGCCGATAATCCGCCGCAAAATCTGTGGCGGATTGTGGAATGCTACCTGGCCCTGAAGCAACGGGAGCCAGCTTTGCAGCAGTTGCACGAGATCGAAAACTTTTTTCAAGACCAGGCGCCGGAAGCGGCCCTGCGGATCGCCCACCTGTACCAGGACGATCGGCAGAAGAACATCACCCTGTTGCGCGCCGTCTTGACGAAGTACCCCAAGAGCGGTCAATCGAGCACGGCCTATCAAGAACTGCGAGCCATGGGCGTGCCCATCAGAAAGGGAGGCGTGGATGCGGAGTAACCTTTGGAAAATTTTGATTGTGGTCGGCTTGTTGCCGCTGACCGGTTTTGCGGCCCGCGAGGCCAAAGTCCGCTCCGACGACACGGGCGAGGCGGAAGCGCAGCGCCTGCTCGATAAGTCGCAGGAGTTTCTGCAGGCGAAAGAAACCGAGCGCGGCGTCAAAATGCTCGAGACCGTTTTGGAGCAATACCCCAAGAGCCACGTGCGGTATACGGCCTTCCTCGCGCTGGGACGGTATTATGTCGGCGTCCACGATCTCGGCAAGGCGATTGGGTACCTGGCCAATCTCAAGGTGTTCGACCAGCCGGATGCCGAGTTAACCCCGGCGGATCGGGCCATCTATCTCGAAGGACTCTACCTGATGGGCGTGGCGTACTTTCAAATGCACCAGTACAGCACGGCTTTCCCCATCCTGCGCAAAATTACCAATGATTACCCCAATACCATTTGGGCCAACCAAGCCTATTATTACATTGGCATGTGCCACTTTGCCCAACAGAACTGGGGCAAGGCCATCGAAGCCCTCAACATGGTCGGGACCTTTGTGGATCCCAGCAGCCCAACGGTCCAATACGTCGAAGCCGGCCGCCGGTTCTATGTGAAAGTGCGGGATGCTGATTTGCCGGTGTTGACCAGCCTCGGCAAGCCGGTCACGGTGACCGTTGAAACCACGCACGGCGACAAGGAATCCATTGACTGCGTTCCGCTCAGCCCCGGCAGCGATGTTTACATCGGCTCCATCCCGACCGAAATCGGCACGGCCAAACCTGGTGACCATATCCTGCAGGTCCGCGGTGGCGACATGATCACCACCACGTATTTTGACGCCAACGACGAGGCTGGCAACATCAATGTCCCGCGCATTTCCAAGGTCAAAGTCGTCTCGAGCGGCACGGTCAACTTCACTCTCGGCGACTACGAGACCCGTGCGACCGCCGCGTTTTTCGACCAGCCGCTGTTCATCGTGTTACAGGACGAAGACCTCGACGTTTCTGACGCCGCCAACACCGCGACCGTCACCGTCGTTTCCCGGTACAAAGAAGAAGACGAGACGGATGCCGCAACCCAGGGCGTCAACGTCGACAAACTTCTCAACGGCGATAAGAAGCCACTCAAAATTCGTGATCAAGTCACGGTGAAGCTCACCGAAATTGGCACGCCGCCGGTCCACGGCACTTTCGTCGGGAAGATCACCATCGCGGCCGCGGAAGCCGGCAAGCCGGTTGACAAGAATGACCAAATCCTCACCTGCGGCCCGGACGACGAAATTGTGGCCAGCGATACCGACGAGCTGCACATCGGCGGCGCCACGCCCCGCCTCGTCGAAACCATCATCAAAATCGGCGGTGAAATTGACAACCGGCCGCGCGCGTCACAGGACGTGGTTGTCGACCCGGTCATCAAAGCGCGGAAAAATCTTGTGGAAGCGACCGCTTTTCTTGAGCTCGCCCGCATTTTTCAAAGCATGGGATTGATGAAAGGCGCCAAGGAAAAATCCAACGAAGGGCTGGATCGTGTGGCGTATGTCATTAAGACGTCCAAGTCCGTCCCGGTCGCCCTGCAACAGGAAGCCTTCAAGCTGAAATGGGAACTCCACTTGGCGGCAGACGATTTTGCCGGCGCCATGGGGACGTGCACCACCTTTAACAGGCTCTTCCCGGATTCACCGTTTGCGGATCAGGCCTTGATGGGCATCGGCAAGATCCGAATGGACAACAAGCAATACGCTGACGCCCTCATCGTCTTCCGGCAAGTGTTGAACCTGCCGAAATCGCAGGCAAAAGCCGAAGCCGCTTTTCGAATTGCCCAGGCGACGGAATTCCAATCCGGCCCCGAACACAAGGAAGCGGCGGTCCAGCAATACAAGGCGTGCGCTGAGCACTTCCCGGAGAGCGAGTTTGCCGGCGCGGCCCTGGCCAAGCTGGTGGATTATTACGTTGAAACGAAGGATTACAGCCAGGCCAACAGCCTGCTGGAACAGGTTTTCCAGGATCACCCGGACGCGAACTTCCTCGATGCAATGCTGTTGAAATGGGTGCTGGTTGCCTACCGGTCTGGCGAAGTGGCGAAAGCGTACGAGAAATGCTCGAAGCTGCTGCTCGAATATCCGGAAAGCACCTACGCCACAAAAGCCAAACAAATCATGCCGCAAATCGAAGCCCGCCTCAAAAAATGAAACGCTCCCTGCTTGTCCTCCTGCTGCTCGTGACCGGGCTGAGTGCCCGCGCTCAAAACTCCAATGAATTCCGCGCCGCCATCGAGCGCGTTCAAAAAAATCCCGGGACCTTGGCCGCCGATGAAGTCGCCAAGTTCCTGCAGCAAGCCCGGGACTTGAACCGCCCGTACACGGCTGCGGTCGCGGCCAAAGCCTACTTTGCGCAGAACCTTAGCGTTCCAGGACCGCTCCTGAAAGCAGCCGCTGAGAACGCCGCGCTGGCCGGCGATTTCCGCACGGCCGCGTCGCGCTACAAACAATTCCTGCGCACCGCCCCGGCCGGGGCCGAAACCTCCGAGGCCGCCGCCCAGCTGTACCAGATTCAAGTCGACTTCCTTGGGGCAACGGACGACGCCTACCGGTTCATGGATGAAGTCGGTGACAATCTCCGGCAGTCCGTGGCTGCCAAAAAATTCGACCGCTGGTTTTTGAGCACGGCGCGTGATCGCAAGCAGCCG
>Ga0209083_1003727_pt1 | contig 12383 bp, 12 predicted proteins | sample AM7aDNAmetaG_FD_184132 | JGI IMG/M metagenome (GOLD analysis project Ga0209083, IMG submission 184132) | Freshwater microbial communities from Finland to study Microbial Dark Matter (Phase II) - AM7a DNA metaG (SPAdes) (version 3) | ecosystem: Environmental > Aquatic > Freshwater > Lake ...
GAGAAAAAAATAAGTTCAGGAATTTTAAAAGAAATAATAGACCGCACACAATTTTTAAACGACGTTGGTTTGTCATATTTAACTTTATCCAGAAAAGCCGGAACATTAGCGGGTGGAGAAGAACAGAGAATACGATTGGCAACGCAAATCGGTTCAAAGCTGTCGGGAGTTTTATACATTCTGGACGAACCGTCTATCGGTCTGCACGCCAGAGACCAGCACAAACTTATTGACACTTTGGTAAAATTAAAAGAGCTCGGAAATACGGTTGTGGTTGTTGAACACGATCCCCAAACAATGCAGGCAAGCGACTGGATTGTGGACATCGGGCCGGGCGCAGGAAAGCACGGAGGCAAAGTTGTTTTTGAAGGAACATATAAAGAAATATTAAAATCAGATTGTTTAACCGGAAAATATTTGTCGGGACGGCTTAGCGTTATGCCCGCCCCCCCCGTCATTCCCGCGAAAGCGGGAACCCGGAGTAAAAACACGAACTCTGGATCCCGGGTCAAGCCCGGGATGACGCTGAAAATAATTGGCGCGCAAGAGCACAATTTGAAAAACATCGACGTTGAGATTCCGCTTGGAAAATTTGTTTGTGTGACTGGAGTTTCCGGTTCGGGAAAATCATCTTTGGTAAATGATATTCTGGCAAAATCTTTGCTTAGAAAATTTTACCGCGCAAAAGACGAACCGGGAAAACACAAAGAAATTTTGGGAATTGAAAATTTAAATAAAGTTGTTTTGGTTGACCAGTCGCCGATTGGCAGAACTCCAAGGTCAAATCCGGCAACCTATACCGGCGCATTTACGCATATACGGGATATTTTTGTCAAAACAAAAGAGGCGCGGGTCCGGGGATATTCAGCGGGAAGATTTTCTTTTAATGTAAAAGGCGGAAGATGCGAATCCTGCGAGGGGCAGGGCCAGAAAAAAGTTGAAATGTATTTTTTGCCCGACATTTATGTTGAATGTGAAGAATGCCACGGAAAAAGATACAACAGGGAAGTTCTGGAAATTACCTACAAAGACAAAAACATTGCCGAAGTTTTGAAAATGACCGTTGAAGAATCAATGGAATTTTTTAAGAACATACCGGGTTTGTACGAAAAAATGAAAACTTTAAAAGAAGTCGGCTTGTCTTATGTTGAATTGGGGCAGGCGGCAACATCTTTGTCCGGCGGAGAGGCGCAAAGGGTAAAACTTGCAACAGAACTTTCGCGAAAAGGAACGGGCAGAACTTTGTATATTTTAGACGAACCAACAACCGGTTTGCATTTTGACGACATCAAAAAACTTATTTCTGTTTTGGCCGGATTGGTTGAAAAACAAAATACTGTTTTGATTATTGAACACAATATTGAATTGATAAAAAGCGCTGACTGGCTGATTGATTTGGGCCCCGAAGGCGGAGACGGTGGAGGAACAATCGTCGGCACAGGAACCCCCGCAGACATAGCCAAAATAAAAGCCAGCCACACCGGAAAATATTTAAAATAACCTTTACATTAGGTAAAAATTAGTGTATAATTTAATTTATTATGCAAAACATACGAAACATTGCTATTATTGCTCACGTTGACCATGGAAAAACCACACTGGTGGATGCGCTTTTGAGGCAGTCGAAAACTGAAATGAAAAAAGAAGTTGCCGAACAGGAAATGATTATGGATTCGAATGAATTGGAGCGGGAAAGAGGAATTACTATTTTTTCTAAGAATGCATCGGTAATATACTCGCCGGCGGGTTCCGAACAGCCGATTAAAATAAATATTATAGATACTCCAGGCCACGCGGATTTTGGTGGTGAAGTTGAAAGAGTTTTGAACATGGCAGACGGATGTTTGCTTTTAATTGATGCAAAAGAGGGGCCCATGCCTCAAACCCGGTTTGTTTTGAAAAAGGCCTTGGAAATGGGCCACAAAATTATTGTGGTGGTAAACAAAATCGACAAAAAAGACGCAGACCCAAAGAAAGCATTGGAATCAACTTACGAATTGTTTTTGGAATTGGGAGCAGGAGATCATTCCTTAGACTTTCCTGTAATTTACGCTTCGGGCCGCGACGGATTGGCGGGGCTTGAACCGGATTTATCAAAAATGAAAAACATTGACCCGCTTTTTGAATCAATTATTGAACACATCCCCTCCCCCATTGCCGATGCCGAAAAACCTTTGCAAATGTTGGTAACTTCAATTACTGCAGATAATTTTAAAGGCAGGATTGCAATTGGAAGAGTTTATAACGGAACTGTAAAAGCACTGCAAGACATTGTACACATCAACAGAGAAGGAGAAATTAAAAAATGTAAAATAACTTCTTTGATGACTTTTGCAGGACTTGGAAAATTGGAAGCCACCGAAGTTAAAGCCGGAGACATTTGCGCAATTGCCGGAATTGAAGATGCAACTATTGGAGAAACAATTGCCGACCCGGAAAATCCGGTTGCTTTGCCTTTAATTAACATTGAAGAACCAACTGTTAAAATGACTTTCATGGTAAACGGTTCCCCGTTTGCCGGGAAAGAAGGAGAATTTTCAACATCAAGACAAATTCGCGCCAGATTATTTAAAGAAATTGAAACCGATGTTGCTTTGCGAGTTACCGACACCGATGACGGAAAATGGACCGTTTCAGGAAGAGGAGAATTACACCTGGCAATTTTAATTGAAAGAATGCGCCGAGAGGGATATGAATTTGCAGTTTCAAGACCACAGGTTATTATGCGTGAAATAAATGGTAAAATGATGACTCCTTACGAAAAAGTTTTCATTGAAGTTCCGGAAATTTATCAGGGCTCGGTGATTCAAAACCTTGGTGGCAGAAAAGGAGAAATTGTAGAAATGCGAACTCATGCCGAAATTGCATTTTTGGAATTTATTATTCCAACAAAAGGATTGTTTGGATATAGAAATGAATTTTTAACAGAATCCAAAGGACTTGGAATAATTAATACATCTTTTCACCAATATATGCCAGACCCGGGAAACTGGAAAGAACGCGACCACGGAAGTTTAATTTCAACAGAAACAGGCCCCACAAATATGTATGGTTTAAGAAACGTTCAAGACAGGGGTACTTTATTTTTCAGCCCGGCAGTGGAAGTTTATCAAGGACAAGTTGTGGGACAAAATTCCAGACCAAACGACATTTGGGTAAATGTGTGCAAAGAAAAAGCGCTTTCCAACATGAGGTCCAAAGGCGAAGGAAATACCGAGCACTTTAATGTGCCAAAAGTCATGGGGCTCGAAGATGCCTTGGAATACATTGGCGACGACGAACTGGTTGAAGTCACTCCAAAAAATATAAGAATCAGAAAAATCCATTTAACAGAAGTTGACGCCAAAAGAGCCGACCGAGCCGCATCGGGCACAAAATTTGACTATTAGGAAAAAATATGCTAAGATAAATTATGATATTTATCAGCAAAGAAAAATTTTTAGAAGAGCATAACAAGTTATCCCCTTCAAATTTGCAGGCCACTTTGGCGTTGCTGAATCAATTTAAAGAAGAAAAAAAACCCTTAATGAAAGACAACGAATGGTGCTTAGACAAACACCGAATCCCCTTCATTTCATGGCTTACAGCCCTACCAAAAGAAGAAAAACACAACAAACATTCAACCAAAAAAGAAATTTTCCGAAACTACCCCGAAACCCACTACGAAGGATAAAAACAAAAAAAATCCAAGATTAATTTTTTGGATTTTTTGTTGCATTTTATTTTAGAAAGAGGATAATAATATAATAAATAAAAGGTAATTGAAATTTATGACAAAAGAAATCGGCGGAGAAAATAATCCAGATGAACAGCCGAAAAATACTTCTAATGATGATTATGGCTGGGAACACGTTTTAAGCGAGGATCCGAGTGACCCTTTCGGATATTACAATGATTATTTAGGAGCGCTTTCTGACCCATCCCTAGATGAATTTGATACAGAACGGCCACTAAGTGAAGATGCAAAAAATGCTGCTCAATTCCTTGCCGTGAGTGAAGGTAAACTTTTGATAAATGGAATCAGTATGCGTGAATATAGTAAGTGTGTTATGGAAGATCGCGTAGCCGCTGTTGCAGCAGAAACACTTTCGAAAAGATGTGTGGAAATTTCTGATTTTGTTAAAAAAACAGAAGAAGAAATATCAGAGCTTGGCGATCGTTATAAAAAAGAGGAAAAGGCATTGGTTGATGTAAAAATAAATCCAAAAAATAATTTTGAAGATTTCGATGATGTCGATGAATTTGAAAATAACTTCGCAGTTGCTGACATTATAGAGGCCTTAAACGATATTTGGGGAGCAGTTGAGGTAATAAGAAAATCTTTTCAAGAATACACCACCCATGGGGATTGTAGCCGGGAGTTTAAAGATGCTTTCACCCGATTGGAAATTGAATTCGAAATATTAAATGCAAACGCGCAAAAGGAAAGCATTAACTTATCATCAATGCTGCAGGATAATAATTTAATTAATAATTTAAGAAATTCTCTTGCGCCAAAATATAGAAACAATCCGCCATGGTGGCTTAGTGAAAATTTCCAGAATGAATATAAAAAATTGGGTGCGTTTAAAAGAAGATATTTTTTTACTTTTCATTTTCCTGGGCAAGAATCACAAAGTGATATAGAAATCAGTCAGGAAGACAAAAAACATTACGCGGAAGTTTTGGGTGTGCCTGAAAATGCAAGTTCGGCTGAAATTGGAAAAGCATATCGCAAACTCGCACTAAAATATCATCCTGATAGAAATCCAGACGACAAAAATTCTGTAGAAAAATTCAAGCAGGTTCAACAAGCTTTCGAGGCATTATTTTTAAATAATTAATTAATTAAAAAATAACTAAAAATTCGAGACCCGATCTCGGATTTTTAGTTGCTTTTTATTTTAATATGGTATAATAATATAAAAAATAAAAATATATTCAATCAATAGATATAAAAAGAATGTTAAACAAAGGAAACAAAATAATTTATGGTAACGATAAATATTAAAATAATTTTAAAAAAATCATGAAAAGAAACAAATCTATGATCAAAGAACTTCGCGATGCGTTGGACAAAAAAGGATTAGGTTATCGTGACAAAGAAGCGGAGAATATGCTAACGAGTGCAGAATCGATTGCGGAAATCGTTTCCGAAATCGAAACCCGCGCCGCCCCAAGCGTCGTTGCCGCCGAGAAAGCTGGCGTCCACTGGCAGACTGTGGATATGCGGGTCGCACGCGGTGCGACCATCGCACAGGCAGTTGAGGAAGCTCTCGAAACGATTGCCGAGGGAAAAGCGATTTCCGAAAAGACTTCGGCTGAACTCCTGGCACGGGGAGATGCGAACAACCGGCCATTCCAGCCCGAAGTGATAGAGCATCGCTGGGAAAATGATGATTCGATGCGTAACAGTTAACACTGAAACGACCTTTTTTGTTTGGTTAAAATCTGGTAGTATAGACTAATGATTATTGATGATGTAAAAATTACTGTGGTTGCAGGGCATGGTGGACGTGGGCTGGCGGTTTTTAGTAAAACTAAAAAAACTTTGGGGCCGACGGGCGGCAGCGGAGGAAATGGGGGGAATATTTTTATTGAAGGAGTTTCGGATTTGGGGGCCCTTCGGCAATTTAGGTATAAAAAAGTTTGCGAGGCGAAGGATGGCGAACATGGACGAAACCAGCTTAATGATGGCGCAGATGCAGACGACCTGATTTTGTATGTTCCGGTTGGAACGGTTTGCCATAATTTAAACGAACAGCGAAGCCATCCAAAATTTGTTGAAATTACAAAAATTGGCCAGCGCGAACTGGTTGCAAAAGGCGGTCGCGGAGGAAAAGGAAATTATCTTTTCCGCTCGGCAACAAACACTTCGCCCAGTCAATTTGAAGAAGGAAAACCCGGAGAAACATTTGAATTGCGTCTTGAATTAAAAATGATTGCCGATGTTGGATTTATTGGTTTGCCGAATGTTGGAAAGTCTTCGTTACTTAACGAACTCACAAATGCAAACAGCAAAGTCGCTAATTACCCCTTTACAACTTTAGAACCAAATTTGGGAGTTTATTACGATTTAATTCTTGCCGATATTCCCGGACTTATTGAGGGGGCTTCAGAGGGAAAGGGTCTTGGCACAAAATTTTTAAAACACATTGAAAGAACTAAAATTCTTTTTCATTTTGTTGCCGCAGATTCTGCTGATCCGGTTTTAGATTATCAAACAGTAAGAAATGAACTGGGAACATACAATCCCCTGCTTTTGGAAAAACCGGAATATATTTTTATAAGCAAAAGCGACACGGCCTCGCCAGAAATTATTTTAGAAATCAAAAAAGAATTTGAAAAAATAAATAAAAAAACTGATATAATTTCCATTATAGACTCTGACAGTTTGGAAAATATTAAAAAAGTATTGTATAATATATTAATATTAAAAACTAAAAATTAATATGGATCTCAATACATTAATTGTAATTGTTGTTATAGTAATCGCCGTATATATTTTTATAAAACTAATTGTCAGCCCGCTCTTAAAAGCGGCGGTTGGAATAGTAATCCTTTTGCTTGCAATTTACATTTTACAAAAATTCTTCAACTTTGATCTTCGCAATGTGTTTGGCCCGTTCGCGGTATATTTAGACATAACCAAATGGGGGGTAAACCTTAATTGGCTTTTGGATCCAATAAATTCTAATATAAACAAATTGTTGCCATTTGTTCACATAATTTGGCAGAAACTATTTTCAAAATAATAAAACTATGATAATTGGAGATGTAATTTTATCAGTAATTAATTTTTTATTAATCCCCTCTTGGCATTTGGCTGTTTTATATGTTGTTTTATTGTTGCTTGTTGTTTTTTCAATGCTAAAATCGTGGGGGTTTAAAGCTTAATTTATGGACAATACAAACAATCAAGGATATCAAACTCTTGGAAAAAAAGTTTTTTGGCTGTTTTTCTTGCAAACATCTCCCGCTACAATTGTAATGTTTTTCCTTTTTTTGACTCTTCTGATTATTTCTTTTCAGTCATTCATAGCAGATACCGCATATGGAAATATGCAGCAATTTTTATTAAACGCATCCTTAATTTCATTTTTTTTCTTCTTGTTAATTTTAATAATATCTTTTGTTTTCTCGTGGCTGACTTATATAAATTATATGTTTTGCATAGCAGAAGATTCATTTAAAATAAAACGCGGCATTCTTAATAGAACAGAAGATGCAATTCCGTACAGACAAATCCAAAATGTAGATATTGAGCAGGATTTTTTGTTTTTAATGCTCGGATTAAGCCGAGTCATTATTTTAACTGCGGGGCGCGAAGATGAAAAAGAAGATGCCGATGCATCTGAAGGTGTAATTCCTGCTGTTGATAAAAAATTAGCCGAATGGCTTCAAACAGAGCTTTTAAAGCGCGCTGAAATACAAAAAACTATTCAAACAAATGGAACCTCAAGACAAAATTAATCTTATAAAAAATAATGAAGCAGTGGCTATGCTTGCGCCGACTTTTGCAATTGATTTTAAATATCCAAATATTATTGGTATGTTAAAACATTTGGGATTTAAAGAAGTTACCGAACTTACTTTTGGAGCCCGAATGGTTAACTGGGCTTACGCAAATTATATTAAAGACAATCCAAATCAAGAATTATTTATTTCTTCCCCCTGCCCCACAGTCGTTGCTTTTATAAAAACTCAATACCCCGATTTTGTAAAATATTTAATGCCAATTGTTTCTCCAATGGCGGCGATGGCAAAAGTCCACAAAAAGTTTAACCCAAATTGCAAAGTTATTTTTATTTCTCCATGCTGGGCAAAAGAAAATTTGGAAGCCCCAAAATTTAAAGAAATAGACGCAGTAATAACTCTAAAAGACCTAAAACAAATTTTTGACCAAGAAAATATAAAAGAAGAAAATTTTACTGAAAACTATTATTTTGATTCTTTTGTGCGAGAATACACAAAAGTTTATCCAATTTCCGGCGGTTTAGCATCAACGTCGCATATCCAAAAAATATTTAAAGACGGAGAAATTTTAATAACCGACGGAGTCGAAAACATAAAAAAAGCATTTGAAGAATTCAAAGCCGGCACGAGTAAAATTAAATTTATGGATTTGCTAAATTGCCCTGGCGGATGCATTGGAGGCCCGGCAATAAATAACAAAGACTTTACAAAAGAAAAGAAAAAAGAAATAATTTTTGAATACACGCACAGGTCATCGGAGCCGGTAATGGGAGAACACAAAGGAAAAGTCAAGGATGCAAAAGACATAGATTTAAAAACAAGTTTTTAAATGTTTTTTTAGTAGTAGTCTTTTACTTTCTTGAGTTCTTTGTGCTTGCGGAGTTTTTCTAGAGCTTTTGCCTGAATTTGCCTTATTCTTTCGCGGGTAACACCAAATTCTTCTCCGGTTTCTTCCAAAGTGTGCATTACGCCATCGTCCAAACCAAATCTCATTCCCAAAATTTTTAATTCTCTTGGAGTAAGTTCGCTGGAAATTTCTTTTAATCTTTCTTTCAAAAGTTTTCTTGAGGCCTCTGTGTTTGGAGCAATTGTTTTGTCATCTTTAATAAATTCGGCCAAAACAGAATCTTGTTTATCTTTATCCTCCCCAACCGGAGTTTCCAACGAAACTGCCTTTTGCGCAATTTTTCTTATGTGGTGGACTTTATCAACTTCAATGCCCATTTCAGCCGCAATTTCTTCGGCCAGTGGCTCTCTGCCAAGTTCCTGCAATAAATTTTTTCTGACTTTTGTATATTTGGAAATTGTTTCAATCATATGCACAGGGATTCTGATTGTTCGCGCTTGATCAGCCAAAGCTCTTGTAATTGACTGCCTAATCCACCATGTTGCGTATGTTGAAAATTTATACCCTTTCCTCCAATCAAATTTTTTGACTGCTTTAAATAAGCCCAAGTTTCCTTCCTGGATTAAATCAAGCAAAGTTAAATTCGGCGAGCGGCCCACATATTTTTTAGCAATAGAAACAACCAGCCTTAAATTTGCCAAAGCTAACCTGTTTTTTGCCTCTTCGTCTCCGGCCTCAATTCTTTTGGCCAATTCTTTTTCCTCTTTAGCCGACAAAAAACCCGATTTGCCGATTTCTTTTAAATACATTTGTATTGGATCAATTTTTCCGATAAGAGGCTTTCTTCCCTTTTTTTCTTTCTGTTTTTTTGTTTCCAAGAAATCAGTCATTTCTTTTATTTGGACCCCCCTTTCTTTGAAATCATCATAAACTTTTTCCAACCCTTCAATATCGTGCTCGATTTTGGGAAAAGCATACAAAATTTCCGAGGTTGTTATAAAACCCCTCTCTTCCCCCTTTTTTAAAAGAGTTGCCAGCTGTTGCGGATCTATGACAGATTTTTTATTCACCCTTTCAATTTTGTGAACAACCTTTTTTTGTTTTAAAACCTTTTTATTTTTTACCATGTAATTCTTTTGCTTTTTTATTAAATTCCTCTTTTAATTTTTCTTCTTTTTCGCCTACCGTCTCATTTTTCATTTCTTTTGATAATCCCTGCATTATGTTTCTCAATTCTATATCTTTTAAATGATTTATGCAAAGCTCCAATTCTTCCTGACCATCTTCGCCAAATTCAGTTTCAGCCTTGAGCAAAAATACACTCAAAGCATCATTGTTCTCTCCCTTCTTTATGTCATCAATAAATTTCCGATTTTGTTCAGAAAACAAACCGCAATTTTCTTCTTTCAGCAAATTTAGACCTTCCGGGTTTTTTAAAATCAAATAAATAATTTTTTTTTCTAAAAGTTCTTTTCGGCTTGTCACGTCATTGCGAGAAGCAGGCGACGCGACAATTCCGTTGGTTGAGATTGCTTCGTTGCTCGCTACGCTCACTCCTCGCAATGACGACAGTTCTTCTCTGACAGCTGATTCATTAACGCCAAGCATATCTGCCAATTTCTGAATCCAAAACGACTGTTCAATCTTATTTACAAGACGTTTTATTGCCGGCAAAATAATTTTTCCAATTTCTTTTTTTCCTTCCGGCGTTTTTTTATCAAACTTGGCAAAAGCCGAATCGAAATAGAAATCCATAATCGTCCGCGCGCTGCCAACAGAAGCTTCCCAATTTTTTGGATTATCCAAAATAATTTCTGCTGGATCTTTTGCTCCGGAATAAGTGTCAATAACTTTTATATTAAAACCTTGTGATTCGGCTAAATTAATTCCTCTTTTGGTTGCAGTTTCACCGGCCGAATCCATATCAAATGCCAAAAGCAAATTATTGGAATATCTTTTTAAAAGATTCAAATGCATTGGTGTTAGCGCAGTGCCGGAAACCGCAACAGTATTTTCAAATCCGGCCTGATGGCACATTATAGCATCGGTATTCCCTTCTGTCAAAACACAACAGTCCATTTTTCGGATTGGAAGTTTGGCAAAGTTTATACCATATAAAACATTACTCTTGTCATATAAAAGGGTTTGTGGGGTATTTATATACTTTGCCGGAGTGCCTTTTTGGTCATCCTTGAAAATTCTTGCGCTAAACCCAATCACCTGCGAATTTAAATCAAAAATTGGGAAAATAATTCTGCCGCGAAATCTATCATAGGGATTATTATTCTTTTCCGACTGCACCGCCAAGCCACCTTTAATAATTTCATCTCTTGTATATCCCCTTCCCACCAAAAAGTCTGATAAACTCTGCCATGTGTCGGGCGAATATCCAAGTCGCCATTTTTTTATTGTCTCGTCTTTTATTCCTCTTTTTAATAAATATTCTTTTGCTTTTTTCCCCCATTCAGAACTCTCCAGCTGTTTTTCAAAAAACGAACACGACAAATCGCAAATCTCATAAAGTTTTTTTCTGTCGCTTATCAGTTGAGGATTTTCCCTCTTCAGTTCAACTCCGGCTTTGCTTGCTAAAATTCTCAAGGCGTCTCCAAATTCTATTCCTTCAATTTTTTTTATAAATTCAAAAATATCTCCGCCAACCCCGCATCCAAAACAATGCCACATTTGGCGCGCGGGCGACACAAAAAAAGAGGGCCCCTTTTCAGAATGAAACGGACAAACCCCCCGCCAATTCACCCCGGTTTTTGAAAGCTTAACATACCCCCCCACAATATCCAAAACATTAAGCTTGTTTTTTATTTCTTCAATTTGGCTATCCATTAAAATCTCCGCTTAATAAGTGTAAATGCAAGTGATCAATAATTTGCCCCCCTTCTCTGCCAACATTTACAATTAACTTATAACCTTCCAAATTTTTCTCTTCAGCAATTTTTTTAGACACCAAAAATAATTCTCCGACTAATTCTTTGTCAACTTCTTTCAAGGTTTTTACAGATTCAATATGTTTTTTCGGAACAATCAAAACATGGATTTTAGCTTTCGGGTTTATATCCGAAAACGCAAAAACATTCCCGTTTTCAAAAACTTTTTCCGAGGGAATTTCCCCTTTTATAATTTTGCAAAAAACACAATTTTCCATAATTATCTGACTTGATAAGTTAAACTTATTGTTTCATCAATTTCTTGCTGGCCCGGTTGAACTACCGGCACAGGAACGGAAACACCACCGCCAATTGCATCTGATTTTAATGAATTATACATAACCGGATATGGATTATTGTTCCCCTCAATAACATTAATTATTTTTCCCAAATTTATTCCGGATTCTTTCGCCAAATTTTGCGCATTTAATTTTGCTTGCGCAATTGCCAAAGCCCTTGCCTGCTCTTTAAATTGCTGCGGATTATCAATTGAGAATTGCAATGCCCCCACAACATTTGAACCACTTGAAGTCGCGCCCGACATAATATCACCAACCTTTGTAAAATCTCTAATTTTTACCTGAACATCCTGTTCTAATTTATACCCGGTTAATGTATTACCGTAATTTGGATACATCATTGGAACGGGGGCGGGAACAATATAGTCATTACTATAAACCGGATTTAAGCTATAATTTGTTGTTTGAATATCTGCATCTGCAACTCCAAGTTTTTTTACTGCGTCAATTACGGAGTTCATTTTATCGGTATTGCTCTTTGTAACATCTGCGACTGTTTTGGCCTGACTCGTAACTCCAAAACTAATTAAAGCCACATCCGGCTTGGCATAAACTTTTCCTTCGCCGGAAACCGTTATTTGATTTTGGTCCTGCAAACTAAGCGATTTGTTTTGCAAAGCCAACTGCCCCACAAAAAAAACCAAAACACCCACAACTAAAATCGCCGCAAGCATAAAAGTTTTATTCAAAAACTTAATTGTTTCTTGTTCCATAATATTTTTTAATTTAATAATATTTTACGAGCGGAGGAGGTGGGACTCGAACCCACGAGACCCTTGCGGGTCACAGCTTTCCAAGCTGTTGTAATGGCCACTATACGACTCCTCCAATTATTTTTTAAAA
>Ga0209083_1003728_pt1 | contig 12381 bp, 12 predicted proteins | sample AM7aDNAmetaG_FD_184132 | JGI IMG/M metagenome (GOLD analysis project Ga0209083, IMG submission 184132) | Freshwater microbial communities from Finland to study Microbial Dark Matter (Phase II) - AM7a DNA metaG (SPAdes) (version 3) | ecosystem: Environmental > Aquatic > Freshwater > Lake ...
GATGGAATTGTCCTCGATTTCTTCGCTGGTAGCGGCACAACCGGCCATGCCGTATTCGCCCAGAACCTAGAGGACGGAGGGACGCGAAAATTCATTCTTGTCCAGTTGCCAGAACCAACGGGACGCAATGAATTCAAAACGATTGCAGACATCACCAAGGAACGCGTGCGCCGTGTCATCAAAAATTTCAACGACGCAGAAACGGGTAAGCTGGCGTTAGAGAGTGGAGCAAAGTCGGATCGAGGCTTTAAGTTTTTCAAGCTTCAAACCTCAAATTTCAAAGCGTGGAATGCCGACGTGCCAAAGGACGCCGAAAAACTAGGCGACCAGATGGAAATGCACATTGACCACATTGAAACTGGCCGCACGGCGGAAGACATCTTGTTTGAACTGCTGCTAAAATCCGGCTTCCCGCTGTCCACGCGCATTGAATCACTCACGCTCGCCGGCAAAACTGTTTACAGCATCGCCGAGGGCGCAATGCTCATCTGTCTGGACAAGGAGTTAAACGACGCCGTCATCAAGGAAATCGCCGCCCGGAAGCCGGAGCGCGTTGTCTGTCTCGACGCCGGTTTTGCCGGCAACGACCAGCTCAAAACCAACACCGTGCAAACCTTCAAATCCAAAGGCGTGACCAGCTTCCGCACGGTATGAAGATTCAGTTCGACGCCAAACAATCCTACCAGCTTGACGCGGTCAACGCCGTGGTTGACCTGTTTGACGGCTCGGATTTGAAGCAGCCGGACTACGCGACCATCATGCAGACGTTCGACACCGAACTGTTTGGCAGCGTGGCGCAGACGGATTTGGGCATCGCCAATCACCTGATTGTCAGCCGCGACGCCCTGCTGAAAAACCTTCAGGCCGTGCAGGAGCGCAACGACCTGGACGTGGACCAGAATCTTGAGCCGCACACCTACGATGCCAACGCGCCCGCCCCGCTGAATTTTTCGGTGGAAATGGAAACCGGCACGGGCAAGACCTACGTTTATATCCGCACCATTTTCGAGTTGAGCCGGAAATACGGCTTCAAAAAATTCATCATTGTCGTGCCGAGCGTCGCCATCCGCGAGGGCGTGCTGAAAAACCTGCAAATCACCGCCGACCATTTCAAGGCGATCTACAACAACCTTGAATACGAGTATTTCACCTACGATGCCCGGAAGGTGAACCGGTTGCGGCAATTTGCCGTCAGCAATCAGGTTCAAATTCTGGTCATTAACATTGACGCTTTCCGCAAAAATTTCACCGGCACGGAGGCGGAGCAAAAGAGCAACGTCATCTACAAGGAAAACGACAAGCTGTCAGGCCGGCAGCCGATTGAATTCGTGCAGGCCACGCATCCCATCGTCATCGTTGACGAGCCGCAAAGCGTGGACAACACCGAGAAGGCGCAGGAGGCCATCCGGGCGCTGAATCCGCTTTGCACGCTGCGTTATTCGGCCACGCACAAGAACCCGTATAATCTGGTCTATAAACTTGACCCGATCCGCGCCTATGAATTGCGGCTGGTGAAGCAAATCGTTGTCGCCAGCGTCACCGGCCAGAACGCTTTCAACGACGCCTATGTGAAGGTGAAGGCGATTGACTACGAAGCCACCGGGAAACGGCCATTCGCCAAGCTGGAAATCCACGTCCACACCCGCGACGGCGTGAAGGAGAAAACTTTCAAAGTCAAAGGGCAGGAAGATTTGTTCATGCTGTCCGGCGAGCGGGAAATTTACCGGAACGGTTTTGTCGTGGATTATGTGGACGCGACGCCGGGCAGCGAACACGTCGCGTTCACCAATGGCCGGACGTTGAACATCGGCCAGGAACAAGGCGGCTTGCGCGATGACCTTTGGAAGGTGCAGATCAAAAGCACCATCAAAAAACATTTCGAGAAGGAATTGCAGGTCAAAGGCAAAGGCCTGAAGGTGTTGAGCCTGTTCTTCATTGACCGCGTTTCAAATTACCGCGACTACGCCGAGGATGGCAGTCCGTTGAAGGGCAAGTTCGCCACGTTTTTTGAAGAGGCGTTCAAGGAGCTTGCCGCGCAGGAGCGCTACAAGGATTTGCTGCCGTTCCCGGTCGAGCAGTTGCACGACGGCTATTTTGCCACGGACAAAAAAGGCGTGTTCAAGGAATCCCGCGAAGGCCGCGCCACCGAAGCGGATGAATCCGCTTACGAGTTGATAATGCAGAAAAAGGAACTGCTGCTGTCGCTCGACGTGCCGTTGCGCTTCATCTTCAGCCATTCGGCATTGCGCGAAGGCTGGGATAATCCCAACGTGTTTCAGATTTGCACCCTGAATGAATCGCGCTCCGCACTCCGCAAGCGGCAGGAAATCGGCCGGGGCTTGCGCCTGCCGGTGAATCAGAACGGCGAGCGGGTTTTCGACGAGGCGATTAACAAGCTGCTGATTATCGCCAACGAAAGCTACGATGAATTCGCCCGCGCGTTACAGACCGAATACGAGCAGGATTGCGGCGTGACGTTTGGCAAAGTTCCCAAGCTGGCTTTCGCCCGCTTGACGCGGATGGACGGCGAGGTTGAGAAACCACTTGGCCGCGAAACATCGGAAACCATCTGGACGGGACTGGTGAAAAAAGGATTCATCACCGAGCAGGGAAAGATTTTGCCGGCATTTGACCCCAAGACGCCCGGCTTTGACCTTGGCCTTGCGCCCGAACACGCCGAATTGAAATCGGACATCGTTGACGTGCTGCAATCCTACCAGCTTGACCGGCACATCAAGAAGGATCAGGACGAGCGCCCGTTGCGGTTCAAAAAGGAAGTGTCGCTAGACCCAGAATTCCAAGAGCTTTGGAACCGCATCAAACCGAAGACCACCTTTTCGGTCAACTACCAGACCACTGATTTGGTTAAAAATGCCGTCAAGACATTGAAGGCGATGGACAAAATCGTGCCAGTGCGGGTGACAGTGACCGAGGCAAAATTGGATCTGGAAAACAAGGGCGTGACCGCAACCGTTCTGCGCGATGGCCGCATGGAGTTGTCCTTTCGCGGTGCCATGCCGGACATCATCGCCTATCTACAAAACGAAACCGAACTGACCCGCGCCACCATCGTCCGCATTTTGCGGGAGTCGGGGCGGCTCACGGATTTTTTGGTCAACCCGCAGCGGTTCATGGATTCGGCGGCAGCCATCTTGAACCGCGAATTGCACAAGCTGATGATTGACGGCATCAAGTATGAGAAGTTGGCCGACGATGAATGGAATATGCGGCTGTTTGAGGAACGCGAAATCGTCAGCTACTTGAACAACCGGCTTGAGGTGCAGCACTCCATTTATGACGCCGTCGTTTATGATTCGGAAATTGAGCGGGAATTTGCCGAGAAGTTGGATCAGCGCGAAGACATCAAAGTTTTCGTCAAGTTGCCGGCGTGGTTTGAAATCGAAACCCCGATTGGAAAATACAATCCCGATTGGGCGATTTTGAAACACGACGACGCCGTGCTTTACCTCGTGCGGGAAACCAAAGGCACCCGAAATTTTGAAAAGTTAAGAACGTCAGAAGCGGAGAAAGTCCGCTGTGGCCGGAAACATTTCGACGCGCTGGGCGTCAACTTTGATGTTGTTACGAATATCACCGAACTTGATTAAACATAAAAAACGAAACCGATTATGTTAGCACACACCTCGATTGACCGTGGCGACTTGGGGGAGAAGTCGCTCCTTGGTAAAGCCAAAGAAAAAAAACCGGATTTTTGGCTGCTTCAAGACGATAGCGTCAAAGACGTGTCCGGGCTTGTGTCCGAATTGACCAAGGCCAACCCGCTTTCGACACTAATCTGGCAGAATTTTTCTAAAAAGAACAAGACGGCGTTGACCCAAGCCGACGCGTCAAATGGAAACGGGGAAGCGCTACGAAGTGTTTTGGTCGCGGAGCTAAATAAAACCATCACGGGAAATTCACTTTACGAAAAGGAGCGTTTTGCGGCGCACAAGTTGCGCACCTCCACCTTAAATCTCGCGGAGAAAAGCAAGCCCAGCAAAGCGGAAACGGAATTGCTAAACCGATTGCTTCTTGAGGATGCGTTTCCTGATAAGTTGCAGAATTATTATACCCCCTGGCTTGACCCGAAAAGTTGGTTGGAAAAGCAGGACTATGTCCCAACCGTAAAAGAGGTTCGGGAAATCGCCCCCAACGTGCCGGCATGGTTAATGATTGATGCTTTGTGCGAAAACCCTGACAAGGCAGATGAGCAACTGTTGGCGGGCCTATTGCCCATCATTGGCGATGAGGATTTGTTGGTTGGAGAATCTTTGACGAAGCAGGCATGGTTTGAGGAGGTCGTCAAACTTATTGCTAAGAAGCATCCGGGTGAATCCATTGAAGACACTTGCTTTGGCAAGGCGCTCGAAAAGTATTGGGGAATATTAAAGAAGCAATCGGCTACAGAAAATTCCGGCCAGACAACCGTTCGGACAAAAATAAATCAACTCACCTTTTCCGCCCTCTGTGCAGCACGGTTGAGACTGTGGTTTGACCCCCGTGAGCAAGCCTTTTACATGTATCGCCCAGAAAAGGGCATTTGGTCTTATTTAACAGAACTTGAAGTGCAGAGGTTGATTTTGGATTGGCTTCTCAAAGGGGGAATGCCTGACGCGCAGCCGAGTTTGAAATTTGCCAATCAGGTCGTCAAACATTTGAACGTGATTGCGCTATACGAACGGACAGAGATTAAAGTTCGCCCCGTTCATCTTGCCAATAATATGCTGACCCGGTGAAGCCCGCTCCATTTAGTCCCGCCTACTTTTCAAAAAACCGGTTGCCAGTGGAATATGATGGAAAGGGACAATCCGGTGCGAGCAGCTTTCTTAACTTCTTAAAAAGCTCCATCAGTGAGGACGACCAAGAGCTTTTGCAACTCTGGTGTGGCTATGTGCTGCTTGGCATAAATCCGCATCACAAGGTGCTTTTAATCCGGGGCGTTGGTGGTTCGGGAAAGTCAACCTTGACTGATATTATTGAGGCCATAATCGGGCAGGAAAACGTGGCGACCCTTAATGTTGACCGATTGGATGACCGTTTTGAACTCGCTGCGTTCCGCGACAAGACATTGCTGCTTGGTAAAGATGTTTCGTTTGATGTGCTTGAGTCAAAGGCGGCGCACACCTTGAAAGCTTTGTCCGGTGATCAAGGAATTGAGGCGGAATTAAAATTCGACAATTACCGTTTCAAATTGCGCGGGCCTTTTAACATCGCAATCACCTCAAATGCAGATTTGGAAATTGACCTTCACGGCGACGCAGTGGCGTGGGAGCGGCGCCTTCTCGTCATTGACTTTCCAAACCCGGTGTCGCCAAAAAAGAAGAAGCCGAATTTTGCCCGAACCATTTTGGATAACGAATCAAGGGGGGTGTTCAATTGGATGCTGCGCGGCTGCGAAAAGGTGTTAAAAATGCAGCGGCTCGATAAAAAATTTATCGTTTCCTATTGGCAAAAACAACGGATCAAGCGGCTGCTGAACCAATCCGATTCTTCTGACTTCTTCGTGGAAAGCTGTTTGGAGGCTTCGCCAGGTAATGATATTCCAACAGATAAATTGCATGAGCAATACGAAGAATTTTGTAACCAGCAGGTGTTTAATCCGATAGGGGACAAGACGTTTTATCGTCGAATTCGCAAGCCAATTTTCAGACATTACGAAAGTAATCATTCAATTTTGCAACTGCCTAAATTGGATGAAAATGGAGGTCCAATTTATGATGACGACGGGAAATTAGTCAAGGAGCGGGTCAAGGGATACAAAAACCTAACCGTCAAGTCCGAAGCATATTGGCCGCAACCCTATGCAGACAGTGCCATTTTCTTTCCGCCATCCAAATTGTCCCAAGAGGATATATTGGATGAAAACAAACTTGAGGAGTCGTTATTAAAGGACACAGCAAGTTCGTTCATGCAGTCTTTGCTGAAAGACTTCATCACACCGATTAGGCAGAAGCAGAATAAGCCAAAGCAAGGTGAAACTGGCGAAAGCGATTCCATAAGAAACCAAAAAACAGATGCGCAGAAAAACAACAAACAGCTTTTGGTGGAAGGCTTAAACGCGTTCATTGAATCTCAACAATCCTATAAAGAAATCGCCCCCTTGATCGAGGGGGTTAAGCTCGGTGAAATGGCGCGGGTTTTGGCGCAGGTTTTCATAAAAGATGAAACGGAATTCCCCACTGACTTGACTCGATTTAAGCGGTTCCTTTTGGAGGATGTTTTCCCGGATGCAATTTGCAAGTTAGCCGCCAAGGGAAAACCCTCCAAACCCAAACCTTCCCCGAAAGCATCTACCACCCCGGTAGTGGCCACCCCGGTAGCGACCGCTCCAGTAACGACCGCTCCAGTAACGACCGCTCCAGTAACGACCGCTCCGGTAGCGACCGCTCCGGTAGTCAGGCGTTGAAAAGACAGAAATTCCAATTCCATCTCCACCCAAAGACGCCGGAGATGATGTTCCGTTTTGATTAAAATAAATTTATTTTACTAAAACTATCGGTGTTATCGGTGTCTGGTTGCTGGGTGTTTCACTAGCCACCCTAAAACCATGCCAAACAAAAAGGCATGGTCACCATCAAAGCACAGACATCGCCCCGGAACGCCGCCCGATATTTTGACGAGCATCTTTCCCGCGATGATTATTATTCAGAAAAGAAACAGACCGTAGGTCGCTGGTTTGGCCGTGGCTGCGAAACTTTCGGCCTCGAAAGCGAATCCGTCGTTGAGCAGGAGCCATTCGTCGCCCTCTGCAAAGGGCTTCGCCCGGATGACCATACCAAGCTGACCCAGCGGGCGACAGCCAACCGGCGCTGCCTCTATGACCTGACCGTTTCCGCCCCGAAATCGCTTTCCGTCATGGCGCTTGTCGCCGGGGACGACCGGCTTATCGCCGCCCACCAGAAGGCCGTGGCCGCGACCCTTGAAGCCGCCGAAGCGATGGCTTGCGCCAACGTCCGCAAAGGCGCGGCGGTGGACACTCGCCAAACCCGCGCCACCGGCAACCTCATCGGCGCACAATTTTTGCACCGGGAAAGCCGCGCTCTTGACCCGCAGTTGCACACCCATTGCGTTATTTTCAATGTCACCCATGACCCGGTGGAAAAGCGATTCAAGGCATTAGCCGCCCGCCCGCTCTACGACCAGTCCCAGGATTTGACCCGGCTCTACCGCGCACATCTGAATGTGTCGCTGCGCGGGCTGGGTTATGAAACCTATATTGACCGGCATGATTGTCCGCAAATTCGCGGTGTGGGCAGAACCATCCTTGCCACCTATTCCAAGCGTTCTGCGCAGCGGGATACGCTGGTTGCCTTGCGCGAAGCGCAGCTTGGCCGCTCGCTATCCAAGCGTGAAGTGGCGCAGGTGGTTCACCGGCACCGCACCAAAAAAGAACAGCGCATTGACCCGGAGGCACTGCGCAAAAATCAGCTTGAGCAATTGCCGCCCGAAGGGCGGCTCCGACTAGAAAAGTTAAAAGAACGGGCAATGACCGGACCACGGCAGCCGGTCATCTCATCGGCACGGACGTTACCGCCGGTGCCGGGCGTCACGATGCCGGGCGTGAACTGGATTGCCGTTGTCCGACTCGCGTTGCTCGCCGCCCGCAGCGTGGACATCAATCCCCATTTGTTCGCGCCGCAGCTTTCGTTCCCGCAGCGCGTGATCCAGGGCGGGAGGTATTTGCAAAACTTCCGCCGGTTTCAATCTTTTTTGCGCTACGCGCAAAAAAATCAGCAAAAGGAATTCATCCGATAAAACGCAGTCAAACTTAAAAACAAACAACGCAGTAAAACTTAAAACAAATGAAAAAATTCGACATCGAAAAAGAACTGACCATCGAAAGCCTCCGCACCTGTCTCCGCATCAAACTTGACGAGACGTTTGGGAGGGACGGACGCCTGCCCGCCACCTTTATATGTTGTGGCCGGAAAAAAGCGACCACCGTAATTGCCCCACATCTGCCCGATCCGGCCGCCAAGGATAAATTCGTCGAAGATTTCCGTCTGCTTTGCACCGCTGAAGACGCTCTGGCCGCCGTCTCCATGTTTGAAATCTGGATGAGTCCGCCAGACGGGCAATGCCTTCGGCCATCCGAACACCCCGACCGGCGCGAGTTCGTCATCGTCAGCATTGAACTGCCGGGCAACCGGGGCGAAATAAGCCTTTATCCCATCATCCGCGAAGGCAAAGCCAAGCCGAGGCTGGGGCCTCCGCAAACCTTTTCCGAACCAAACCAAGGACGGCTCTCCCAATTCCTGCCGGCCAAGCCGCCCACGGAAGGCGAGCGGATCATTGCCGACGCTCTCCTGAAACGCAATGGCCGGATGTTTTATCCGAACCCCGCCCAATGGAATTAAAACCCAGCCAAACAAAAAATTGAATCCAAATGAAAACCGACAATGAAAATTCCTACGAAACTGCCGAGCAATGCTTATTCACGCGGTTTGAGACGAAACCAACGGGTGACTATTTGTTGCCGTATTCCGGCCTGCTATTCGCCCGGCTGACCCCGGCATCTGAAGGTGAAATTCTCACGCTTACCTACATCACTCACACCGTCACCATCACCGGTTCAAAACTTTCGGCCCTGTTGCAAATCATTCACAAAGGGCGTGCCGAAACCATCCGCGTTGCCGGCAGCCAGGCCGATGGAAACCCAATCCCGTCCGTCGGTGGAATCACCATCACGGAAGCACACCAAGAGTCAGGAGCCCAATGAATGCAAAAATAAAAACCAGCGAAGCCCCGGTTTTGACCGTTGGTCATATTGACGCTGACGCGTTCCAAGCCGAGCTATACCCGGAGGCGCGAATCGTCATCTGTTATAGCCCGTCGCTCGACAACTTTCTGTCGAACGCCAGCACCAACCCGGCAAGTTCCATCGGCGTCCGATTGCTCACCCGTCATTGGATGTTCATGCCATACAAACATTGGCTCTTTGTTGAAGTCCAAGCCTGCTTCGGAAATGTTCACGTCAAAAAAGTTGCCGGGTTGCGAATCCGCAACGGCGGACGCTCCGCCCATTACGAGGATTTATCCCCCGTTGAATTGCAAATACTGAAGCCCCGGCTTCAACAGTTTCAAGCCCAGTTGAACAATCCTAACCTGCCTAGAATGTAAGCCGGGAGAGCCAGAAATACGGACAGGATTTGTAATAGAGGGGGATGAATAATGCCGTTGTATAACACTTCGCTAAAATAATTTCTCCCTTTCTTAAGATAATTCCGAAAAGGACATCCCAAAAGCCTTACAATGTAAGGTGATGAGGACTATTTCGCACCTACCAAATCTGACATCGCTCGTTCGCGAGTGCCTTACCTCCCCAGAAGAGAGGCCGCCCAACAATTTCCACCGGCAAGTCATGCACCGGATGGAACACGGTAAACACGCATGACATAACAAAAAAATGAACATGAAAAATACAAAAGACATAATCGAAATCATCGCCGGCTTTTACGCCGTGACGTATGCCAACCGCACCCTCGACCGCGATTATCGCGCCGAGTTTGTTGGTTTGCTTCGTCATTTGCACGAGCGGGCATTCCCAGGATACAAGTTCGATCCAAAGGAATTGCTTGCCCAAGCAGAGCATCAGTTGAGGGGTAATGTTTCGGCTGCGGATCACTACACCACTGTCAGTTTCCAGTTTGAGCCGCTATCAGGAGGCGGAGACAAGCTGGTTATTAAAAGCGGTGCCACCGACGTAACTGCGGAACATCCAGACGGGACACTTGGAATATGGACGGACAATCAAGCGATTGACGCCCAAATTCAGAGCATCCTGAAAGAGCGAAGTAAAAAAAAGGAGGACACCATCGCCTAACGCCCAGCGTTAGGAATAGAGACAGCGGCGGCGGTGCAGAGCCGTCGCCGCGTCCCCCGAAAACCGTATCAAACTTAAAAATCAAAAATTATGAATCCAATTAACATCGAAGATACAAAACAGAAGCTTGGCGAATTCGTTAAATCCTATCAGCGTCCGCTTCACGGAAAATTCGCCATACTGTCGCCGTTGCGTGACGAACTTCTTGAACTGGACGCCAAAGGCGCAAGCAGTGCCGACATTGCGGCCATACTGTCGCAATATCAAATCACGGTTTCCAAGGACACCGTCGCAAGATTTCTGCGGATAGAGAAGCAGAACGAACGCAAAAAACCCGTCACGCCACCGGCTCGCAAAATGATGATGCCGCGCAACCTTAATTCCACCGACAAACCCTAAACCCAGCAAACTAAAATTAACAATCAACAATCAAAAATTATGAATCCACTAAACTTATTTCGCAAACCACTCGCACCTTGGGATGACCAGCGGGCGTTAATCAAATGGAACAACGACGAGCCGTGGACTATCGGCGACTCGTTCGAGGGCGTTCAAGTCCTCGGCGACACCGGTTCCGGCAAAAGCTCCACCAGCGCAAAAGTTCTCGCCGCCTCGATGCTCCGCGCGGGCTATGGTGGATTGGTTCTCACCGTCAAGCCGGAGGACAGCACCGACTGGAGAAAATGGCTGGTGGATAATGGCCGCGAACAGGACGGCATCTTTTTCGGGCCGGGTAGCGACCTTTGTTTCAACTTTCTGGATTATGAATTGCGCCGGGGCCGCGAGCAGGGTTCCGGCAGCCGCAACGCGGCGCAAATTCTGGCGGAATTGATTTCGCTGACCCAGCGTAGCGCCGGCAAGGCGGATGACTTTTGGAATCAGGCCGCCAATGAAATGGTGGCGGAAGTTTTGGAATTGATTCTGGCAGCAGATGAAGTTCCCAGCATGAGGCTGGCGAAGGAAATTATTGACTCAGCACCTATATCACTTGACCAAGCCCGCGAAGGGGAATGGCAAAATCACTCCCGATGCTGGGAACTCATCCAAAAGGGCCGGGCCAACGCCGCCAATGCGCCGGATTTTCCGATCGCGGAAAAATATTGGCTGCGTCAATTTCCGACCACGCCGGAAAAAATGCGGTCGTCCATCGTGGTTACGTTCGCGGCATCCGTGGCGCGGCTATTTTGCCCCCATGATGTCCATCAGCTTTTCGGCGAAGCGACCAACGTGACGCCGGAGGATATTTTCAAAGGCAAAATCATTGTTGTAAATATGCCGGTCAAAACCTTCAGCGCAGCCGGACGATTCGCCAGCATCATTTGGAAATACTGCGTGCAGCTTGCTGTTGAGCGGCGAATTGAGAAACGGCGTCCGGTGTTCATATTCGCAGACGAGAGCCAGCATTTTTTCACAGACTATGACCAGTTGTTTCAGACCACGGCGCGGTCGAGCAGGTGCAGCGTGGTTTATCTGACGCAAAATCTTGGCAACTATTTCGCCCAATCGCCCGGCGAAGCCGGACGGCATCGCGTGGAGTCCATGCTCAATTGTTTGAAGACGCGGATTATTCACCAGTGCAGCGACCCGCGCACCCGCAACTGGTTTGCCGACGCCATCGGCAAACACCGGTTCAAACGGGATGACAGCGAGAACACCAACTATGGCCCAGGCAAGCCGAGTTTCTCTGTCAGCGCAAAATTGATGGATGATTATTGGGTTTTGCCGGACTTGGCAACGGGCTTGAAAACGGGCGGCATTGCCAACAACTATCAGGTGACGGCCATCGTGACGAAGGCCGGGAAAGGTTTAAGCAATGGCAAACCAGCCATGCTTGCCAGATTTGACCAGCGCAAGTTTGAACCCAGCATCTGGCCGAATTATACCGTGGTTTACGTCCCCAAACCCAAGGAGTGACCGCCATGAATTTTTATCCAATGCTATTGATCGGCAGCGCCGATGAATCCCGTTTCCTGGGCGGCGGCATGACCGGCACCGTTGGCCGGCCACGCGGGGGCGACGCCGGACGGTTGCGCCACCAGCGATACAACGCAACCGACAAAAAGCCGAGGCAGAAGGCAAAGAACATGTCTGCCGTTGAAACGCGAAAGAGTTTTTTCATAGATGAATCCTTTGTTGGTTCAGTTCAGTGCGAAAGGAGGTGTTGGCAATGAATCAGTGGTTATCACGCAGGGACGCTGCCCGGAAGATTTCGGTTTCCGTGGACACGATTGAGCGCCGTTCGGTTCTGTGGCAGGACGAGCCGGTTCCGGGGAAACTTCGTTACAAGCTGTTGAAGCTGGGGGAGGACACCCGGCAGGAACGGCGCTATTTTGAGCCGGACATTGAAGCTCTGCTAGTTCTGAATTGATGGACTCCCAGGCTGGCTTGCCGGGTTCCGGCAGCCACTTCAATTTCGGCCCATCTTCCATCAGCCAATGCGGAGGCACACCGCCATAAACCGAGGCCAGCGTTTTGCCCGCCGAGGTATGGCCGATTTCCCACGCGATTTGAATGTCAGGAATTCCGTGGCTCCGCCGCACGGTGACATAGAAGGCTCG
>Ga0209083_1003730_pt1 | contig 12375 bp, 13 predicted proteins | sample AM7aDNAmetaG_FD_184132 | JGI IMG/M metagenome (GOLD analysis project Ga0209083, IMG submission 184132) | Freshwater microbial communities from Finland to study Microbial Dark Matter (Phase II) - AM7a DNA metaG (SPAdes) (version 3) | ecosystem: Environmental > Aquatic > Freshwater > Lake ...
CCATAGGTGCATTATTATACGCGTTTAAATGATTGGTTGGCATACATTTCTGCAAAAGGTATGTGAAGCATAGAGAAATCTTGATATACAGCATTTTCATCTTAAAAATATACCTAAAACAGACATTCCGTTAAACCTTCAGGTCAACCGAATAACCTGTGCTATCATACCCACTACCAAGTAACTCTTTGATGTTGAAAATGCTGTAAGTCCGTCGTGGTAAATTCATTTGTTACGAATTTTTCCCATCCCCGTGCCATTCAGTTTGCGCCAAGGCGGTCACGGCATCGCTCATTTCCTTGAGGCGGCACTCAACTAAGGCATTGATGCTGCCTTCGGTGAAAAGCCCTGCTGCATCCCGAGTGCCGGCGGGCAACCCCATCAGCAATTCCAGTGCTTGGTCCACCGTTTCCACCGCAAAAATAGAAAATTCGCCTCGGCCTGCCGCTTCGACGACATCCTGCCTTAGCATCAAATCCTGGATGTTGGCGGCTGGAATGATAACACTTTGCCCTGTCGATCCCAATATGTGTGAATGGCTATCAAAAACTGCTTATACAGCGTTTTTAATGTCGATTGATTACTTTGTTTATTTTTGGCGGCAAGGGGTTGTCGCCCTACGACCCTTGTTACGCAGTAGGTCGGCAACCCTTTGCCGACATGGATGTACATTAAGTAACTAATAGATATAGAAAACGCTGTATATGGCGGAATTCATAAAAAAAGGTCTGTCCAATGATAACCCCCATGTCAGCGAGTTTTTCAGTGGTGTTGAAATTGAACGTAACCGTTCAGCCCCCCCTGGGAGCGCGGGCGTCCCGCCCGCCAAAATTGCGGCCAAGATGGCCGCGCTCCCAGGAAAAGGCAGGGGGGCTGAACGGTTACAATTGAACTGCGAAATATCGCAAGTTGGGCCAGAAACAATAGACATTATCAAAAACCACTTGTTGATCCAGCAACGGCGTGAACACTGGCTAAGTTTTTGATAATGTCTAATAAAAATAACCCCCTCATTTCGGCAAGGATGCCGAAATCCAGCGACCATGGATGGCAAGCTTGTTGATTATGATGGGCTTTAATCCGTTCACTTGTTACCGTCCTTGGCCTGGATTTCGGCATCCCTGCCGAAATGACGGGGCTTTGAGCCAAACTGAGAATTGCTGGAATGGGCGTGGATCAGCTTGACCAAACCGTTCGGCATCATGTCTTCGACTGACTCTAGCACCAGCCCCGCCATTTGCGCGTTCCGCACTGTCTGCCGGTTGATGTTCGCCCCCACCATCCGTACCACCAAAGGGTTGATGATATCCATCAACCAACCGATGAACGGGTGATCCAAGCGCACATGTTCAAGGAGGACGATTTTCCCTCCGGGCTTCACTACGCGGGCGAGTTCTTGCATGCCAAGGATAGGGTCTGGGACCGAGCAGAACACAAAAGTCGCCACTGCCGCATCGAAGCTAGCGTCTGGGAAATCCAATGCTTGCACATCCATCTCACGCAGATCAATTTCTTGCAGGGCACGGTCGGCGCGTTTTCGGGCCTGTTCCAACATGCCATTGCTCAGGTCGATGCCGCAAATTTTGCCGCCTTCCGGGTAAAAGGGCAGGTTTTTTCCTGTCCCGATTCCCACTTCGAGAATTTTACCGGGGCCGACTTTGTCCCATGCCTGCCTACGCCATGGCTGCGCACGGCGTTCCATCATATATTCCAGTTTATCGTAGATGCCGGCGATGCGGTTGTAGCGGGCTTTAGTTTGGGCGGTTGCTTGTAGGTCAATCATAGAGTTCGCTCGTTCCCAAGCTCCAGCTTGGGAACGCGGTCTTTGAAGCTCCTGCTTCCCGTGGAACGGTCGACGAACAAGCAGGAGCTTGGATAGGCAAGGGTTCCCAAGCTGGAGCTTGGGAACCAGCCCAAAAAATACAGGGCAATAGCGGTTTTTAGTTTAATGCGACAAGTCAGCCCCCAATCAACTCCAGCCATTCCTTCTCGTTGAGGATGTTCAAGCCAAGTTCACGGGCTTTTTTTTCTTTGGAACCCGCATCTGCCCCGACTATAACGTAATCGGTCTTCTTTGACACTGAACCAGCGACATTGGCCCCCAATGACTCCGCGCGGGCCTTGGCTTCGTTCCGGCTGAGGGTTTCTAGGGTTCCGGTGAATACTACGGTTTTGCCGGCTATGGGCGAAGTCGATACGGGGGGGGTAAAATCAACGATGGTCAATAGCGGGGACTGCCCATTTTGGGGGAGGGTAAGCTTGTCTAAAACTTCACGGTTTTGTGGCTCGTGGAAAAAATTAAGGATGTCTTCAGCCATGTTTTGGCCTATGCCATTAATTGCGAGCAATTGCCCGTAGGCTTCCGTTTCTTTATCAAATGCTTGCTCCATGCATTCTCGCCAGTGCCAGAGGGTGAGGTAATGCCGGGCCAGCAGCCTGGCGGTGCTTTGACCGACCTGAGGAATGCCCAAGGCGTATATAAAGTGGTCTAACTCTATGGTGCGCACTCGCTGGATGGCATCGTAAAGCTTGCGCTCCGACACCTCGCCCCAGCCTTCCCATTCGCGCAGGGGCTGTGTGACAGTTTCTTCCGCTAATTTTGCATGGGGTGCTAGAGGGCTGCCGTCCCGCGCTTCCAAGGTGAATATATCCACAGGGCTGCGAATCAGCCGCTTGGAATAGAAAGATTCGATGTTCTTGATTCCCAAACCTTCAATGTCGAAGGCATCCCGGGAGGAGAAGTGGATCAGTCGCTCGACGGCCTGGGCTGGACAGTTCAATCCGTTGACACAGAAGGTGTCGGCTTCATCGGGTTTGCGCACCAGCGGCTCCAAGCAATCCGGGCACGTCGCCGGGAAGCGGAAGGGCTCGGTTCCTGACGGGCGTTTTTCCGGCACAACGCAGACAACTTGGGGGATCACGTCGCCGGCGCGTTGGATGATGACCGTGTCGCCTTCGCGGATATCTTTACGCCGGATCTCGTCTTGGTTGTGCAAGGTCGCACGGGAAACAAGCACGCCGCCCACGTTGACAGGGGTCAGATTCGCCACTGGGGTGATTTTACCGGTTCGCCCAACTTGAACGGAGATCGTGCGGATTACAGTCCGTGCCTGTTCCGGCGGGAATTTCCAGGCGATGGCCCAGCGCGGAGAGCGGCTTACAAAACCCAGGCGGGCTTGCCAATCCAGCCGGTTGACCTTTGCCACCACGCCGTCAATGGAAAATCCCAGGGAAGCCCTTTGATTTTGAATATCGTCATATAGGGAGAATAGGCCGTCGAAGTCTTCTCTGGTCACTCTGACCAACCGGGCCGGTTCGTTCAGGCGGAACCCCAAGGTCTTTAGTCTTTGCCTCGCATCCCACTGAGTCTCGGCCAATGATTCGGACGTTTCCCCCCAGGCATAGGCAAAAAATCGCAAGGGCCGTTGCGCGGTGATTGAAGCGTCCAGTTGGCGCAGGCTCCCGGCGGCGGCGTTGCGGGGGTTGGCGAAGAGGGTTTCCTGAGCCTCTGCCTGACGGGCGTTGAGGCTGAGGAAGTCTTCGTCGCTCATGTATACTTCTCCTCTCACTTCCAGCGTTTCAGGCCAAATCCGGCCCACCAGCGTTTTGGGTATTTCAGCGATAGTCCTGACGTTGGCGGTCACGTCCTCGCCTTCGGTGCCGTTGCCCCGTGTGGCGGCGGAGACCAGCCGACCGTGCTCATAGCGAATGCTTAACGACAGTCCGTCTATTTTGGGTTCGCACACCAGTTCTATGCTGGTGGACGGGTCGCTGAGTTCGCGCATGAAGTTGCGTAGGCTATCGACAAAGTCCCGCATATCCTGCTGGCTGAAAGCGTTACTCAAAGAAAGCATCGCCACGCTATGCCTGATCTTGCGAAAGCCAGTCGTCGGGGCGGCACCGACTCGGCGCGAAGGGCTGTCACTGCGTATAAGTTCGGAAAAACGGGACTCAATGGCACTGTTACGGCGTACCAGCAAGTCGTACTCGGCATCGGAAATTTCAGGTTGGTCTTGGCCGTGGTATAGCTTGTCGTGCCAACTGAGCATCTCTGCCAGTTCCGCCAGTTCAGCCTCCGCTTGAGAAGGTGTTAGCAATTCAACCGGTATTTCAAATTGGGTGGTGCGGTTTCTTGTCATCTATTCATCAAGCAAGCTGGGTTCTTCGCCGTCCAATGCCAAGCTTGGGTTTGCCTGATACTCCCGGCCACCGCCTAGTTTGATCATAAGACGGACTTCGTTTTTCGAGTCAGCGGAATGCAGGGCATCCTCGTAAGTGATTTTGCCAGTCGTGTACAAGTCGAATAATGCTTGGTCGAAGGTCTGCATGCCTTGCTCACGGGAGTTTTTCATCACTTCCTTGAGCTTTTGAATATCGCCCTTGCGAATCAGGTCGGCGATTAGGGGCGTAGAGACGAGGATTTCCACTGCGGGGTAACGGCCCTTGCCATCCGACCTCTGGATGAGTTGCTGGGCAATGATGCAGCGCAGATTCAAAGAGAGGTCCATGAGCATCTGGGAATGAGTTTCTTCCGGGAAGAAATGCATGATGCGCTCAAGCGCTTGGTTGGCGTTGTTAGCATGCAAGGTACTCAAGCAGAGGTGTCCGGTTTCGGCGAACATGATGGCGTGTTGCATGGTTTCACGCGTGCGGATTTCTCCGATGAGAATGACATCCGGTGCCTGCCGTAATGTATTGGTCAGTGCGACCTCGTAGGATTCGGTATCGATTCCAATCTCGCGTTGGCTGATTATGCACCCGGCATGGGGATGCAGGTATTCTATCGGGTCTTCAATGGTTATGATGTGGCCTTTTGAATTCTCATTGCGGTACTTGACCATCGCGGCTAAAGAGCTTGACTTGCCTGTGCCTGTGGCACCCACAAGCAAGATCAGTCCTCGCTTAATCATGGAAAAATCATTAAGGCAATTGGGCAAGTTCAACTCTGCCACGGTCGGTACTTTATAGCTGATATGGCGCAAGACCATGCCGGCTGAATCTCTTTGTATATAGGCACTGACGCGAAAACGACCCAAATCACCATCGTGGATGGCAAAGTTGCATTCTTTGGTTTGGAAGAATGTTTCACGCTGCTGAGGTGACATGATGCTGGTGACCATTTCCATGGTCTGCTGGGTGGACAACTTTGCCCTGGAAATGGGTTCAACGATGCCATCCACTTTTATGCAAGGCTCTTTTCCCGCAACGATAAACAAGTCAGATGCATTTTTTGTTACCATCAACATGAGTAACTGATTGATTTCCATTGGGATGATTCGTTTAGAATTTTTGGTTAAAAAGCTGCTTTGTTGACCGCTTTAACACGGGCGATCTGTCGGGTGATAACGCCCCTAGTGACCAAATCTTCTAAATGTTGATCGAGGGTTTGCATTCCTTCTTTGCGCCCGGTCTGAATGGCCGAATACATTTGGGCGACTTTTGCCTCGCGGATAAGGTTGCGGATAGCCGGCGTTCCCACCATGATTTCCCATGCTGCCGTCCGTCCGCCGCCGGTTTTCTTCAATAGGGCTTGGGAAATTACCGCTTGCAGCGATTCGGACAGCATGGATCGGATCATTTCTTTCTCTGCTGCCGGGAACACATCAATGATGCGGTCGATGGTCTTGGCAGCCGAACTGGTGTGCAGGGTTCCGAATACCAAATGGCCGGTCTCCGCCGCTGTCAGTGCAAGGCGGATGGTTTCCAAGTCGCGCATTTCACCCACTAGGATGATGTCTGGGTCTTCGCGTAGCGCCGAACGCAAGGCCTCGTTGAATCCCAATGTGTCGCGGTGAACCTCGCGTTGGTTGATAAGCGATTTCTTGCTTTGGTGGACGAATTCGATAGGATCCTCGACGGTAAGGATATGAGAATAATCATTATTGTTGATGAAGTCGATCATCGCCGCCAAGGTTGTGGACTTGCCTGACCCGGTAGGTCCAGTGACTAGGATCAAGCCACGCGGTTTTTTGGTGATTTCCTGGAAAAAAGTCGGGCATCCCAATTCTTCCAAAGTCAACACTTTGGAGGGAATTGTCCGCAACACTGCCGCTGCGCCCCGGTCTTGTATGAAGACATTGACTCTGAAACGGGCTACGCTAGGCAGTTCAAAGGAAAAGTCAGTTTCAAAGAATTCCTCGTAGTCGCGGCGCTGTTTGTCGTTCATGATGTCGTAGATCAGGGCGTGGACCTCTTTGTGTTCCAAGGGAGGCACGTTGATACGGCGTATGTCGCCATCCACTCGTATCATGGGTGGCAGACCGGCGGAAAGATGAAGGTCTGAAGCTTTGTTCTTGACGGAGAATTTGAGCAGTTCGGTTATGTCCACAAGTTCATTTCTCTGTAGGATTAATCAATTTTGCTAATCAGGTGGATTTACAGCGTTTTTAATATCACAAGTTATTTACATAATGTCCGTCTATGTCGGCAAAGGGTTGCCGACCTACTGCGTAACTGGGGCCGTAGGGCGGCAACCCCTTGCCGCCAACGATAAACAAAGTAATCAATGGACATTAAAAACGCTGTATGAGTAGTATAAACAAAGTAGGAGTAATTAATGAACGAAATCACACAAAATTTGGCTCAGGTCCGGCGCAGGCTGCTTGAGGCGGAGAGGATTGCCGGCAGGCCGGAAGGTTCGACGGGATTGATCGCCGTCGGCAAGACATGGCCTGCGGCGGTTTTGGCAAAGGCTTACCGTCTTGGGATTCGTGATTTCGGTGAAAACTACCTGCAAGAGGCACTCGCCAAACAGGATGAACTAAAGGGGTTAGATATCATCTGGCATTTCATAGGCCCGATACAATCCAATAAGACGCGCCATTTGGCTGAACGGTTCGACTGGGTTCATGGCGTTGACCGACTGAAAGTTGCCGAGCGTTTGAGTGCGCAGCGACCGGTCGATTTGCCGCCGATTAACCTATGCATACAGGTCAATGTCAGCAATGAACCCAGCAAAGCCGGGGTTGGGCTTGATGAATTGAGGTCCTTGGCCGAATCCATCATTCGCTTGCCAAGGATAAAACTCAGGGGCTTGATGGCCATCCCTGCGCCTAGCGATGATTTTGATGAACAGCGGGGGGCCTTCCGTACCCTGCGCAAGGCACTCGAAGAATTGAATCTTGAAGGTTTGGACACTTTATCCATGGGCATGTCGGACGATTTGGAGGCCGCTGTGATGGAAGGGGCTACGCTAGTTCGCGTCGGGACGGCTATTTTTGGGGATAGGCTGTAGGGCAGTGGATAGTGATTATGTTGCTGATGTTACGCAACGCGGTAAGGTGCAATTCACAAAGAGCTATTTCGCGCTCGTCGTCAAAGGGAGCGTTTGGGGCGGATAAACCGGTCAGACCCGTCACCGTCAACCTCGAGATTGCCGTATCACCCATTACTTGCGCTTTTACGTTGCGCCGTTGCGCCGTTGCGTGAAACCTTCTTTTGCCTTTCTCGCAATGCGGCATGTTATCCAATGGGCGAAGATTTTTTGTCTCACGCAACGGCGCAACGGCGCAACGTTAAGAGCAAAGCAGAATCAGGTAAACTAAAGCCTGCCATCCCCTTCGACAAGCTCCAAGTGGTTTGGAAGCTGGATGTATTCGGAGTATCCTTATCCCTAGGGTTTACGCCTAGTGGGAATTGCAGCCCACCAACGCGTGTAACTTCAGTCATTAATGATTTTGATGACTGGTAAGCGTTCAATCCCCCTGGGAGCGTGGGCGTCTCGCCCGCTGAGGGCGGCCAAGATGGCCGCGATCCCAGAAAAAGGCAGGGGGAAGTGAACGCTTATGATGTCTGCCATCACCAGACTTAAATCACAGAAAGTGTTCGGTTTCTAGATTGAACTTATGCCTACCACACTATGGGGAAAAACCAAAATGACTCACACAGAACGTTTTGTCTCAATGGGTTTTACCGATGAACAGTTCCCCGCTGGAACCCACATGTGCTACATTTATAAGGACGATCAGGAGCGCAAGGAGTTCATTGCAAAGTACCTTTCGCTTGGTCTGCAAGGGCATGAGAAGGTCAACTACTTTGTTGATGTGATTTCTCCCGAGGAGATGCGCGCACAATTTAATGAGTTGGGGCTGAATTTGCCATTGGAAATGGATGAACGCGATTTTTCGATCAGTCGCGCCTTGGAGATATACTGCACCGGTTCCAAGTTTGTGCCGGAGAACACGCTACAAAAGTTGCGTTCGATGTACGCGCTTAGCATTGACGAAGGTTACTCGGGAACCCGCATCAGCGGCGAGATGTCTTGGGTACTGAGGGAAGGGCTGGAGGATACTGACCGGCTGATGGAGTATGAGTCCTTGGTCAACACCGTGTTGCTGGACTACCCCCTGACTGCCATCTGCCAATATGATGCCCGCCGTTTCAATGGCTCCACCCTATTCGATGTCCTCAATGTACACCCAATGATGATTATTCGCGGACAGGTGGTTCGCAACCCGTATTATGTTGTACCGGAAAAATTTCTCGCGAACTATGTGGCCCCCAGTTTTTGGTCTTGATGATTGATGGACAGCATAATCAGGGCTGACGTTCTGGCTAAGCTTTTGCGGATTCACGAAACCTTGGATGTCCTCCCTGATTACCCAACAATCGCGGATTTCCTGCAACGCGCACTGGGCGAAATCCCTGGGGTGCTCCACATGCATCTCTATGTGGAGGGGGTTGTATTTCCATCATTCCAATTATTGGAAGAAATCTGCACCGAATCAAAAACCGCCGGGGACACCTCAAGTGAAAATATCGGGCGAGGGGGCGATAATTCCCTGATCGTAACTACTCCGTTGCAATCTGCCCGCCAAAAGTACGGCAAATTGATCCTTTGTCTTTATGACAAAGAAGCTTTTTCACCCTATTTGGCTTTTGTTCAGAACATCGCCAACGCGCTTGTGGCAACGCTTGAAACGCGAGAACATATCCGCCACCTTGACGAGAACAAAATCGGTCTCGAAGCCAAAATCGCTGAAAGCACAGCCGCGCTAAAGAACCTCAACGAAGCCTTGGAACAGCGGGTTTGGGAGGAAACCGAGAAGAACCGCCAGAAAGATGCCATGCTAATCCAGCAATCCCGCTTGGCCGCAATGGGGGAAATGATCGGCAATATCGCCCACCAGTGGCGGCAACCCCTCAATGCGCTAGGGCTGATCTTGGCTAACATTAAGGATGCCGCCGATTACAAAGAACTGACGCCCGAGTATCTGGAAAGTTTGGTTCGCGATGGCGAACGTCTGATCCAGAAGATGTCCACCACCATTGACGATTTCAGGCATTTTTTCCGTCCCCAGAAGCGGGCAGAGCCGTTCAATCTTAGCACGGCCATCAAAGAAGCCCTATCGCTGGTGGAAGCCAGCTTTCGCAACAACAACATCGAGTTTAAATTGGAATTGGAAGAAGATATTCTGATCGTCGGCTTTGCCAATGAATTCTCCCAGGTTTTGATCAATCTTTTGAACAACGCCCAGGATGCCATCCTGTCCCGGCACTCGCCAAATGGCAGTGTGACCGTTCGGCTTTGCCGCGATGCATTACTAGCCGTTGTGACAGTGACCGACAACGGCGGAGGAATTCCTCCGGCGGTGATGGAAAAGATTTTCGAGCCTTATTTTTCCACCAAGAGAATGGGGACCGGCATCGGCCTATACATGTCAAAAATGATCATCGAAAAAAGTATGCGCGGCACTCTTGGTGTCCGCAATGTTGACTGCGGCGCAGAGTTCACCCTGTCCTTACCATCCGACAACGTAATCCATCCAGAACACTTACATGTACATAACAGCCCCTCCTATTGAACAGTGCGGTCAGTATCTAAAAAATTTCAGCCTGCTTTATGTCGAGGACGAGGAAGAAGTTCGCACACTGTTTAGCAAGCTTATCGAGCGTCGGGTGGGAAAGCTGCTGACCGCAAGCAATGGCCAGGAGGGACTCGAAATGTTTCGCGAGCACCGCCCCGACTTGGTCATTACCGATATTTTGATGCCGGAGATGGACGGTTTGACCATGATCGAGGCGATATGCCAGATCGATCCGCACGTCCCCATCCTGATCACCACCGCTTTCAACGAGACTGGCTATCTGCTGAAGGCGATTGAACTGGGCGTAACCAAGTACTTGATGAAACCCATCAGGATAGCCAAATTGGAACAGGCGCTGATGGAAATTGGGTATTGGCTTCAGGCCGACACCGAATTACAGATATCGCAAGCCGTCTTCGACACATCCCAGAATGGCATCTTAGTTGCCGACTCACAGATGAAGGTGGTTGCCGTAAACCCCGCGTTTTGCGAAATGAGCGGTTTTTCCCGCACCGAGATAGTGGGTCAGCCGTTGGAGCAATTCAAGTGTAAAGCCTTCGGGGAACCCAAAGGAGATTCAGTGTGGGAATTGCTTAGGCAACGACAGATTTGGTCAGGCATCGGTGAGTGTACCCGTAAAACGGGGGAATCCTATTTCACGTCGATTAAGGCCAAGGCCATTCGAAATCGGAAGCAAGAGGTAGTCCGTTTTCTTTATATCGGCATGTTTAATGACATTACCGAGCAAAAACTCGCCAATGAAAGAATTCAACATCTGGTCAACTATGATGTCCTTACCCAACTGCCAAACCGGGGATTGCTGCGTGACCGAATAGACCAAGACATTGCATCAGCGCGTCGTGACGGTACTAAGGTTGCCGTGCTGCTAGTCGATATCGACCATTTTAAATATATCAATGACTCCTTGAGCCATGCGACCGGTGATCGAGTATTGCAGGAAGTGGCGCAAAGGCTGAAAACCTGTGCTAAAGACGTGGATACGATAGGCCGGCTGGGCGGCGACGAGTTTGTCGTTATCCTAGACGGGATTTCCACGCCAGCCGAGATCGGTCGGTTCGCCGCCACCCTGTTGCGGACATTGAGCGTACCGTTCGTTCTGGATAAACAATCCTTTGCCATCACGCTCAGCATCGGCATCAGTGTTTTTCCCGAAGATGGCCCAGATACCGATACTTTATTGCGGAATGCCGAATCGGCGATGTACTTCACCAAGGAATCAGGCCGCAATAATATCCATTTCTTTGCCCCCGACATGAACCGGAAAATGCAGGATTCCTTGATGCTGATCCAAGAGTTGCGCAAAGCCCTGGATCAAGGCGAGTTTGTCCTTCACTATCAGCCCCAGATGGATGGCAAAACAGGAACCCTCGTTGGCATTGAAGCACTCATACGCTGGGTTCATCCGGTCAGAGGACTGGTCTATCCCGTGGATTTCATTGGTTTTGCGGAACAGGTAGGCTTAATTGAGCTTATCGGCCAATGGGTCTTGCGGGAGGCTTGCCGTCAACTTAGAGAGTGGCAACTGGCAAGCAGTTTGAGGTTTCCTGTGGCGGTTAATCTCTCGGCAGGCCAGTTCAACGATAAAAACCTTGTAAGCATAGTGCGGAACACTCTTATCGAAAGCAGCCTTGAAAGCCACTATCTGGAATTGGAGGTCACTGAGAATACCATCATGAAGGATGCCGAAAATGTGATAGCCACACTCCATGAATTGAATAAAATGGGTGTCTGTATCGCGATAGACGATTTCGGCACGGGCTATTCGAGTCTAAATTATTTGAAGCGATTTCCAATTGATAGGCTCAAAATCGATCAATCGTTTGTCCGGGATATCTGCCATTCGGCACAGGACAAGGCGATTTGCGGGGCGATTATCGGGATTGCGAAGAATCTGCAACTTTCCACTGTGGCAGAAGGGGTGGAAACATCGGAACAGTTGGAGGTTCTAAAATCACTGGGGTGCGAAACCATACAGGGTTATCTGTATAGTCGGCCCCTGTCGCCCGAAGACTTCTTTCAATGCCATGTGCTGGGTCATTGATATGAATAACTGAACCTGATTAGGAAGATGTTTCAGCTATTCCGTCATTCCGGCATGGACCGCCGGAATCCAGATTGCAGGGATGCCCACAAACCCCGCCGTCCATGGAGCCTAGATTCCGGCGCTCCATGCCGGAATGACGGCGTTTTGGGTTTAGCTGAAACATCTTCCTAATCAGGTAAGTGAATGATTACATCCGAAACCGACGAACTGGCAGCGTTACGCGCCGAAAGCCAAGAGTTAAAAGCCCGTTTGGAGGAGTCAGGGGAACTGCTGCGTGTCGTCCGCGCCGGCGAAGTGGCGACACTGAACCGGATACAGGAAGCCGAGCAGGCCCGCACCCAAGCCGAACAATGCAATGAAGAAATCATGGTGACAGGCTGGGATGATGAAAATCACCCGTAATTTATCGAATTGTCACTAAAAAAATCGTATAGTTTCTGTTCCGTTCAGAAGATGAGTAATCACCGCCATGGCAGAACACAATTCCTTTGCAAGCCCACTCAG
>Ga0209083_1003731_pt1 | contig 12373 bp, 9 predicted proteins | sample AM7aDNAmetaG_FD_184132 | JGI IMG/M metagenome (GOLD analysis project Ga0209083, IMG submission 184132) | Freshwater microbial communities from Finland to study Microbial Dark Matter (Phase II) - AM7a DNA metaG (SPAdes) (version 3) | ecosystem: Environmental > Aquatic > Freshwater > Lake ...
AAAGCGACAGCGGAAGTCCGATGAGATTGTTGAAGTTGCCCGGATTTTTCAGAACAGGAAATGCCCGCTCGATAATAAGGGCCGCCATCTCTTTGGTGCTTGTTTTGCCATTGCTGCCGGTAATGGCTACGACCTTTAGATTGAAAAGGCTGCGCCAGTAAGCTGCAAGATCTCCGAGAGCCCGCAGCGGATCATCAACCTCTATAAGAGCCGAAGCCTGTTGAGCTGACGCAACCGCCGCGCTGGCCGCATGTCCCTTTTTAACAAAACAGGCAGCCCCTGCGCCAAGAGCTTCCGCAATATAGTCATGCCCATCGGCCTGGCTGCCCACAAGGGGAACGAACAGGCTGCCCGGCCCGGCCTTGCGCGAGTCGATGATCACGGCAGTGAGGGGCCGCTCAGAGCTTCCCTGAATGAGCCTGCCATGCGTTGCCAAAAGTATCTGTTGAAGAGTCAGTTCCATATCGTCACATCGCGCCGCTCATGCTCATGCGCTGAGTATACGGCGCGCTTCCTCCCGGTCGTCAAAATGCAGCCTGGTGCTGCCTATCTGCTGATAGTCCTCATGGCCCTTGCCGGCAATAAGCACTACATCACCGGGGCAGGCTGTTGCGAGAGCCTTTTCAATTGCCCTGCGCCTGTCGGCGATGATGCAGTAGCCTTTGTCCTGCGGAAGCGCAGGGTCAAAACGTTCAAACCCAAGGGCTGCAATGCCCTGTTCAATCTGGCTGATAATCGCGCCGGGCTCCTCGCTGCGGGGGTTGTCGGATGTAACGATTACAAGCGAGCTGAGCCGTGCGGCCACGCTGCCCATGACCGGCCGCTTCTCCCGGTCACGATCCCCGCCGCAGCCAAAAACGGTAATGATGCGCCGGGCGCCGGCGGCCCGCAGCGTCTGAAGAACATTTTCAAGCGCATCGCCCGTGTGAGCATAATCAACAAAAACCAGCAGGCCCCGGCTGTTTTCAATCCGCTCCATTCTGCCTGGAGCTCCGGGCATGGCTGCAATGCCTTTTTGTATCGCCCCGGCTGGTATTTTCATCGCCGATGCCGTTGCCACCGCGCCAAGTATATTGGCAAGATTGTACCGGCCGATAAGATTGGAAGAGGCTTCAATGACTCCCTCTGGTGTTACAATCCTGGCAGTGATGCCATCAAGTGTGACAGAGCTTGCAAGCGCATGCACATCACCCTGAGAAAGTCCGAAGGTCAAAATTTCACCGGGTGTGCCTTTGATAAGCTCAGGCCCCAGTGGATCGTCAATATTGATAATGGCAGCTTTATGCTTCTTGCACGATGCAGGCAAAAGCTCTGAAAATAGAATCTGCTTGCTGCGAAAATAATCGTCCATGGTCAGGTGATAATCAAGATGCTCGGCAGTGAGATTGGTAAACAGCGCTGCATCGAAATGGCACTCAGCCGCGCGGCCCTGCTTCAGCCCGTGCGACGAAACCTCCATAACCGCCGCATCAGCTCCTGCTGCCGCCATCTGAGCGAAAATTCGCTGCAGCTCAAGCTGGTCGGGCGTTGTGCGCTCGGCGGCAATACTGGTCGTGCCCCAGCGGTAGGCAACCGTGCTCACGAGCCCCGGTGCGTGGCCTGCGGCTTTAAAAATTGATTCAAGCAGATATGCCGAGGTTGTTTTCCCATTGGTGCCCGTAATGCCCACCAGCTTTATATTGCGTGTGGGCTCTCCGTAAAACCGTGCGGCAAGGCGCCCCAGTGCGATACGGGCATCAGGAACGATGATATTGAGAATTCCGGGCTTCTTATAGGGCTTTTCCGTAACAAAAATTCGCGCGCCCGAACTCCAGGCCTCATCAAGCCAGGCATAGCCGTCGGTTTTAGTGCCCGGTAAAGCGACAAAAAGGCTTTCAGAGAAAGCCTTTCCGGAATGCGTCACAATGGCGGCTATATCGGTGTCCCGATCACCGCTGCACTGAAACTGATCTAGCGCTGTAATTAGTTCTTTAAGCTTCATCAAGCTTTGCCAGTTTGACAGGTTCTGTTCGAATTTCCTTGAGTAGCCCAGGGTCCTGCGCCGGCGCTGCATCGGGCGGCACATGGAGATAATTAAGAATGGCATTTGCCATTCTGCTGAATGCAGGGGCTGCAATTTCGCCCCCGAACTTCATGCGCTGCGGCTCATCGACAAGCACGATGATGGCCAACCGCGGGGCATCGGCCGGCACGAAGCCGGCAAATGAGGCCATGACTTTTGAGTGCGAATACCCGCCCTGATCGATTTTCTGGGATGTGCCGGTTTTGCCTGCAACAACATAGCCCTCGACGGCCGCCTTTGTGCCTGTGCCGCCTGGCGCAACAACCTGCTTCAGCATATCGCGCATGATGCCGGCCGTCTTCTCTGAAATAACCCGGCGCTTCATGACGGGAGTGTTCTGCTTGACGACAGCGCCGGTTGAATCAACAATGCGCTTGACTATCTGTGGCTGCATAAGCATGCCGCCGTTTGCAATGGAAGAATATGCCGTGACCATCTGCAGGGGTGTTACGGTTATGCTTTGCCCGAATGAAATTGCGCCCTGCGTATGCTCGGAGCAATTTTTCAGCGACGGCATGAACCCGCTCTGTTCGGCCGGCAGGCTGATGCCTGTTTCAGCGGTAAAGCCGAACCTGCGGATATACTGGTACAGCTGCTCTTTTCCCAGCTGCCTGCTGATTTTGCTTGCGCCGATATTGCTCGAGTGCTTGATTATGTTTGCAACATCAAGCCAGCCATAGGAACCGTGGTCGTGGATCACATGGCTGGCAATGTGATAGGCTCCGTTTTCGCAGAAAAACATATCCGTTGGCTTGACGGTTCCCTCTTCTATTGCAGATGCGATAGAAAATGTTTTAAACGTCGAGCCGGGCTCATAAATGTCCGTTATAGCGCGGTTCCTCCACGCATCGGGATCCGTTTCAGAGCGTTGGTTGGGATTAAAAAGCGGGCACACAGCCGATGCCAGCACCTCGCCCGTCCAGGGGTCCATAACAATTGCTGTTCCGCTTTTTGCCTGCGACAAAGTTACGGCTGCCTGCAGCTCTTTTTCGGCTATATACTGTATGTTTTTGTCAAGAGACAAAAGCAGGTCATTGCCCTGTCTGCTCTGATCTGAAGGCTGGAGGCCCTCAACAAACACATGTCTGCCTTTTGCATCGCGATCGGCAAACAGCTTGCGGGATTTTCCCTTAATGATACTGTCATACTGCCGCTCAATTCCTTCAAGGCCCTGAGAGTCGACCCCCACAAAGCCGAGTACCTGCGCCGCTATTTCTTTCTGCGGATAGAAGCGCTGACTTTCCTTGAGAAACCCGAGCCCTTCAATTTTCAGCGCCCTGATCTGTTCGGCCTGTGTCGGCGTTACCTTGCGCTGCACCCAGACAAACGGTTTACTGCTTGTAAGATCACGGTATACGGCATGCAGCGGCAGGTCCAGAATAGGCGCAAGCAGCTTTGCCGCAGCCCGGGTGTCCCGAATGAGGCCTGGATGGGCATACAGCGACTCGACCTCAATGCTTGCTGCCAGCTCAGCGCCGTTTCTGTCATACACGGTGCCCCGGTGCGGCATAAGCTCGACACTGGTCCTGTACTGGCTCTGGATAAGCTCAGTCAGCTCTCCGGACTTCAGCACCTGGAGAAAGTATGCCCGAAGTGTTGCTATGGAAAACAGAACCATGAATCCCATTGCTATAAAGCTTATGTTTCTGGAAAGCTCGTTTCGCGATTTCATTTTTACCATGGCACGCTCACCACTTGAGTTTTTTTTGGTACGGTCATCCCCAGCTGGTTTATCGCGATCGTCTCAAGACGCGACGACGATTTAAGCGCAGCCCGTTCGACTTTCAGCTTTTTATTCTCCTGCACGAGTTCTTCATGCGCGCTATGATCATCAGAGATACGATACCCTATTTCCAGCGAATAAATACGCACCCAGAGAAACATGAAAAAAGCCGCCATAATGACAGCGCTCATACAGATAATGCAGGCAAAATCTTTGCGTGACACATCCGTTGAGCGCCGCACGTGCTGACGGGCAAGAACGTTGGTGTGAATAAATTTTTCATCCGATGCCGTAAAATTCTGCATAGTTTCAGCCCAGCCTCTCACCGACACGAAGCCGCGCGCTGCGCGAGCTCGGATTTCGGCCCACTTCCGCTTCAGCGGCATAGACCGGCTTACGGGTAATGATCTTAAGCCGTTTTTTACCGCCGCAGGCACAGACAGGCAACCCCACAGGGCAGCTGCAGCCTTTCGCCCAGTCGCGGAATCTGTTTTTGACGATACGGTCTTCAAGAGAATGAAATGAGATGGCAAGGATGCGCCCGCCGGGAGTAAGCAGTTCCATGGCCTGATCAAGCCCCTGGCCAATAACGGCAAGCTCATCATTGACCGCGATACGCAAAGCCTGAAATGTCCGGGTGGCAGGATGCAGTCTGTCGGGGTGGAACTTCCTCGGGATCGCCCGAAAAATAATGTCGGCAAGGCCGGTCGTGGACAGCAGGGGATTGCGCGCTACAGCATCTTTAACAGCACTGGCGATCCGCCGGGCGAAACGCTCTTCGCCATAGACGCGAATAATATCTTCAAGTTCCTGCGCAGACAGCCGCTTCAGGAGGTCCATTGCCGTCTGCGGCATGCTTCTGTCCATTCTCATATCCAGTGCCTCATCGTTTGAAAAACCGAATCCCCGCCCCGGGTCCTTCAGCTGCGGCGTTGAAACGCCGAAATCAAATACGATGCCCCCGATTGCTGCAATGCCTTCCTGCGAAAGAAGCACGGTGAGATCTTTAAAATTTCCGTGCAGGAAGGTAACTTTTTTATTAAACGGCTCAAGCGTTATGCGCGCCCGCTCAAGCGCGTCCTGATCGCAGTCGATGCCTATCAGTTGCCGTATGCCCGCATAGCGCTTAAGAAGGCCCAGGCTGTGGCCGCCGCTACCGAGTGTGGCATCCACGAACACTGCACCGTCCCGGCAGCAGGCATACTCCAGTATTTCCTCATAAAGAACAGGGATATGCCGGGTAGCCATCATGGTTACACGCCCAGATCATGTCTGAGCGAAAGAATTTCTTCAGTGCTGATCTCCGGATTTTCTCTGTCATAGCGATTGATGTCCCAGATCTCAAAATGATTGATGAGACCGATAATGGCCACATCTTTTTCGAGACCGGCATACTTCCGGAGACTCTGCGGTATCAGAATCCGCCCTTGCTTATCGAGAGGGCAATCATGTACCCCACCGAGAAAAAAACGTTTAAACCAACGTTCATCATCTGTGCGGAGAGACTTTGCCTGTATCTTTTGTTCGATTTCCAACCAATCCGTGGTAGGATAGGCTCTTAGACAGTTATCAATATTGGTAAGCCAGAGGGTGTTTTCGTCCTTTTGGGCAAGATATTCCCGAAATTTCATGGGCAGCATGATACGGCCCTTGTCATCGATTGCAATATCGTTGCGCCCCCTGAACATTGAAAAACCTCGCAAGATAGTGTGAATATAGGATTAAAAAACCAATTTCTACCACTTTTTACCACCTTATTTAAGATATAGACTTTGCTGTATTCTTTGTCAAGCAAAAAAAATGAAGCTTTTTCAATTGGTTCAATCTAAGATTGACCCAAAATTGGCCAAAAAACCACTAAATAGAGGTCCTTTCTATTTGGGCTTGTCAATATATTGTGGTTTTTCTATTTTGAAAGGATATTCAAAGAAACTGAAAAAAACTTCTTTTTTTAATTTATTTAGTGTTTGAACGAAAATAGGTTGATACCTTACACCTCAGCGGATGTGTTTGGCATGGTTCCGATACAGCTCACTGGCAGGGTCGGGGGGTGGAGGTAAACCCGCTAAGGACAATAAAACCCGTTGCGCTTCTCTAGTGGACATATGCCGGCTGTGTGCGCAATGCATCCGGCAAACAGTGAGATTATTTTGCCGCATGTATCCGCTGCGGCGGACTCGCAATATAAGTTTTTGTGCAACTACTCAGGTAGCGAGGGTTAAGGAAAGAATTATGGGAGCGTACACGACGGCTGGAGAATTTGGCCGTCTATCGGAGGCTTTGTCGTCTGCAAATTGAAATAGATAAACGTACCCATGGTTGGCCAGCCAAAGTGAAGTGCGAGTTAGAGATCTCAGGCCAGCCGCTAATCAAAAAGTGCTCCTGCCTTCACGGTTTTCCTGCACCCTAAAGACTAACCCCTGTGACCTGAACAGTTACGTTTTTGTAACGTTTAACGACTGCATCATTTTTGCTCAATTTTGACGGATAAAGGCCTTGCAACATTTTCAGCGAAGTTATAATCTTAAAACTTAACAAGTATGCAAAAGCATTCAGGTTTAAAAGCAGGCAATGAATTCAACCTCGAAAATCATTACTAGCATGCTGCTCATGGCCTTTGTCTGGGGATCGGCGCCAGTGCGATTTTGCAGCGCCCAGCAGCCGTCATTCACCGTACAGGTGATGTCGGGCGTCGATAAAGATGCAGCGGCACGATTCGCCGAAGCACTGATCCATCAGGGGGTTGAGGCCTATATTGTGGAGCTTGAGGAAAAAGAAAAGCCAGTTTATAAGGTCCGTGCAGGCAATTTTATAAACCGGAAAGCGGCACAGCAACATTGTGAAACGCTGCGCATGAAGGGTATTGAAGGCTGGGTAGTGCAGGTGATTGAACAGGCTGCGCCGCAGGCTCAGGCTGCTGAGAAAATCGGGTCTGCACCCGCGCAGTCACATGAGCAGGCAGCAGCCCAACAGCCGGATACTGACAATGCAGCCTCAGAGAAGCCTTTTGAGCTTATCATAAACCCTGTTTCAACATTTGCAGAAGACAACAAAACCGCACCATCCCTGAAGCCAGAGCCGGCGCCTGCGACTGCACCTGCTCATTCTGGTAAGCCGGCAGCAGCGCAGCAGCCAGATACTGACAATGCAGCCTCAGAGAAGCCTTTTGAGCTTATCATAAACCCTGTTCCCACATTTGCAGCAGAGGAAAAACAAACTGCGCCACCCTCGAAAACGGAGCCGGCACCGGTCTGTCCACCTGCAAAAACATATAAGTATTTCAACCAGGGGGATGGCATCATCCATATCACCAATGCCATTGAAAAAGTCCCTGTGCAGTTCCGTAGCCATATATGGGAAATCGCCATATTCCCCATATATTTTAAAAGCCTCGACTTGCGCGACATGAGCATGAATACCGACATTGAAGGTAAAACCGTGACAGTGGTTCTTGAAGGCATTTCACGACCCGAACGGGCACCTCCGTCACAGGAAGTCCGTAATTTTGAAGCGGCGCTGCTGGCAAAACCGCTGTGCATCAAATACTATCCAGCGCTTACTGATCCGGACGGCACGCTGCACGGAGCCCTGTTTTTCAGTGACGGCTCCTCTGTTGAATTGGAAATGATACGGCGCGGCCTAGCCACGTGCGCCACCGAGCAGCTTTCGCCTTTTCAGCAAAGCGCCTGCACTGATGCGCAGCAGAAGTCTGAAGGCCAGATAAAAACCATAAAGTCCCCACACTGAAAATCGGTCGTGCGAGTTGCCGATAAGCGCAGTGAAGGCTCTGCCGGCAATGGCTTAAGCCATACAGTAGTACAGAAGCACACCGGCCGGGCAGGTCGCCTGAAGGCCATAGGCCGCATGCCCGTTGAGAGAGAATCAACATTGGATATCATGGCCTGCTGCTTTAATGAATCTATGCATTGTTAAATTTTTATGCTATGAAATCTACACTATTAATCTGCGTTTTCGGCTCATCGTTCTTGAGCCGTTGTAGCAAACAGGAGATAGTTTAAATGAAAAAAATCGGATTTGGAACACGTCCTTCTGAAATAAAAAATCGAGGTAAGCGTTTGGATTTCGGCGACACAGCTCGCAGCGAACGTTCGGAGAGCTACAACGGGCGAATTTATACACCCCGAAAAACGTCCGGAAAAAACAGGTCTTCACTGACCTTTGGAAAAATATTGCTGCTTGCAGTGGCATCAATGGTCATAGGTATCCTCATAGGTGGTTTTCTTCTTTTTGATTTTTCCTTAAACCTTGCAGTCGACGGCATGCAAATCATCACCGCAGGACGCGAGATGGAGGTGAAAAACGGCAGTGCCATCAGCGTTAAATACGCCGATGGGTTGAAATTTAAATCGATCATATTTAAAGGTTTTTACAGGTTCATGCCCCCGAAGGATGCGCAGGTATCAATTTCGGGCAACAAGGATACAGCAAATCGTTTTCTTGATGACCTGATACCGCTGCTTAAACCTGAAGAACGCATGAGCTACGACATCGCATTTGCTCAGGGGCGAACTGATTTGGGCAAAATCACCCTGAACCTTGACATGGGTTCCCAAGACTGGCTCATACGTGCAGATGCTTTAGAAGACAAACAGCTAAAGACAGAGTGTTATAAAAAAGCAGTGGCGCTCAACCCTGATTCAGAAGATGCGCATAATGCGCTTGGGAAGCTGTACGAGGGCGAACAGAAATTCAAACAGGCAATAACGGAATATGAAGCGGTGCTGCGCATCAAGCCGAATAACGTACGGGCCATGCAGTCGCTTCTTGAACTGTATAAAAAAACAGGCATTGAGGATAAACTGCTCGACATGTATGAAAAGCTGGCCAAGGCTGATCCGGGGCGGGCCGATGACTACATCTCTCGTGCAGGGTCAATCGCCGAAAAACAGGGCTCTGACGAAAAAGCTCTGGCAATCTACCAGACTCTGCTCGACAAAAACCGTGGGAATATTGATGCACGGCAGAAAATGATAAAGCTTTATGAAAAAAATAAAAAATGGGACAAGGTCATCGAGCATATCAAGGTCATTCTGGAGCTTGACCCCAAAAACGCCGACCTGTATCTGTATCTTTCCGATATCTGCTATAAGAAAAATGATATCAACGGTGCTCTTGCAGCTGTAGAAAAGGCGCAGAAATTGCGGCCCAACGACTCTTCCGTTTTTGTACAGCTTGCTGTGCTGTCAGAAAAAGCTCAAAAGAACGATCAGGCAATTGATTATTATCAGAAGGCTGTCAAATCAAACTCTAAAAAAAATCCAACCTTGTACAATAATCTCGGCATGCTTCTGGAAAAAAAAGGCAACAGAAAAGAAGCCATACAAAACTATGAAATTGCCGCGGCGCTTGATTCGAAAAATATAGCATTTGCAAAAAATCTGGCCGATGCCTACGAGAAGGAACAGCAGTGGAAAAAAGCAGCTGAGATGTATGAACGGATAGCCGTTCTTGACAAGGGCAGTAAGGATTCGCTTGAAGCTGCAGCCGTCCTCTGGTACAAAGCCGGGGACAAGGAGAAATCACTCCAGGCCTATAAAAGTCTTGCCAAGGCAGAGCCTAAAAAGGTGCTGTGGCATCAGAAGCTTGCCTATCTTTATGAGGATGCAAACAAAGTCGATGATGCCATGGGTGAGTACAAAATTATTCTTGAGCTTGACCCTGCCAATGCCGAAGCAAAACAAAAACGCGTAGAGCTGGCAAAACGGAAGATAAAAAACAAGGTAAAATAATTCTGGTTCTACAAAATATCTGCCGGTGTTTCGTACTGGTCTTTATATATGTTGAAAACTCTTTAGCTGTACTGTGTAACTTTATTTTATTTGAAATCATTTATAAAAAATCCGTCACTCACGCGAAAGCGGGAGTCGGGTTTTTTTTTCTTCATGCAGATTTTTGAATTCTAACGATTTATTTTTTTTAGAAACCTGACCACTTCATCTATTGTTTTTTTTGGTGTCGAGGCGCCTGAGGTAATACCAACAGTCGCGGCCCCTTCAAACCACGATAAATCGATATTTTTTTGTGATTGAATCCAGTAGCTGCGCGGATTCAAATTATGGGAAATTTCATACAGACGCCTTGTATTGGCGCTTGATTGAGAGCCGATTACCAGCACCACGTCATTCTCCAGCGGCAACGTTTTAATCTCCTGCTGCCGGGTTGCAGTGGCTTTGCAGATGGTATTGCAGACCTCAAGCTCCCTGATATGCGGTCGGAGCGCAGCAATTATGGCCTGCACATTTTCGACTTTCTGGGTAGACTGCACAACCACGCCAGCATGTTCAACGCCCTTCAAATTTTCCCAGGGGATATTCCCGGCTGAATCAATAATAATGACCGGCGCATCGATCTGTCCCTTGATCCCCTGTACCTCTTCATGATCGGCATCGCCGATGATGATGACCCGCAAGCCCCGTTTGTAAAAATCATCGACGATTGTATGAATCCCCTTAACCATTGGGCAGGTGGCATCCACGATATGATAGCCTCGCCGCTGGGCATCATCGACTATGTTTTTTGCAGCGCCATGGGCCCTGATGAGCAGTGTTTTGCCCGTGCCGTCACCAAGGCTTTCAACCTTGCTGACGCCTGCGGTTTCGACCTGTTGCACAACATCCTCATTGTGCACGATATCACCCAGCATTTCCACGCTGACGCCCTTGCGCGCCGTGTCAAGGGCTGTTTTTATAGCCCGCCGTACGCCGAAACAAAAACCAGCAGACTGCGCAACTGTAATTTTCATGATCCCTGTCCCTGTATAGATGCTTTATACTGCAAGCTTGTACTGCCGCTGGAGCTGTTGTCTGCAAACTGCTTGCGGTAAGCTCAAGTCCGTTAATAGCCTTCAGCACAAACAGTACAAGAGACTTTTAGCACATATGCTTTTGCCTGTCTTAAAAAAACCATGGCTGCAGCCTTGACTGCATTTCGAGCACGTTTAAAAAAAAGGCCCGATGCACATGCATCGGGCCTTTTGCCTACATCGTTTTACTGCTCTAGCAGTAAAAACAGCCGGTCAAAAACGAAGTGAGCTTACTTTACCTCTATCGTTCCGCATGCGGCACCGTCGTCGCCATAGGTGACATCTACTTGAACCGTACCAGCTACAAGCTTGAAGGGACCGGTAAACATTATGCCGAAGATGATTCTCTTGCCGATTTTAATCTTGATAATGTCATTGATAGCATCCGTATCAAAGTCGATAGCGATAGGCCGTTCGAAGGCAACATCGCTGGGTGCGATGATCACAAAAGGCAAAAACGGATTGACGAAAGCAAGCAGCTTGTGAATCTTCTTGGGATAGATTGTCAGCGTGCACTCAGCGGGTGGTACGATAGCATTTTTAATGCCTGATACCAGACCCAGGAAATTAAAGTTTTCTTCAGCTGTAAACGTTGTGTTATCAGTGGTTTTTTTGAAATTAGCCGGTAAAATCTGAGCAAAGGTGACATTGTCGAAACTGGTACCTTCAAACACAAAGTAGGTAAGATTGGCAATGCCTAATTTAATTGCAGTAGCATTATCAGCCTGTACGATTGTTACAGCCGTCGTACCTCTCTTGCCCGTAGCATAGCAGGGAACTGTCTTTCCAAAGAATGTAACGTTGGCCGTTGCATTATCGATGGTGACTGCTTTCACGCCATTTGGGCCATGTGGTTTTTTATAAAATGGATTGTCAACGCAATAGCAGCCTGCAATGGTGTCATTGTCGCACTGTGTGAACGTAGTGTTGTCAACGCAAAACTGCTGTGAGGTGATGTTGTCTAAGCAGGTGCAATTGTCTTTTGAAGCATTGTCGCACAAATTAAATGTGCCATCCAAAAGGGATTCATTGTCAAAACAGATTTTTGTGGTCGTGGCATTGTCATACGTAAACTCCCATGCACCCTTCCAGTCCTGACATGTTGCTGCCGCAGCAAATGCTGAAACGGAGTAAAACATTACGACCAATGCCGCCCCTGCCAATAAAGCTTTCTTTTTCATACCTTCTCCTCCTAAATTTTTATTAATCATAAAACACCTAAAATCATACTGCACGTATGTTCAGCATCCATTAAGAATGCATTATTTTTAAATGTGCAAAACATTAAACGTAAACTACAAAAATCGAGGGGTCATGTCAATATTTTTTTAGCTTAATTAAGTTTATTAAGCAAAAACATAAGTAAATTCAATCTTTTTTTTGAATATTATTTACAGCATTCTCTTTGCAGCACACTTATAGACCTCTGCAACTTTGATCTTATACAAAGCAAAACAACTGTTTTTTTACAGTTGGTGCTATTTTTTTATTTTAATATATTTTTTTGGTAAGAACGCCTTGTGTCCCCCGGCGTTAAAAGAGCAACTAATGTTTCAAAACACATTCTGGAACCAATGGTTTCACAGTTTTTTACACTACAGCAGAATTTTATGGCCTTTTAAACCATTATGGCGCCAACACCAAGAAAAAAGGCCCGATGCACATGCATCGGGCCTTTTGCCTACATCGTTTTACTGCTCTAGCAGTAAAAACAGCCGGTCAAAAACGAAGTGAGCTTACTTTACCTCTATCGTTCCGCATGCGG
>Ga0209083_1003732_pt1 | contig 12371 bp, 11 predicted proteins | sample AM7aDNAmetaG_FD_184132 | JGI IMG/M metagenome (GOLD analysis project Ga0209083, IMG submission 184132) | Freshwater microbial communities from Finland to study Microbial Dark Matter (Phase II) - AM7a DNA metaG (SPAdes) (version 3) | ecosystem: Environmental > Aquatic > Freshwater > Lake ...
CGACCGTGACTGGGTCGAACGCGCCGTCAAGGGTTTCGGCTGGATGATGGGCCGCCGCCTGCGCGTGTTCGCCGTTGACCAGCAGGCGGCGGCGATGGCCTGGGCGGCGGCCGGCTGAGTCGCAGGCCCGCGCGGCCGCGTGCTACCATCCGCGCCGACCGAAGTCACGCACCGGAGGCCGCGATGACCCTTCGCTTGCCCGTCGCCTGTAACCGCGACTGCGGCGGCGGCTGCCCGCTGCTGGCGAGCGTCGAGGACGGCCGCGTGGTGCGCATCGGCAACAACCCGGCGGGCGGTCCCTTCTTGCGTGGCTGCCCGCGCGGCTTCCAGGCCGCGCGCCAGCTCTACGCCGAGGACCGCCTCACGAAGCCGCTGCTGCGCCGCGGACCGCGCGGCTCGGGCAGCTTTCGCGAGGTCACTTGGCGGGACGCCGTGCGCACGGTGGCCGACGGCCTCCAGGCGGTCCGCGACAGGCACGGCGACGGCGCGATCCTCGCGCTGGGCGGCTCCGGCTCGTGCCGCGGCGCGCTGCACAACACCGCCGAGCTCGCGCCGCGGTTCCTCAACCTGATCGGCGGGCACGTCGGCGAGTCCGACAGCTACAGCTCGGCGGCCGCGCGGTACGTGCAGCCGGTGATGCTCGGCAGCGACAAGCCCGGGGTCGACGCGGCGACCCTGCAGCACTCCGAGCTGATCGTCCTGTGGGGCCTGAACCCGATGGACTGCATCATGGGCTGCGAGTGGCGCGCCCGGCTCCGCCAGGCGAAGAAGCGCGGCGTGCCGGTCGTCGTCATCGACCCGCGCCGCACCGAGACGGCCAAGCAACTGGGCACGCAGTGGCTGCCGGTGCGGCCGGGCACCGACAGCGCGTTGATGCTTGCCGTGCTGCACGTGCTGGTCACAGAAGGGCTCGCGGACGAGCCGTTCATCGCCGCGCACGCCACCGGCTTCGAGGCGCTGCGCCGCCGCGTGCTCGGGCAGGACGGCGGCGAGGCGACCACGCCGGCGTGGGCCGCGCAGGTCTGCGGCACGCCGGCCGCCGACATCGCCGCGTTCGCCCGCGAGTACGGCCGCCGCAAGCCGGCGGCGCTGCTCCCGGGTCTCTCGATCCAGCGCGTCTGGGGCGGGGAAGAGGGGGTGCGCCTGGCGATCGCCCTGCAGGTGGCCACGGGCAACCTCGGGCGCCGCGGCGGGTCGTCCGGCGCCCAGAACTGGGGCGGTCTGCCCGAGCCCGACGTCGGCAGCATCCCGGTCCCGCCCCACCCGGCGTCGACGACCATGCCCGCCAACGACTGGGCCGACGCCGTGCTGCGGGGCCGCGCCGGCGGCTGCCCGGAGATTCATGCCGCCCTCAACGTCGGCGGCAACTACGTGTGCCAGGGCGCCGACGTAGCCAAGAGCGTGCGCGCCATGCAGTCCCTGGACTTCTCCGTGTGCCACGACCTCTTCCTGACGGCGACAGCGCGCCAATGCGACGTGGTACTGCCGGTCACGCACTGGCTCGAGCGCAACGACATCGTCTTCACGCTCGCGAACTACATGCTCTTCTCCCACAAGGCCGTCGAGCCGCGCGGCGGGGCGCGCAGCGACTACGACATCCTCGCCGACGTCGCGGAGCTCTTGGGCTGCGGGGACGCGTTCACCGAGGGCAAGGACGAGGACGCCTGGCTGCGCCGGTTCGTGCGTGAGTCGGAGATCGCCGACGAGGAGGCGTTCCGGCGCAGCGGCATCTACTGCGGCGCCGACCAGCAGCGCGTGGGCCTCGCCGCCTTCGCCGCCGACCCGGAGGCGCACCCGCTGAGCACGCCGTCCGGCAAGGTGGAGATCAGCGGCGCGGCCTGCCGGGCCGCCGGCCTGTCCGCCGTTCCCGAGGCGCGCGTGCAGGCGCAGGCCGAAGCGCTGCCGCTGCGCCTCGTGACCCCCAAGGCGCGCCTGCGCGTGCACTCGCAGCTCGGCGCGCTGCCCTGGTTCCGCCGGCGCGACGAGCGCGCCCTGTGGATGCACCCGCACGACGCTGCCGCGCGCCGGGTGGAGGACGGCGCGCTCGCCCAGGTGCGCAGCGCGCAGGGCCGCGTGCGCTGCCCCGTGCGCGTGACCGCGGACGTGATGCCCGGCGTCGTGGCGCTCACGGCCGGCGTCGAAGCGGACTTCGACGGCGCCGGCCGCGACGTGGCCGGCGCCGCCAACGTGCTCACCTCCGACGAGCCGACGCTGCCGAGCCGCGGGGCGACGCTGTCGTGCGTGGCGGTCGAGGTGGGCGCGGCGGGGCAGGACGAGTAGGCCGCCGCCGGCCTCGCGCACCGGGCGCCGCCGGAGGATCGCCAGGCCGGGCGCGTGCTCGTCGGCGCCACTGTCGATGGCCCGCAACACGCCGTGAGAGTCGCCACCGCACGAGAGCGAAAGAGCCTCGCGGTGCAGGTTCTTCTGTCCTTCCTCCGATTTCGGTGGTAGCGTCCTCCGCAGAAGGAAGCAGTCTGTATCTGGGGTCATGCGTAGACTGCATAAGCCTTGTTAGATGCACCTCATGGAATCGGGGTTGAGGCGGCATCGATCCCGAGTTATACTCGGGGTATGAAGACAGCGATCTCCATCCCAGATGACGTGTTCACCAAAGCTGATGCACTTGCGCGCGAGCTCAAGCAGTCACGCAGCCAGCTCTACACGCGGGCGGTGCGCGAGTATGTCGCGCGCCACTCGGCGGACGAAGTGACCGCCGCGCTCAACGCCATGTGCGATCAAGTCGCCGCTGAGGATGCCGCCTTCATCGGCGAGTCCGCACGGCAGGCAGGCGAGCGGATCGAGTGGTGATTTCCCAAGGCGAGGTATGGTGGGCCGATCTGGGTCAGCCGGTCGGTTCGGCCCCCGGATTCAGGCGCCCGGTGGTCATCGTGCAGAACGACTCGTTCAACCGCAGTCACATCGCGACGTGCGTGGTAGTTCCGCTCACGAGCAACGCGCGTTGGGCTGACGCCCCGGGCAATGTGGCGCTCGCCGCATCGGATATCGGGCTGCCCAAGGACTCAGTCGCCAATGTCTCCCAGATCTTCACGGTCGATCGCTCCCAGCTCACCCAACCGGTGTGTCGGCTTTCAGACGCCAAGCTCGAACTGATCCTGTACGGGATAGATGTCCTGGTCGGCAAGTAGGCGCGGGCATCCAACAAGCGCTTCCAGCAGAAAGCGCCGCCCGGTGAGGTATGCTCGGGTCACAGCGGTGAGATGGCGGCGCTTCAGCTGAAGCGCACTGCGTTGGACGGATTCGAGGCCTGTCGTGAGACGCCACTGTAACCGTGGACGGGTCGCGCAGCGCATCGGCAAGACGCCGGCGCTCGTCCGGGGATGGACCATGACGCACTCGAAAGGGCGGTTGAGATGGCGAAGAACGTCTACATGGTTGTCTTCTTTGTACTCATGATCGGCTGCATCGTTGGCGCAGACGTCCTGTTCCTCAGCAATCACTTCACGGCACGACTGATTGTGAACATCGCCATCGTCCTGGCGTTCGCGGGCATCTACTTCGCGTTCCTGAAGAAGCTGTAGGCCGGATGTTGCGGAGGCGGCTGGTTCTCAGACGCGCTCCAGTGAGTCGGTCAATCCCCGCCGCGACGCGATGCGCCGCATCATGACCGCCCTGGGCCTTCTCGCGATCGGTGGATTCTGAGCGGATTCGCGGCACCCGGCGACCAAGCGCTTCGAGCCGACGCCGCGAACTACACTGGTCACATTGAGTCTGAGCGCGGAACTGGGGCTCACCCTTGCGGACGTGGATGTGCTGATGGAGCACTGGTGCGGCATCGCCCACCTCCAGGATATCCACTTCCTGTGGCGGCCGGTGCTGCGCGACATCGAGGACGACCACGTCCTCGAGCTCGCAGTCGAAGCCGGATGTGCGCTTATCGTCACGCACAACGTGCGACACTACGCCGGCTCTGAGGCGTTCGGGATCACGGCGATCCGGCCCGGTGAGCTCTTCAGAAGGATGGGAGTCGAATCATGAGCACCATAAGCCTGCGTCTGCCCGATTCACTTCACAAGAAGGTTCGCGAGCTCGCGAAGTCGGAGGACGTTTCCATCAATCAGCTCATTGCGACCGCGCTCGCCGAGAAGATGTCGGCGCTCATGACCGTCGACTATCTCAGGGAGCGTGGCGCGCTCGGCGACCGCGCGAAGTACGAGGCGGCACTTGGCAAGGTGCGCAACGTGGAGCCGGACGAGGGTGACGAGCTGCCAGGTCCAGCAAAGGGATCACATGACCATCCCCTTCCGTCCGGCTCCGCGTGCAGCCTCCGGATCGACGAGCGGCGAGAAGGCGGAGATGGCGCGCCGCCCGCGCCGCGGCCGCCGCGGCGGGGTAGTACTGTGAGGGAAGATAGGGGATTCCGGCGAATCCCTATCTTCCCCCCCGGCAACCGAGCCTGCGAACGGCCGCTGGCGACCGGACAGTCAAGGAATCCTTGTCTTCCCTTTTCGTACTACCCCGCGCCGCAGCCGCCCGGGAGCGCCGCGGCCGCGCGCGCCTGAGCGAAGGGGATGGTCATGAGGGATCAACCTGACTCGCTGCGCTCTCAGCTGATGCCTGGCACGTTGGGCGGAGCTCAGGGAGGCGCAGCGCGGGCAAGCAGGTGGGCAAGCAGGCGAGAGAGGAGCCGACATGAGCTCGAGTATTCGTGCCTATCGGGGTGTGCTGCTGGTTGCTGCGGTCGTGCTGACGGTCGTGCTCGCCGCATGCGGTGCGAGCGGACCTAATCAGCAGTCCGCCGACTACCAGAAGGGCTACCGCCTCGGATTGGACGCCTACACCTACGGTCTTCCGCTGATGGTCACCAACGCCACCTACCAGACGATGACGAGCGTGAACGTTTCGAACGGGGCGTACGGGCCGGTCAACCAGTTCAACAATGTGAGGGCCGCGAACAACGCGGGGAGCAAGGCGGTCGTGGCGCCGGGATCGACGAGTCTCTCGTCGATCGCGTGGCTCGACCTTCGGGACGAGCCGCAGGTGCTGCACGTTCCCGAGGTTGCCGGCCACTACTTCGTACTGGCCCTGATCGATCCCTACACCGCGAACGTCAAGAACCTGGGCTCCGCCAGCACCACGAAGCCCGGCGACTACGTGATCGCCGGTCCCGGTCAGCACGAGGTGAAGATACCTGCGGGGACGCAGCGACTCGACGTCGACTACTCGCGCATCTGGATCATCGGGTCCACGGAGCTCAAGGGGCCGGACGACGTCGCCAACGTCAACAAGATTCAGGACGGCTACACGTTGACGCCCCTGAGCAAGTACGGCACGAACTACGCGCCGCCCGCTCCCTCTCAACCGGAGACCTCGGTCACCGAGTATCAGATGCCCACGGGTGTTCAGTTCTTCGACGCGCTCGGACAGCAGCTCGCCGCCTTCCCCCCGCCGGCTCGCGATGATGCAGAGCTACGCAAGCTGGCCGAAGTGGGGATCGGGCCGGGCACGACCCCGTCGAAGGACTCGAAGCTGAGCAGCGACACCCTCAAGGGGCTCGCGGACGCTGTGGCTGCTGGTCCGGCGCAGATCGAGAAGGACACGCAGAAGCTGTTCGCCGAGGGGTTCGCCAAGAACAACGGCTATCTGCTGGGTGGCTTCGGCCAGTACGGCACCGACTACACGCTGCGCGCGGTCGTCTCGCAGATCGGGCTGGGCGCCTTCGTCCCGCATCAGGCGATCTACGCCATGAGCTGGAGCGATCACGACAAGAAGGCGCTGTCGGGTTCGACGTCGTACGTGCTTCACATGCAGGACCCTCCCCCCACAAGCGAGGGCTGGTCACTCACCGTGTACGACCTGCACGGGGCGCTGGTCTCCAATCCGCTCAACCGCTACGCGTTCACCAACTCGTCGCAGCTCGCGCGCAACTCCGACGGCTCGATCGACTTCTACCTGAGGTCCACCGAGCCCACGAACCCGGTGCAAGCCGGCAACTGGCTTCCCACGCCGAGCGGGCAGGGGTTTGAGGTGACATGGCGGCTGTTCGCGCCAGAGCCGAGCAAGATCGACGGGATTCTAGGCGGCAGCGGGTGGCAGCCGCCAGTCATACAGCCGGGGCAGTGACTCGGGCCGCCGCGTGTCGTTGCGACGTCAACGAGTCACCTGAACCGCAGCGCGAGAATGCCACTGTCCGACCGCGGCCAGCTTCCTCTGCGCGCATCCGGCGCATGGGCGCTGCGGCAGCACCGCGGCGGGGAGCTGCCCGGATTCAGGCACTGGGGACCGGCGGCAGCTGGGCCGTCCGAACCCCGGAAACGGCCCCGGGTTCGCGATCACGCGCCCGTCGGCCGCGCGTGGGCGCTCCCGTCCGCGATGCGGATCGCCCACCCGCGGGACGTCGGCTACGCCCTTGGCCTCATCCCTATCGTCATCTCGGCGGTGCGCATGGTCATCCTGTACCGGGCCGTTCGGCGCCTGGCCCGCGGGAGCGTCGCGCCCTCGCCGATCCTGCGCGCCTACCTCCTCGACTACCGGGTGGGCATGCTCGGCGATCTCGGCGTGATCGTCGCGTTCATCATCGGCTGGCTGCTCGTGCACAGCGGCCTGACCGCGGCCGGCAACCGGGTCGACCCGCTCATCGGCCTGGCGCTCGCCGTCTACATGGTCTGGGTGGGCGCGTGGCTGGTGCGGCGCAACTTCCGCGCCCTGATGGACCTGCCTCTGCCCGAGAGCGAGCAACTGTGCGTGATGAGGACGCTGGCCGCGCATTACGCCGACTACGATGCCATCGGGACGGTGTACACGCGCTCCAGCGGCAAGCTGCGCTTCGTGGAGATCGAGGCGATGTTCCCCGGCGACCGCACCGTGGCCGAGATCAGGTCGCTCGGCGAGGCCATGGAGGAGTCTCTTGCCGCCGAGATGCCGGGGCTGACCTTTCGCATCATCCCCGTCAGGAGCGCGGCCTGAGGGCGGGCGGCGGGGCGCACCCGCGCCCCGCCGCCCGCCCCAGCTCAGCGCCTGCTCAGCCAGTCTCAGCGCGCCGTGACGGTCACCGTCGTGCTCGACCCGGCCGGCCCGAAGAGGGCCAGGTAGCTGCCGGCCGGCGCGTGCGTCTCGGCCGGGGAGGGCGTGCCCTTGCCGAGCACCTTGAAGTCGCCGTCGTAGAGGACCCAGGCGGTGCCGCCGGCGATCTGCAGCGTCGCCGCCGCCGTGACGGAACGCCACTCGGTGTGCGCGTCGGCGTCGAAGGTCACCGCGTTGGCGCCCGCGGCGAGCGCCGCCACCGTGTCCAGCGGACGGTACAGGGCGGAGCTCCACCAGACCCACTCGTCGGCGCCGTGCGGCACGAAGACCGCGTCCTCGAGGTCACGCGAGCCCTCGCCGGGGATCTGCAAGAACATGGAGCCGACGCGGTCGCTGCCCTTCGGGTCCACCGTCTGCAGCCCGTAGCTGGACGGCACGTTGACGGTGACCCAGCCGGCCATGCCGGGGATCTCGCCGATCGCCAGCAGCGGCCCCGCTGTGGCCGTGTACAGAGTCGCGTCGGACCGGCCGTTCGCCGCCACCCAGACGTGGCCGACGCGCGCCCGCCACGCGGGCGAGATCTCGGCCTGCGGCTTCAGCTTCTGCGCGAACAGCAGGACGTTGCGGTAGAAGCCGTTGCCGGCGACGTAGCGGTACACGAGGTAGCGCCGGTCGCCGGCGGTGATGGTGGTGAACGAGTTCGCACTCTTGGGCGCGTGGAAGCAGTCGTCGGTGCGCAGCCGGATCCCGCTCGTGCCCGTGGTCCAGCCGGCGGAGCCCAACACCGCCATCGTCAGCGACTGCGGGTCGTTCGGGTCGGCGCTGAAGCGCATGACCATGTCGTGCTTGACCCAGACTCCCTCCATGGCCGCGAGCTGCGCGGCGCTGGCCGTCTTCGCCGGCGGCGCGCTTGCCGGGATCGGCGCCGGCACGCGGCGCAGGTCACCCTTGGCGACCAGCGCGTGCAGCAAAATGCGCTGGGCCAGGGTCTCGCACTGCTCCGAGCTCAGCGGCGCCACCGTCGTGACGGCGACCGAGAGCTTCTGCTGCGCCACCACCGTCATGCCGGCGTGGAAATCGATGCAGTCGCCGCCCTTCGTCCAGCCGGTGAAGCCGACCGCCTTGAGGCCGGCCTCGGTGACGGTGTCCCAGCCGATCCCGTAGCGCACGAAGTCGCTGGGCACCGGGTTGAAGCTCCTGGCCATCTGGTCGGTGCCCATCTCGGCGACCGCCTCCGGCGAAAGGACGCGCGTGCCGCGGAAGACGCCTCCGTTCGCCAGCATGCGCGCGAGCACGCTCAGGTCGGTCGGCGTCGAGTAGGCGCCGCCGGAGGCCAGCGAGTTGGTGACCTCCTGCGGGTGCGCGACGTCGCCGGTGTAGCACTTGGCGTAGGAGCCGTCGGGGAACTGCACCACGGCGTACTTTGTGTGGAGCATGCCGAGCGGCGTCAGGACCTCGTCGGTGACGTACTGCTCGTAGCTCTTGCCGGTGACGGCGGGGATGAGCGCCTCGAGCAGCGTGAAGCCGTCGTTGCAGTAGACGTTCATGTAGCCGGGCGTGGTCTTGATGTCCTCTTCGGCGATCGTGTCCAGGGTCTCCTGCAGGTAGCCCGGCCAGTAGGTCGCGGTGAAGAGGCTCGGGTAGTTCGACCCGGGCAGACCGGACGAGTGGTTCATCAGCATGCGCACGGTGATCTGTCGCCAGGCGGGTGAGAACGCGGTGAACGATGGCACGTAGCTCGAGAAGGGGGCGTCGAGGTCGACGAGCCCCTGGTCGGCCAGCTTCATGACGGCGACGGTGGCGAGCATCTTGCTGACTGAGCCGATGCCGTACATGGTGTCCGCGCCGGGCGCCGTCTGCGTGGCCTTGTCGGCGTAGCCGAAGCCCTGGCTCCAGACGACCTTGTCGCCGCTCACGAAGGCGACCGAGATGGACGCGGCGCCCGACTCCTTCAGAAGCGCGTTCGCGGCAGCCTGTGCGTCCCTGATGGTCGCCGACCAGCGGCCGGTCTTGGCCGCGTGCGTCGCGGCGACGGTGGCCGCGCCCGCCTGCGGCGGCGCGGCCTGCGCCGGCGCCGAGGCGGCGGCGACGACCCCCAGCGTCAGGACGATCGTCAGGGCGAGCAGTGCCCGCCGCGCGTACGTGCGCAGGTCGTGGGTCATGGTGGTTCCTCCTCCGTGCAGATCCCCTGGCGTCCCCGGGCGCGCGGCTCCGCAGCAGCGGCCCGCCGTCACGCGTGTCCAACACTACCAACTAATCGGCCGCGCGTGCTCGAACCTTGACCTCGGGGGCGCCGGGCCCGCCGACGGCCGCCGCCTGCGATACGATGGGCTCATGACTGACGACGTGAACGGCGCCGTGCAGGAGGCGCCGCCGAAGAAGCGCAAGCGCCTCAGCACCAGCAGCCGGATCCTCATCGGCCTTGGTCTGGGCGCTCTGTGCGGCATCCTGTTCGGCGAGCTGATGAAGCCGCTCGGCGTGGCCGGCGACGCGTACGTCAAGTTCACGCAGGTCACGGTGCTCCCCTACATCCTGCTCTCGCTCATCCACGGCGTCGGCAGCCTGAGCAAGGACACGGCCAAGCGCCTGGCCACGCGCGGCCTGCCGGTCATCCTGATGTTCTGGATCGTGATCGTCTCCGTCTACCTGATCGTCGCGTCGTCGTTCCCGGCGCGCACCGCGGCCACGTTCTACGATCCCAACCGCTTCCCCGGCGCCAAGACGCAGGCCTTCGACTGGATGAGCTACATCCCATCGAACCCCTTCGCTTCCCTGGCCGACGGCATGGTCCCGGCCGTCGTGATCTTCAGCCTGTGCGTGGGCATCGCGCTCGTCGGGGTCTCCCACAAACAGGGCTTCCTCAACGGCGTCGACTTCGTCAACGGCCTGTTGGGGCGCGTCAACCACGCCACGTTCGTGTACATCTCGCCGTTCGGCGTTTTCGCGATCATGGCCAACACCGTCGGCACGCTCTCCAGCGAGAGCTTCCTGGGCGTCGCCGTCTACTTCGCCACCTACGTGGGGGCCGTGGTCCTCATCGTGGCCTGCGCGCTGCCGCTGCTGACGGCGGTCTTCACCGGCGTCACGTACCGGCAACTGCTCTCGGCGTTCAAGGCGCCGCTGCTGCTGGGCTTCAGCACCGGCAGCGCCTTCATCACGCTGCCCCAGCTTGGGCAGGCGGCCAAGGAGCTGCTGCAACTCCGCGGCGCCCCGGAGGACTCCGCCAAGGAGGTGACGGACACCATCATCCCGGTCGCCTACGCGCTGCCGCTCACCGGCAAGTTCGCCGTCTTCCTCTTCCTGCCGTTCAGCGCCTGGTTCGCGGGCATCACCCTGGAAGCGCAGCAGTACGGCATGCTCATCGTCAGCGGCGTGCTCTCACTCTTCGGGAGCATGACCAACACCGTGCAGTTCCTCCTGGGGCAGCTCGGCCTGCCGGCGGAGTCGATCAACGTCTTCCTCGCTACCGGGTCGCTGGTCTCCAACATCTACGGCCTGATCGAGCCGGCCACGATGGGCATGTTCAGCGTCGTGGCCGGCGCCGCCGTGCTCGGCCTCGCCCGCTTCCGCGTGCGCAAGGCCGTCATGTACGCGGCGATCGCGCTGGTCGTCGTCCTCGCCGGCACGGCCGGGATGACGGTGCTGCTGCGGCCGTTCGGCAACACGGGGACGACCAGCTTCGACACCTTGCAGCGCATGCAGGTGGAGCCCAGCGTGGAGAGCGTCGTGTACACGTCGCAGGAGGAGGCGCCGGCGCCCCTTGCGCCTCCCGGCGCCGACTCCGTGCTGACGCGCGTGCAGAGGTCCGGCGTGCTGCGCGTCGGCTACGCGCCCACCGCCTTCCCCTTCTCCTACTTCAACAAGGAGCACGACCTCGTCGGCTTCGACGTGCAGCGGGCGTACAACCTCGCCAGCATGCTGAACTGCGAACGGGTGCTCTTCATCCCGGTCGACCGCCAGTACTTCCCCAAGGACCTCGAGTCGGGCATGGTGGACATCGTCATGGGCGCGGTGAGCGTTACGCCGGACCTGTACGAGACGGCCGACTTCACGGCCATCTACCTGACCCTGCACGCCGCTGTGGTCGTGCCCGACGCGCAGGCCCGCTCCTACAAGACGCTGCAGAGCATCGCGGCGCTGAAGGGCAAGCGCATCGCCGTGGAGAAGGGCAGCTACTACGCCCGCTTGCTGCGCGCCGTGGCCCCCAACTTCACCATCGTGGAACTGGACGACCCGATGGACTTCTTCAGGAAGCCGGGCGTGGCCGACGCGCTCTACACGTCCGCGGAGGAGGGCTCCGCGTACACGCTCATGTATCCCAAGCACAAGGTGGTCGTGCCGGAGGCGCAGTCCCAGCAGGTGTTCCTCGCCTACCCCGTGCCCAGGGGGCAGCCCGGATGGACCGGGTTCCTCAACAACTGGCTCACGGTCGAGAAGGATTCGGGCCTCGGCCAGGCCGAGTACGACTACTGGGTCACGGGCAAGACGGCGGTGGAGAAGAAGCCGCGCTGGAGCGTGATCCGCGACGTGCTGCACTGGGTGCAGTGAAGCGGGCGGCGAGCACGCACTGCGGAGAGTCGGCGAAGCGGCAGGGCGGGATGCTCCTGGAAAGCGACAAGCCACCCGTTGTCCGTTCCGCGTAGACACTGGGCATCATCGGATAGAGGTTGGCCGACGATCGCAGAGGCAATGCTCGGTAGCATGAAGTCGTGGTGGTGCGATGACACCGCCGGGAAGACCATCGAGGAGGGACACTCATGGCAAGATCGGAAGCAAAGCAGACCTGGACCAGCCCGGAGCTGATCGTGCTGGTGCGCGGCACGCCGGAGGAGCGGGTGCTCGGGGCGTGCAAAGCATACCCCAATACCGGCCCGAGTCTTGGTGACACTGATTGCTTTGACTCCCCGACTCCTTGCTCCGATTGCCGCAACGAATCATTTTCGTAGGGCTCCATGGGACGTTCCGTGCTCAAGCGGTGCGCTTGGCACGCACCAGCGGGTGGCCGGGCCCGCCTTCCTTCACGGATCCTCAGGAATCGAGGGATCAAGGGGAAGAGGGGTCACGGCCCTCCCGCCCTCGTCATGCGTCCGCAGCGCCCGCCGCACGATGAAGCGCGATGGGCAAGTGCTGTGCGTAGAGAACGAAATCCTTGTCGGACGTGAAGATAGGCATCCCCATTCCGGCGCCGACCGCGCAGATCAGAAGATCAGTTTGTGATCCCTGGACCCCGCGTCTTCGACAGATGTTGTAGAAGCCTGCTGCCATTTCGTAGTCATCGCGTCCGAGGGGCAGGTCTTCAAAGGCCTGCAGCTTCTCTTTGAGAGCCGCGAACTGCGCCTGACTGGGGATCCCGGACAGCAGCTCCTGGCGAATGGGCCCGATCATGGCGA
>Ga0209083_1003733_pt1 | contig 12365 bp, 8 predicted proteins | sample AM7aDNAmetaG_FD_184132 | JGI IMG/M metagenome (GOLD analysis project Ga0209083, IMG submission 184132) | Freshwater microbial communities from Finland to study Microbial Dark Matter (Phase II) - AM7a DNA metaG (SPAdes) (version 3) | ecosystem: Environmental > Aquatic > Freshwater > Lake ...
CGGAAACTGAAGATTGGGAGACAAGCAGGCCGGCCCGCGGACATCGCGGGCCGGCCTGTTCATTGGGATCTTCTTTGTTGTCGGGTCTGTTACCCTTTGTGTTCTTTGTGCCCTTTGTGGCGGATTCTTCTCCTCCGCCCGGGCCTTCAGTCTGACGGCAGAGCGGGAACCGCGCCCTCTTCCATAACCGGCGCCATCGCATGAACCTCCGCCTCCATTGCCACCCTGAGACCCATTTTGTCCTATTGTCCCATTTGTTCCAACAGAGCCATTTCCCCCTGATCCGGGTTTAATTACATTGAAACGAAGTATGGTCTTTGCAGCGCCTCCGTTAATACGGACAGCATAACTGCTTTCACCAGCCACGGTGGCATTAGCCGACCTTATTTCGAAACCTTCTATATGTGTATCGTTAGAGATGTTACTTGCCAATACAGCAGTCTGGATGCCTGAGATGATAGTGGTATCAGCGTTAGAACGCGACCAGTTGGTAGAACTGTTGTACATGCCATAGAGACTAACTCCGGAAACAACTTGCAGAGGTGATGTGAGCACATAAGTACCACGGGATACATAGACATCTTTACTGGCTGCTGCTGCAAGCTGAATTCCCTTTTGGATGGTTTTCACAGGCTGGAGCATGGTTCCGGGATAATTGTCGTTACCGGTTACAGCGACAAATATTGCATGGGTAATATCACCATCAATGCCATCGCCATTAACGTCCTGAAAAAGCATATCAGGGACATCTGCAGGTGGACAGTTTTGAGAAAAACTTTTATGAAGCAGAAAAAAAGATAAAAAAAGTGCAATGTGGATTTTTTTCATATTGTATTTTTTTAGGTTTTTACAAAAAATATATTATTACTGAGCTATAGCTGACCAGGCCTTACAAAAGTTACTTAACATCCATTCAGCTTAATATTGTTATTAAAATGCTTTAGCAAATATAAATATTTATACAATAATAATAGTTGTTCTTAGATAAAAAAAGTGAATGTTATCAAAGGATAATTATGTTCCGGAGTTTTGTATTATGTAGTAGGTGAATAATGTTGTTTTTGCAAGGACAGGGAAGAGAAATGTAAGAAATAAAGGGGTTTATTAATAATGGAAGTTAACTGATGTGGCTATGAACAGAGGCGGGTTACGGAGTTTGGGGTTGTATCCTACGAGACAAACTTGCTGCAAGACAAAACGTTGAACACGCTACAAGCTCCTTCATTTCTTATGGGCACTGTTAGATGTTGTCTTTATTTTTTTGTATTAAAAAAATAAACAATTCTATTTAAAAGGAAAAACACTAACCAAATAGCTGTATTTCTTGGTAATAAGTTATAATAAAAATTAAGAATAAAAAAAGAGCTGGTTATTATCAAACATATAAAAGATAAAACTAAATTAGATTGTCTATCAGAATATCTATTAACATGGTCATTCGTCAGTACTTTTAAGTCCTTAAAATATTCTTTATTAAAGAATCTATCATTACCAGGAAGAAAACCAATAATCATCATGATATTTTGAGCGATATAGATACTACATACTCCAAGTAAAAAGTATTGCAAACCAATCAAAAATTTATTAAGAAAAAATATCGAATCTTCAATTTGTCCATTTTGATATACAACGAAAATATTATCAATTGCTAATAATGCCATAATTATTGAACTCCAAATGCTTAAAAATAATCGAAATGACCTTGTTAATGGAATATTTAGAAATGCATTAATTATTGAAAAAACTGCAATGGTAAAACCAACAATCATTATAGTTTTTAAAAACGTGGATGAAGTATTATAAAATCCGTGGGCTATAATCCAATAAATTATTGCAACTGACATTAAAAGAGTAATCCCTTCAGAAAGCTTTGGAATAATCTTTTCTTTATTAAATGCGACCGTCAATATTACAAAAACAAACAAAAACCAATAAGGCCAATTCTCTATATGATTTTCAAAAACATAAATTGACTCGTGACTTCCTGGCAAAAAACAAAGAAAACTCAAAATAAAAGAAAACAGAATCAAAAAAAGCACAGTTGACCATTTTTTAAATAGAATTTTACTTTCAATTACAGCTCCAGCAATTAAGGCAATGACACTTATTGGAATCAATATTATAATTGATGTTGAAATTCGATAAAAAATAAGAATTATCAATGGAATTAACAAAAATCCTATTATAATCAGAATTGGTTTTAAATCAAATCCCGCTTTATGTTTTTTTTTTAGCATTTTTAAATTTATCAGTTAAATCAAGGTGTCTGAACATCTTGCAAAATAACCACTAACTCTTTTTATAGCCTTACCAATTGTCCAGTTTATAACTACCGTTTTCCAGTATAGCCTTATCTTTAGGCACAATATATTTTCTTCAAATATATACATTTTTAATATACAAATACTGTTTTCTTATCGAAACAAACTAGCCTGATTAATTCATAAATTGGACTAAAGTCCAGATAATGTGTTGTTTAATGTAGCCCCGACCTTAAGGTCGGGGCTATTTAAAACCCTGATAATAAGGGCTTTAGCCCAAATAAATAATGTGTATAAATTAATCAGGCTTGTAAAAGGTGGTTAATATTTTGATATTACTCATTTGTTTTATATTATTCCGAAGGAGAAATTGTTTATAGAAGAACATAGGAGAACACAATCTGCGACCCCGTAGGGGTCGAACAACAATAAAAGATATCTGATGCTGTAAACCTTAGGCTATCTCAAAACAAAATAATTATGCTAAATATCATAAAATAATGACTAATGAAATTTGTCCATCGCAATCCCCAGACCCCCTAAAGGTGGCTCCCCAACTCACCTCAAATTAGGGCATCCCTTTAGGGAATAAAAGGGTGTGTGAGGGCAAAATCGAATTTTAAGCAATAAAAAAGATGACTTTTGAGACAGCCTCATCATCATAATTATCAGCGTTAGCGAAGGGAATCAGCGTTCTGTGTTATTTTACCGTTTCATCGTTGTAGTAAAACGTAAGGGCACCTGAAGGGCATTTTTTTACCTGCGCTATAATTCTTTCTGTTGAAGCACCGTTTGGATTAATCCATTTTTTTAATCCCGGGTTAAAAACCTCGGGCAGATGAGTGAAACAGCTGGTAGTATGCCAGCACAAATCGGGCTGCCACACTACTGTAATTTCGTTGTTAGCGTATTTTATTCTTTTTTTCATCTTTCATTTTATAATCTAATGTAGCCCAGAAAACCCATAGTAAGATACAAATTAAAAGACCTATTAAAGGTAAAAAAAATGAAATGATAAATGCTGCCAGATAAACAAAAAACCCAAACCAATAGGCATTACGGATTTTAAAAATCAAAGCGTCAGAAATTTCATCTTTTACCAACCGTCTCTTATAAGCAGATGAAAACCACAGCAGGTTATAGGCAACGTTTATCAATACCAACGACCCGCAATAGAAGGCAGAAGCGATATTTAATGCAGGGGTGTCGAAATACTTAGCCAGGATAGCTGTTGGAAAATTCATAAAAGTTACCGTCAGCAGAAGGAATCCATTGGCATATAAAAAAGAAGAATTTATTCTCTTGAGGTATTTAAAAAAACCATGATGGTTTATCCACATGATAAGCACAGCAGCAAAGCTAAGGATAAAAGCAAAATATGATGGCCAAAGGCTTATAATGGCATGAAAGAGTCTTTCGCTGGTAGCAAAATCATTCAGGTCAGGCACTTTAATTCCCAAAATCAATAGGGTTAAAGCAATAGCAAATACCCCATCGCTAAAAGCTTCTACCCTAGATGTTTCTTTTTCCATAAGGTTTATTCTTCACACAAAATTAGTCTTTTATCACTTGGTAATTCCTTTTTGCCCTTGCACACCTTTTTATACCATATCCTTCGTCAGGTCTCATTATTCAGGGAAACCCATCCATAAGGTGTGCTTGGAAGTCGCCCTTACATTACAATTTAGTATGAGAGCCATCGCAAAATGGTGGTTTTTTAGTCTGCTTGCATCCACACAAAAAGGCTTTGCCATCTACTTTAGCAGTAAATGCCATGGGCACAAACTCAGTTCCTATATGAGAGCCATCACAAAATGGCTGGTTTTTACTTTTACCGCATGCACACCAGTAATATTCTTTTCCGGCTTCTAGATTTACAGCATAAGGTGCTTTCTGAGCAATTTCTGGTTTCATATTTTTTCCTTTTTTAATATTATTATATTTTTTTTACTTCAAAGATAATTAACTTGCTTTAAAAAACTCAAGTCTTACAAAGTTATATATTTTTTTCTTTTTCTTGATTCTTCGGTATAATCAACACAGGAATAAGAGAATCAAGGCTTTAGAAAATTTTCTTTACTGTACGATAAAAAAATTAAATAGCTAAAGAATGTAAAATATTTTTTGCTTTGAAGTATAAATTATTAATATTTTGTTTTGTTTTTTCTGCTTAAATGTCCCATCGGGACATTATGTTGGTAAAAAACAAATAAAAGAAAAATATGAGCGTGCCGAAGGTACGCAACAAATAACAGTTTGAAATTTGTTTTCTGAAAGCACTTCTTACTGTATCTTTCTAATTTGTACCGTCCATACAGGACGGAAGCTTATTCTTAATTTTAGCTTTTACCCACATACAATCCCTTACGGGATTGAAATAAAAAAAAACAAAAGATGTGTTCACACAGCAGCTGTCCCGTATGTAGGGAAGAATTGATTTTCAGCAATTTACATCCCTTCCCACCGCCTAAAACCTTACATTGGCAGGCAGGCTTTAGGACAGAGGCAAAATAAATTGATGAAAAGCAATTCTTTCAATAAGATAAAAGCAGGATGTGTGTGTTTTAGAACCTCATCAATAGAGTCTTTCTCCGATCGAAAGTTTCAGTTTATAAACATTAACAATGTATTCTATTCTTGATTTCAGGAGCAGAAGGCTACTTTCAGAGATTGCCGTGGCTGCATCGAGAAGGTCGAGGTTGGTGATGCTGCCTGCATTAAAACTTGCCTGTGCCAGCTTGTATGCTTCCTGCGACTGACTCAGCTGTAAATTAAAATGTTCTATTTTTTTCAAAGCAGCTTTCAGGTTCTCTTCATTTTCTGTAACCTCGCTTGAAATGGTGCGTTTTGCCATTTCAGTTTCAAGAGTTGTTGTCTGAACACCAGATTTAGCTTGTTGTAGCAAATATTTTGTTTTGGTACCGTCGAAAAGCAGAAATTTAAACCCAACACCGACAGCATAGTTCAGTTTCATGGCATTAAGGTTGGGGAAATACCCATTTTTATCACCGCCCGATGCATAAAAGTTAAAAGCAGGATTATTCTGTGCTTTAACAATTTTGTATTTCAAATCGGCTATTGTTGTTTTTTGATTCAATATATTTGTCTCATCACGATGTGCATAAGCAAATGAAATAAGAGAATCGGCAGGGATATCAGGTAGTTTTATATTCATGTCTTTTTTTACATTAAAACGCATCGTTGCTGTCTGCCCCATCAACGAATTAATTTCTGTAAGCTGGTTATTCAAAGCTGTATTCAATTCAATACCGTGACTTTCCACGTTAGATATTTTTACTTTAGTACTGAGAATTTCATACTGAGTAGCAGAACCTGAGGCTTCCTTCTTTTCTATAAAATTAAGGTGTTCGTTAAGTGTTTTAAGCTGCTCTTTATTGATTAAGATAGCTTCCTGAAGGTAAACGACAGCATAATATAAAAAGGTAACGGCAGAAGCGAGTTTCTGCTTTACCTGTTCAACAGAAAGTTTGCTGAGGGTTTTAACTTCGTCGGCAAGTTCTACATTTTTGGATGTCTTACCAAAATCATAAATAGTCTGTTCAAAATTAATTGAAGCTGAATAATTATTAACGGGATAAAGTTCAAACGAGCCGAGATGAGGAATTGTCATTTCATCAGCCGGGCCAAGTCGTGTGTAAGAAGCTTGGGCAATAACATTGGGATAATATCGTGACTTCGCCAGTCCAATTCCTGCATCAGCGCTACTGATTGCTTCTATCATTTCCTTAACGGAAGGATGATTTTGCACAACAATACCAATAATCTTTGTAAGCGATAAAGAATCGCCTGGATTCTGTCCATTGACAATAAATCCAAAAGAAATAAATACAATTGTTACAATAGCAAATCTAATATAACTCATTATTCTACACATAGTTGACATTTTTTTTCTTTTTTTTCTTAACTCTTAAAAATAGTACGGGTATTCCGCCAATAATTGTAATAAATGCTGCTATCAGGAAATCATCGTCAATACCTTCGATATAGGCTTGTTTAACTACATTGGTAACAATAGCAGTCTGACCCTGCCTCCTTGCGTTTATTAGTGAACTGCCCGTATTGTGCATTATCTGACTGGTGAGATTATTTGACACATTCTGGTAAACCTGCGATCTGGGTTGAATGGCCTGTTCATACATCTGCGAATGATAATTTACCCTGCTTGTAAGAACAGTTGCCAGAATAGCTACACCAAGGCTTCCGCCTATCTGCCTTACTGTATTTGAAAGCCCGGATGCTTGCGCCATTTTCTCGCGCGGAATCTCTAACAGTGATATTGTACTTAGCGGTGTAAATAACAGACCCATCGCAAAACCCCTGACATAAAGAGAAATCATGATATAACTTCTTTCCGTCAGAAAAGAAAGGGATGAATTGGTATAGAAGCTAAAAGCGAGGAGTGCAATCCCAATAAGAATAGGTATTTTCGGATTAAGTTTATCGGCAACTCTTCCTGAAATCGGGGACATAATACCTTGAATTATACCCACCGGAAGAAAAACAGAGCCAGCCTGAACAGCAGTGTAGCCTAATGTATTCTGCAAATATATAGGCAATAGAAAAGTGCTTCCAAACATGCCCATACCGAAAATGAGCATAATCAGAATGCTGATGCCAAAATTACGATTATTAAGCAACCGCAGGTCTATCAATGGCTCATCAACGGTAAGTTCAGTTGTGATAAATATGGCAAGAGCTATAACAGCAATAGCAAGACATAGCAGTACATAAGGGGCCGACCAGCCCGCAGAATTAGTGACAGCATTTCCCTGTGATAACGCAAACAAGGTAAGTGGGACAAAAGTGACAACAGACAAAAACCCCACAAAGTCGAACTTACGTATCTTCGGGTTTTTATATTCCTGTTGAATCACTATTGTAGCAAGCATTGCAACTATCCCTACAGGAATGTTAACATCGAAGATAAGTTGCCAGCTAAAATTATCTATCAGGTATCCCCCTATTAATGGACCAAAAGAAACGGAGGCCGCAGAAGAGATAGCCCAGAATCCTAAGGCCACACCTCTTCTGTGAGGAGGGAATTCACGTGATATGATAGCCATACCCAACGGTTGAATAGAACCGGCTCCCAATCCCTGAATGACTCTGGATATTATCAACATATTTTCATCGCTGGAGATACCACATAAGAAAGAGCCGAAGGTGAATAAGAACAAGCCATAAAAATACATCTTTTTATAGCCAAACTTATCTGCCAACCATCCTGTAGTAGGCAACATTACGGCCATAGCAAGCATATATGCAGTAATTACCCATTCAATTTTATCAATACCAACGCCAAAAGAAGTCATAATCTTAGGCAACCCCACATTTACAATTGTCGCATCCAGAACAGCCATAAAAGTTCCCAACATCACATTGGCAAGCAAAAACCATTTATAGCTTTCGCTCTGCGGATGGAAAGCAGAATCTCTTTTTCTCAGAAACCTTCTGATACGATGAGAAGGGGATAACCTTTTTCTTTGCATGTTAGTCTTTAACAATTTTTATCTCGGCTGACATGCCTGCCAGAAATTTAAACGAAGTTATTTTATCTCCATTTTCTGTACCATCAATAGAGATTTTTACGGGAACCCTTTGCGTAACTTTAGTGAAGTTTCCCGATGCATTGCTGGGCGGAATAAGCGAAAATTGGGAAGCCGTATTGGAACCGATACTAAATATTTTTCCATTAAACTTTACACCTAAAAATGCATCAATATTGAAAAAGGCTTTTTGCCCAATATGAATTTGTGAAATTTTTGTTTCCTCAAGATACACTATAACCCAGTATTTTTCATTGTTTGTTATCGTAAATATGGATTGTCCTGATGTAACTATATCTCCTGGCAGCAACCATCTTCTGGCAATTATACCATCCAAAGGAGCGTATAGTTTGGTATTTTTCAGCTGGGCCTCTATCAATGACACTTGTGCTTCGGCAGTTTTAATGGCAGAAGCAGAGCTTTCTATTTTAGCCCTGGATACAGAAAGAGCAGCCGCAGAAGCATTGAGCTGGGCTGTGGCAGCCTCCAGAGCCTTCGCTGAATGTTCGTATGCTTCCTTGGTAATAATATTTCCACCATACTGAGTTTTTGCCCTTTCATAATCTTCCTTTGCCTTATCAAGGCTCACCTGCAAGACTTTCAAGCTTTCGTTATCATATTCATAACTAGACTCTGTCTGTGATTTGGTAGCTATTGCCTGATTTTTCAATGCAATGGCCTGGTTCTCCTGGGCCACCAGATCTGTGCTATCAAGCACGGCAAGCAACATCCCTTTTTTCACTGAATCGCCTTCATCAACATATTCTGCTGCTATCCGGCCCAGAATCTTTGAGCTGACAGATACATTGTCCGATTCAATATAAGCATCATCTGTAGAAATATATTTCGAATATTCCCTGTACCAGAACCATCCCAGTGTTAAAACAATTATTATTACTGACAACATTGGAATATAAACTCTAAATTTATTCTTTTTCTTAACTGTTGTTTGAGTTTCCATACTATTTTCTTTTCTATAAAATATTAAATTATTACAATTTTGTTATGAGGTTATGAGGTATAAAGGTATGAGGTATAAAGGTATGAGGTATAAGGTATAAAGGTATAGGGTATATAGGTATAGGGTATAAGGTTTACGGTTAAAATGGTTTGGGTTAATATTGGTGGCATATTTTTTCTATTCATTTTAATCCGTGACAGGTAATTTTGATAATATTTCTTTAACATGCTGAAGTGAAACAAAAAGCAGTTCCAATTCGCTATCAGAAAGTGACATGAGTTTTGCAATAATCTGATTCATGTATTTTTTGTTATTTTTTTCAATAAACTGAACACCCTTACTTGATAACCTTATCATGATGATGCGTCTGTCCTGCTTATCGGGAGATCTGACAGCAAGACCTTTTGCAATAAGTTTATTAACTAAGGCTGTAACATTGGGCTTGGAAATTAAAAGCATTTTTCCCAGATCTGACATAGAAAGAGAATTGCATTTTTTAAGATACATCATGCAATAGTATGCGCCCGGTGTAATGCCGGAGTTCATTGGGAGAGGTTTTCCAAGAGTCCTGTAGAACATAGGCTTAATTGTAAATATATTGCCTACGAGCGAAGACATTTTATTTTCTTCCATAATTCTGTTCATTTTAATAATAGTTACAAAAGTATAACTATTATATTATATAATCATTAAAAATATTAAATATTCTTAATGATTATTAATAATCTAAGGATTGAGTCTTCTCCAGATGCAAATTAAACACCTTCATGCAAATCGGGGATTTAAAAAAACCTTCACCAAAGTATCATAAATTGGAATTAATTTCGTTGTTGGTTTGAATTAATTTTATTAATTTTACAATAATTTACAGAAGCAGGAAGAAGTAAGAAAAGTGCTATTCTAAAAATGGTTAAATTGTTAACATTGTTAAATTGTTTTATTAATTCTTTTTGATGAGTTTAGCGATTGATTTTCAAAAATTTAGCCTGCCGGCAGACAGGCAGGCAATTTCAATTCAATAAAAGTTAAAATTTTAACCGATTGCAGTATATAAGAAAAAAAATGGCTATTTCGTATAAACATATTTTACTTACATTATGTTTTTTACTGTTGGGCTACTGGAGTTATGCCACACACCAACGGGCAGGCTATATTACCTACCGTCATTTAACAGGAATGACTTATGAAGTTACAATAATTACTTACACTTATACCCCAAGTCCTGCCGACAGACCAAAGCTTGGAATTTCGTGGGGTGATGGGTTGTCAGAAGATTTAAACCGCACAGAAAAAATTGACCTTCCCAACGATATTTCAAAAAACACATACGTAGGTCAACACACCTACACATCGCCTTCTACGTACATTCTTTCAGTAGAAGATAAAAACAGAAACGGCGGCATCTTAAATATACCTAATTCTGTAAATGTGGCATTTTATATAGAGACGACATTAACCATTAATCCTTTTCTTGGAGCCAACTCATCGCCTAACATACTCAACCCACCAATTGAAAATGCCTGTGTTAATGAGCCATTTATTTACAATCCATCAGCCTATGACATTGATGGCGACAGCTTATCTTATATACTTGTTTATTGCAAAGGTGAAGGAGGACTTGTAATACCAGGATACACTTACCCTGTTGCGAATAATACTTTTAACATAAATCCTGTAACAGGTGATTTATATTGGGACAGCCCTCAGTATGTAGGCGAATATAATGTAGCATTTCTTATAGAGGAGTGGCGCTATGGTGTCAGAATAGGTTATGTAACTGTTGATATGCAGATTATTGTAGCCCCCTGCGATAACCGCCCTCCCGTTATTGCTGACCTGACGAACTTATGTGTGGAAGCAGGTACTAATATTGGTTTTACTGTAAGTGCAACAGACCCTGATACACAACCAGTAAACGAAGTTACTCTTACAGCTACCGGATTGCCTTTAATTGTAAGCAGCAGTCCGGCAACTTTCCCTCAGCCTACAGTAGGTTCAGGACATGTAAGTTCTTATTTTTCTTGGCATACCAGCTGTATGCATGTTCGGAAAAACCCTTACAGTGTTGTATTTAAGGCTAAAGACAATTATTCTCCTGTCAACCTTGTTGACCTTAAAACAGTCTTCATCCGTATTGTTGCACCAGCCCCTCAGAATCTAACAACAACACCCTCCAATAATAGTATTACCTTAGACTGGGACAAAACCATTTGTGATAACGCCAAAGGATATAAGATATATCGTAAGAATGCTTATTACGGTTATTTCCCTGATAGTTGTGTGACAGGTGTTCCGGCTTATACTGGCTATTCTCTCATTGCTACATTAAATAATGTAAATGACACTAACTATTTCGACAATAATAATGGGGTGGGACTGCCACATGGTAACAAGTACTGTTATATGGTTATTGCCTATTTTGAAGATGGTGCTGAAAGTTATCCTTCTCTCGAATCCTGTGCTGAACTACCTCAGAACGTTCCCATCATCACCAACGTAAGCATCAGAAATACAGACACTCAGAATGGTTCGCTTTATCTTGCATGGTCAAAACCAAAAACGCTTGACACATTAACAATTGTTGGTCCTTATAAATATCTTATTTACAGAAGCGCGGGGTTAAATCTAACGAATCCCTTATTAATTGATTCTTTGTCTGGTCTTAATGATACCATCTTCTTAGATACATTGCTCAACACCGCTAATTTTGGATATACATATAGAATTGATCTTATTAATGACACACCCGGCAACAGATTTTTAATTGGTTCTACTCAAAAAGCCACATCAGTTTTCGTAAGCTCTACAGGTTCTAATCAGGCTATTACATTATCATGGGCATTTTCAGTGCCTTGGTTTAACCAATCATTTACCATTTACAGACAAAATCAAATAACTCTAAACTTCGATTCAGTAGGATTTTCAAACATCAACCATTACAAAGATGTAGGATTAACCAATGGTGTTCCATATTGCTATCTTGTAAAAGCTGTTGGTGATTATTCAGGGACACAAACCACCAGTCCACTGATAAATTTCTCTCAGAAAAAATGTGACGTTCCTATTGACACTATACCACCCTGTCAGCCTTTGTTAAGAATAATAACCGACTGTAACAACATAGCTAATAAACTTTTTTGGCATATCACAAATGATGAGTGTTTTGGAGATGTCGTTAAATACAATGTTTATTATTCTCCAAATGACATAGAGTCGTTACAACTTATATATACTTTAACCAGCATTGCAGACACATTTTTCATACACAACAACCTGACTACAATAGCCGGTTGTTATGCAGTAACGGCAGTTGATTCTTTTAATAATGAAAGTCCTATAGTACAAACTATTTGCCTTGACATAGACAGTTGCTCTTTATACACCCTGCCTAATGTATTCACGCCAAACAATGACGGCTATAACGATTTCTTTATTCCTTTTCCCTATCAATTTGTTGAAAAAATTGACATTAAAATTTTTAACCGCTGGGGAAATTTAGTTTTTGAAACCCAAAATCCTGATATCAATTGGGATGGAAAAAACAACGTTACTCATTTAGAATGCAGTCCCGGTGTA
>Ga0209083_1003734_pt1 | contig 12364 bp, 11 predicted proteins | sample AM7aDNAmetaG_FD_184132 | JGI IMG/M metagenome (GOLD analysis project Ga0209083, IMG submission 184132) | Freshwater microbial communities from Finland to study Microbial Dark Matter (Phase II) - AM7a DNA metaG (SPAdes) (version 3) | ecosystem: Environmental > Aquatic > Freshwater > Lake ...
AACCAAGTGCTCATTGGCAGCCATCATGGTCAGCGCAGCCGCAACAGCTCGCTTTGTACCTTTTTCTCCTGGCGTGCCTTCTCCGTCGTTGAAATAGATCATCAACCCATCGCCGGTATTCTTTTCGATATTTCCACCGTATTCTTCAGCTACCCGGATCATTTCGGTAAAGAATAGGTTGAGGACGCGCAGGGTGAGATCCTGCTCCTCTAATGTCTCCATTGGACGGTTTGAGAAGTCACATATATCAATGAACATGACAGCCATGGAGAATAATTTCCCATCTCCAATAGACAGCGCATCGTCATCGGGAACTACTCGACCTTCTCCCGGCTTCGGCCTAGCACTGATCTTCTTTCTCAGTTCCTCAACGCGCTCAATTTGAGAGCGCCAGTAGCTGTCTTGAAGGCCATCATAGTTCATGCGTGTTATTCTGCCTTCGAACAATTATTATACGTAATAAATAATTCCGCTGTTTTTCAAGCAGCGCCATTGATTTAACGCTTAGTTATTTACACGAATATTTATGTAAAATCAAATAATTATTAATGAAGTTGCTAATGAAGGCTTATGTAAAAGGTGTTTATCAGGAAAAGCGTAATACTTATTATTAACGATTATCAGTTTGAAATCAAAATTTTCTTCATAAGCGCCTTCAGAAGCTTTCTTTATATAATCAGTCATTGACGTATCCTCCTTAGTTATTGTTCGATTAGCTTTAAACGTTATCCCTGTTTTTTCGGTGCCTTCTCTCCGTACTTCATCAGCACATCCGCCGAGGCCTCGATAAACCCTTGCTTTAACTTTTCGAGTTGAAGATTTGTTGCCTCGAAGTTACTATCAAATATTTTTCTCCCTCGGATCATATCGATAATCAATTTGTGAGGAGACTGCGTTTCAGCATCCAAGATGGATATAACCTCTCTTGCTGTTTCTTTATCAGACATCATAGCCATATCTCTGCCGAGTAATCTAATGCTCGCAAGTTGGTTGTCGAAACGTTCTTCCTTCAATAAGTCAGGTTCATTCGTGTAAAGCCTGGAAAAATTTCCTGCATGTTCGTATTCATGCATTATAAGCAACAAATCCTCAGCATCTTTTCCGCGCTCGGGATATCTTTCGTTCCATGAAATTAGTTTCATGACTGCCAAACTCGGCAAGGTAGGCACTTTTACATCTAGTTCAGGATCAGAATTTAACCTGACCATAATGGAATTTTCAAATGCCCCTTTAAATCCAAGTATACTCATAAATATTTTATGCTCCGGAGGCCAACCAATTTTTACTTGTTCACCGGCAATATCACCAAATGGAACTATATCAATAGGGATAACGTCGAAGAGATATCTTTGAGGTTCTCTTGTGGGAGAAAATTGGCCCGTTCCGATTAACGCACCAATCAACTTGTCAAACTGTTCCCAATCAGCAATATTAATAGCCAAGTCAATGTCTACTGTCATTCTACGAGGATTTATACCATAACAATGTTTCATTATTATATCTCTCGCAAAAGCGCCAACAACACAAAAAGCAATGTCTAAGGTATCAGCTTCTTTTTTAATGGCTGTAAGTGCCTCTACTATTCGCTGATCAATCTTCCCTGATAAATTGAACAATATATTTTTCATAGATTATTTTTGCTGTCTCGATGTTTCTCTGGTTGCCTGTTGCGATGAGATCTGCATAGATAAGCATTGGGTGCACCAGATCCCTATATTCCACATTTTCATCATAGTCCCAAAACTGATTGAGAATTTCAACTTCCCCGGCAGGATCCTTTTTAAGTTTGCATTCAAGTAATAAATGATTAAGATATTCAGCCGTTGTATAAATCGTAATTGTTTCTGGTTTGAGGTATTGCGTTAGTTTTGCAGCAGCAACCTCTCCGCCCCATTTCGCTTTCAAATGATCAAGTTTTTTATGCTGCCACCAGCCATCATGCTCACCCTTGTAACGTCCCAAGAGCTGTTTAGGTCTTAGTTGCTCTGGGTAAGCCGTGATCCATCGCTGGAATAAGATATCTTTCTGAGTAAGCTTGTAACCTCTTTTCCCCATATCTATTAGAAAACCTAATTCCCTTAAGTCCCTCATGAACCAGCCAATGGTTCCAAGAGCCAACCGTGTTTTTTCAGCGATTTTTCGAAATGGTTTATTCTCTAGCCCAGGGTTACACAACAAGGCATAAATTATTCTGAGACCTGTTGGGTTGAACGTTCTGTTTTGAGTTTGTCCAAGAGTCTCTGGAGGTCTATTACCTTTTAAAAAAATGTATATTGGTGGCTGGTTGATAAATGCATTGCCCGCTGTATCGATGAACTCTATACCTTTCTCCATTAATTCTTTAGTCATAACGGGATTTACATACTTTGCTACTAACAAAAGTGGGTAGGGTAATTTTTGTTTGCGCATGAGCAATAGCATAATATTTGTCTTTGTGACGGTGTTCTTAATTTCAGCACAATATCTAATTTCCTTACCATTTATCTCCATACCTAATTCCATATCCGGTCGAAAATCAAAATTGTAATGGGGTTGTTTAACCAAAGTTTCGACATTTAACTGCAAGGGGACATTCTTCCTAAATGCTTCGATAGCAAACTTAAGGATCTCATCTTCTATATCTTTGTTTGTATTATACATGGGATGTTCACTTTTCCCCTTTGTTCATTAATTATGAACATAAGCCAAAATTGAACAAATGTCAAGGTATTTAGAAAATAAATTATTTTGGCAATTTATTTAGAATAATAAAATATTACAATATGTTATATACTATTTCACGGTAAAATAACAAGAATTATGTTCATTTTTTTGGCGTGTTCATATAAATTGAACATGCATAAATAATGAACAATCATGATTCTTTCATCAGTTCTGCGAGTTATTTTTTTATTTAAACTTCCAATTAAACGCTTGCATCCTTAATAATCGCATCAATATCATTCGGATCAAAAGATACCGCCCATTGCCACATCCCAAAGCCGCCATGCTGATTTATTGCTTTACACCACTCATCCAGAAATGTCCTTTTGGTTTTATCCTGATCGGTATCCCGCCCTTTAGTTTCAAGGATAAGATGCTGGCCATTCTTAAACTTGATTACAAAGTCTGGATAGTATTTTCTGATGATCCCACCATGGTTATAAAGAATAGCGAATCCGAGATGATCATTTTTAACAAAAGATAGAACATCGTTTTTGTCATTTATGTTTCTCGCTTCCAGAAATTCCCAATCACTATCGACCACAGTAAAATTAATGTGTGACTTTGCAAAATTTTCGCAAGGCTTGCTTGTCCACCATGTGCGAACATCAGTTGTTGATAAAAGTGGTTTTTCTTTGTCAAATACAGGCGTAAGCTCCATTGTATTATTGGCACGAATTTCATTCCAGATATGCTGAATGACTTTATTCATATTCAACATGATAAGTATTCGCCTGCGGGTTTCCTCTTGATTAAAGAGTGGATTCTTGATGCTGATTTTATCAGAAGTTATGAATTGCTCCACGATCCTAATTAATTGAATCAGAAACGCTTCCTTACTGCCTTTCCAGTCCGGCTTTTTCTCCGAATTATAGATAGTCGAAGCAATACGAAAGATAATAGACTGTGTGCGAAACATTTCGGCGATTTCCTTTAAATCGATTTCAGTCAAGGCAGCCGGATTGGGCTTTCCCGCAATCATTGCCGCCAATTCAGCTTCGGTAATTGATTCATAAGGATCAAGTTCCAGCGTCTTTACCTTTTCTATATCCAGCGCCAGTTGTGGTTTATAGATATGGTCAATTCTTAGCACATTGGGGATTGTTATTTCATGTTGCGCTTTTTCTTTCACCGGTTCGATTCTTGTCTTTGGCGGCGGTGGAGGTGGAGGCGGCCCATCGGTTCCGCCTTCGTGCGGTAGAAATGTAAAAGGAACGCCGAAAATGTTGACGTATTCTGGTTCAAACAAGCCGTTTGCGCCAACATCATAAGAAGTTCTGCGCAACCCACGGCCAACAACCTGTTCACACAGAAGTTGACTGCTGAATGCGCGCAGACCCATAATGTGTGTGACAGTCTTAGCATCCCATCCTTCGGAAAGCATACCAACCGATATAACATTTTGTATCTGTTCGCCGGGCTGGCCGATTCGACCTACAGTATCAACAATTAACCGCAGTTTTTCTGCCTGCTGTTTTTGTGTCAGCTTTTTTTCTTTGGGCGCTTCTTCATCCTCGCCATTTTCTTCCGCCGGTTCAACCTCGATATCAATCGGTTGAGTTTCCGCCTCGGCTTTACTCAAAATGCTACTATCAATCTGTAGCGTCTTTTCATTCTGACAAAGATCGCCTAATCCTGCCACAGAAAGCAAGAAGGCATCATGGTCAAACGAATATTTTATGCGCCCGGAAGTTGCTGTGGTATTTGCCACCGTAATCATCACCGGCGGAACTTTATATCCTACTTCTACCCAGGCATCTTTGGCCGCTTGCCAGTCTTTGCCTAGCAATAAATAGGCATTCTTGATTAAATCCGGCAGAGGTTCACTTTCCTCAGCTTTCCGGTTAATGTCATCTTTAACGGTATCGTCCATATAGATATGGTAGAGCCGCGAGCGCAAATTGGCATCAACCATACCATCATCGCGTATGACCACACGCGGCGTTTTGACCAGACCGGATTCAATGGCATCATTAAGTCCAAAATCGCTCACAATCCAGGGGTAAAGAGCTTCTTCAGTTGCTTTTTTTCCCGATGGTGCAAAGGGAGTTGCGGATAGATCAAAGCAGCGCAATATGCCACGTGTCCGATGAATCCTATCGAGCCCACCGACCCAGATTGTGCTTTCTTCGATGTCTTCTTTTTTAACACCTTTGATTTTGCTTTCCGCCGGAATCCGCCAGGCATGATGCGCTTCATCATTAATCACAAGAATATTGGAAGCGCCGGACATATCTTTTAATACTTCCCGCACATAGGCTTCGTCGCTTTTGGCGCCGCGCTTATCGACGGTTTTCTTTTTTGCCATCCGCTCTTCGTTGTCCCAAGCCAGCATATGCCAGTTGATGATTTTGACTTTGCCCTGCCGCAGAGTTTCCATTAATCCGGAAGGCACGATATTAAATTCTTCATAGTAATTGCCGACACCTGCTGGTTCCAGCACGGATAAACGGCTGCGGACAGTCAAACCAGGCGCAACTGCCAGAACGTTTTTGGAAAATCGCGTGTCTTTGCTGTTGGCGACTTTATTGAGCACTTGCCAGGCAATGAGCATCGCCATAATAATCGTTTTACCCGTGCCGGTGGCCATTTTGCTGCACCAGCGGGAAAATTCGCCGCCATCACCCGGTATGACTATACCCGTGCGTTCGGCTTCCGGTGCTTCGGTAAGCCAGATCAGCGTTTCAATCGCTTCCATCTGACAGAAGAAAAAACGGCGGTCTTTGCGTTCTTCTGGTTCTTGCCAGTGTTTCAAAAGCCGCTTGGTGATGCCTGTAACACCCGGATAATCAGCTTCGCGCCACTTCTCAATACGCGGGCGTATCGTGTTCACTAGATCAATTTCCACAAACACACCCGGATCATCAAATGCCTTAGAACTTTCCGAAGCGACCACATACCCGGCAGGACGACGACCATCTTTGAGGATGAATTCACGAGTATCACGAATATATTCCCAATATCTTGTAGGTTCTACATAAGGGGAATTGATAATGAGTTTGTCTATATTTTTCATGTCTTCCCTTATAATCTGATAATTTTCAAACTCTCAATACCACGGGCATCGATGATTTTCACCGCCACTGCTTTACCGGGCACAAAGGGCAGCGAAACAGTACCGCCGAAAGCTTCGATTTTTTCTTCATCGATTTCCGCCTTCAGGTTTCTGGCGATAGTTGCCCAACCTTCTTTTGCTCCGGCCATCGGAAAAAATACTTGTGAGGGGAAAAGACTGCGCCCGTCATAATCCGTATCGAGCAGCCACATGGCGATGTCGCCTTTGCCGCCGCTTTCTACATTACCTGTTTTAGGATTGTAGTAATCAAAGCCGTTAACTTCGATCTGATACTTTCCTTTATTCTCCCCACTTTTAATTTCCTTTAATTTCACATCCGGCTGACCGATAAGCCAAAAACTTTCATTGCTGGAGCGTTTCTTTTTTAGATCATCAGTCAACAGATCAGCGTTCATCTGTGCTTTGAGAAACAGACACCGGGTAATTTCCGGGTTCATTTCATCAATATCCTTGGCAGCTTCTTCATCAAACTGCAAAGCGCAGAACAAGAGAATATCCGGCTTGTAGTGTTTCACTTCCTCATAAGCAAGCTCCACCGTGCGCTGTTCCAGCGGCGCGTGTTCCGGCCCAAACACTACATAAACTTTTTGCGGTTTAGCTTCTTTGGTTTCCGCTTCCGCTTGCACATAGCGTAACCCTCTTGCCGCTTCTACCCGAGAGAACTCTATGGTTTTGCCGCCTTTTGCACGCACACCGGTGCGCAATAGTTCGTCGCGCCATTCACTTTGGCGTAGCGTTTCGCCGCTGCGGGCGACATCGGCACCGGTATCAAATCCCCCGCCTTCGACTCCCCCTTTACTAAAGGGGGATACAGGGGGATTCTCCACTTCATCAAAGCTTCTGACCACGGGCGCCGGAACAGCTTCTACCGTGAATGGTCCGCTAACGCGTGTACGCTTGTTGTCCATTAGAGGCTGGTCGTATAGCGTTTCGGTGGCGGGCGGTTCGTTGTTGGCAACGCTACCCAATGTGACGTGAGGCACGGACTTGTAAATAAAGCCACTACCCACTCCTTCCAATGGGTGAGCTAATTCGTAATAGTCGTAGATGACGGTCATCAGCCGCTGTTTGGCGAGGGTGATTGCCACACGGGAAGTGTCGCAAGTGATCCAGCGGCGCCCCCATTGTTCAGCTACAAATGCGGTTGTCCCACTCCCACAGGTTGGATCGAATATCAGGTCGCCGGGGTCGGTGGTCATAAGGAGGCAACGTTGAATGACTATTGGGTTTGTTTGGACAACAAAGGAGCGCCTCAAAAAAGAATTAACAGTGTCAGACCAAACATTCCCCAATTCAGTTACTGGAAAATCTTCGAGGTAAAGAACATAGCCAATTTGAGAACCGGTCTGTTCAATTCTTTTTTGAGTAACTAGGCGTTCCATTCCTTCCTTTGTCGTCTTCCAACTCCTGCCTGAAAAGGGATTATATGTCTGCTGACGAAAATCAAAAGGATAAACACACGTTTCCGTACGTCCTGAACTTACAAGATTTTCTATTCTTAGAAGGCGATAACCATTTTTAATGGCATCTTCGGCATTCTCATCTGACTTTATTCTTCTTCTACTGCCATCTGATAACTCAACCCAGTTATACGATTCAAGGTTAGCTGTATCTCGGTCAAGATAAAGACGGTTGAACTTCATTTTATTTTTGTCTTTTGCATACCATACTATGTAATCGTAGAGATTTGCTATGTATTTTGTTCCAAACGGAATTTTCGTGCGAAAACTTAATATGGAAATAAAATTTGATGATCCGAAGACCTCATCCATCAACTCTCGCACGTGGTGGACGTTTTCATCGGAAATCTGCACAAAGATACTGCCACTTTCGGTAAGAAGCTCCTTCGACAGCAGCAAGCGGTCACGGACATAGGTCAGGTAACTGTGGATGCCAAGTTCCCAAGTATCCCGAAAAGCTTTAATCATTTCCGGCTCTGCTGTCAGGTCTTCATCCTTTCCATCCTTCACGTCGCGCTTGTTCACAAAGGGTTGAAAGTTGGAGCCATATTTGATGCCATAGGGCGGGTCGAAATATACCATTTGGACTTTGCCGCTCATACCTTCTTTTTCCAGAAGCGAATTCATCACCAGCAGACTATCCCCGGCAATCAGACGGTTTGACCAGTTTTCTTTGTGTTTGTAGAATTCAATGGCCTCGCGCAGCGGCTTTTTGTCTTCCTCAAATAATGATGATTGCACCATACCAGTTTTTTCTTTGCGCACCGTTTCAATAATCCGGCGCGGATCAATACGCTCATGCACATGCAGGCTGACGGTCGGCACTTCAAAGCTGGTATGTTCGGCTTTGCCCGCCCATTGCAGTTGTGGATCAAGATGTGGATCATATTGGAAGGTTTTCTTTCTATACCCGCCATTATCGGTATGAGCATCCACCAGACCTACCGGCGGATTGTTAAGGCGCTTCTTGTCCTTGTGTTCGTATTGTTCAAAAAGTTTTTGCTCGGTTGAGATTGATTTTTTACGTGCCATGTGAGCTCTCCTGCAAATGTCACTTGTATTTTCTGGTAGTGGTTCAATTATTGTGAAATTACTTGCAGATAATGCACATTTTTCGACAGTTCGTCAATCAGGAATCTTACAAAAAAGTTATTAACGCTAAGTAGCTTCTCCACTAACTTTCAATCTATCACTAGAATATCTTCTTTAATTCTTCATCAGCTTATTTTCACATCAACACTAGAAGTATTTGTGGCACTTAATTCCTTGCGAACGACGGTTAATATTGTCAAAATGCAAAAAACTAAAAAGGAGAATAAATGACATGATAAAGACAGAGCAAAGGCTTTTCACAACACTGGATTTGTATCTTTCCAGTTTTTTGTCCCTTAACGGAATACCGCCAAATCTTGAATTTAAAAACGGACGGGTCATTTTTGTTTTTCCTATCAGCAATAACCTCAACAGCCTTTCGCTGGAATTCAATTCCAATGTGAGCGTCCCAGTGGCCGACTTTGTCGTCACGATCAAAACCCTTAGGGGTCAAATGCTAACGATGAGGGAGGTGAGAAAATAATGTATCTTAAAGTTGAAATGAAAATTTATGAAGATTGGGGTGATTTACACGAGCTGTGCCATACAGAATGCAAAATCAGCGTCAATTCCAAAGAGCCAAATATGAATATCGATCAACTTCTGAATCATACGAATGATCATCTTTTTCGGGTTCTAATGGCTGAATTGAATGAACAAAAACACATGGAGGGGAAAAAATGAAAATGAAAAGGACATTGGACTTTGCACGGTTGTATTTGTCGGAAAGGTTGTCTGTAATTCCTCTTGTAGCTAAGAGAAATAATCCGGCCATCGAGTCGGACGAATTTCATACACGATTACCAAAAGATTCGGAGCTTATGAAATGGTTTTGGGATCGTCACAACTATAATGTTGGAATAATTACGGGAGTTGTCTCTGGGATTATCGTTATCCGCATTCAAACTACATTAATGAATAATGATGATGAAATAAGAAAATTTATACGGGAAACTCCGACAGTAAATATACCGAGTGGTATGGATATTTATTATAGAATGCCAACTGTGATTGGGAATTTAAAACTCAAAGACGATCTGGCGGGTGTTCAACTCATAGGTCAAGATAATTATGTGGCTGCACCACCTTCTTGCCATCAAACATATGGCGAATACATTTGGATGCGGAAAAAGGGACTTAAAGATTTGCCAATGGCTGAGTTACCAGAAAATTTGTGGCAAATCGAATAATCGATAATCATTAACAGAAACAGTATTTAGAATTAAAGCGCTCCATTGTGCGTCGGTTGGCTGAGACAACCGAAAGCGGAGAGTCCAGCGCTGAAGAGATGGAAATGACATGGCAACGATAAATAAAATTCCTGACGATATTTTGCTGGTGGCCGTTAACATCGGCGAATTTATGAAAATGGAATTACCTAAAAGGCAGGTCATTATTGCCCCGTGGTTTCACCAATCGTCATTGGTCATGATTTATTCTGACAGGGGCATCGGCAAGACTTGGTTTGGTCTTTCAATTGCCCTCAGCATTACAACCGGTGCACCTATTGGAAATTGGGAAGTTTTCAAGACGGCAGGTGTTTTATATATCGATGGTGAAATGGCAGCGGAGGAAATGCAGGAAAGAATAAAACTTTTATCGGCCACTTTGCCACCTTGTTTGGCGCCGTTTAAATTACTGTCTTCAGATTTACTTCATCAGGGAAATTATGCTTCAGTCAATATCAATAGTCATGAATGGAGAAAAAAGATTAGCGATGTTCTCGAAGCGCATAAAGAAATTCGCGTCTTGATCCTAGATAATCTGTCATGCTTGACGCCTGGCATACAAGAGAATGAAAAGGAATCCTGGGACTTCATTAATCAATGGTTAATTGAATTGCGGTTCATGGGAATAGCCGTATGCTTCCTTCATCACACAGGCAAGAGTGGAAGTCAGCGCGGTACATCCGGACGTGAAGATGCCTTGGACATAGTAATGAAATTATCAACACCTCCGGGATACAAAGCCACTGAAGGTGCAAAATTCATTGTTACCTTTGAAAAGTCTAGAGGTGTATGCGGTGATAGTTTACTCCCTTTTGCCTTCGGCATAGAAGAAACCGCAGAAGGGAACATGGCATGGACTACTGATGCTTCCATTAATTCAGGCAATAAGGAGATAATAATTGCTCTTCTCGGAACAGGTAAATCACCAAAAGAAATAATTGAGAAAGTGGGATGTTCTAAACAAAATATCAGTAAACATAAGAAATGGGCCATCGAAAATGGCTACTTATTTGATGAAGGTGAATCAGGCCTATGCATATTTACAGATAAAGGAAGGAATAAATATGCCCATCACCTCAGTGATTTTTGAAAATGTACACTGTTTGTCTACTTGTCCACTCCCCTATAAATAGGGAGAGAGTGGACGGGACTTCTATTGTGGATTGTCCACCGGTTGACTTGCGATAAATGGTCATAGAATCAGTGAGATACACGCCAGTGTCTACCGTGAGTCAACTGGCTGGTCAACCGCTGAGGAAGTAATTATAAATGTGAGGCCGCATGCTGAACATGAACAAGAATAAAATAGATCGTATAAAAAGACTGTACTCGATCAAGGAGGCTGCCGTGTACTTAGGCCGTACGGATTGGAGTATCCGGGAACTGATATGGAAGGGCAAACTTCCCCATGTGAAGGTTGGTCGCAGAGTCCATCTGGATATCTACGATCTTGATTCTTTCATTGAGAAAAACAAGGTTGCAAATGATTTATTGTCCTGAAATCATTAGCGAATATTTGACTTTTGCGGATATGTGTGAGATAATTAACACGTATCAGAGAGGGTTTCCCAGAGGGAAAGGAGGAAAGATAGGAGGATGTTATGGGAAGCCTTTTTAAAAGAGGTAAGGTGTTTTGGATCAAGTACTATGTTAACGGGAAGCCTTATCGGGAAAGCTCGCATTCAAAGAAAGAGACCGATGCCAAGCGACTCCTCAAACTGAGAGAGGGTCAAGGAGTCGAAGGAAGGTTCCCGGGACTTAAAGTTGAAAGGATTCGATTTGTGGAACTGGCAGAAGACTATCTTACGGATTATCGAGTCAATGAGAAGAAGTCACTTGTCAGAGCTGAAGAATGCGTATGGGAACTGAAAAATTTCTTCGGTGATATGAGGGCCGTCGAAATTACATCGGACAAGGTTAATCGCTATATTGAAAAGCGCCAGGATGATGAAATGAGTAATGCATCGATCAACCGTGAACTCTCAGCTCTTAAAAGAATGTTCTCTCTTGGAATGCAACAGACACCCCCAAAGGTTGTGAGGTGTCCCCATATCCCAAGGCTCGAAGAAAATAATGTCCGATCAGGATTCTTTGAGCGCAACGACTTTTTGAGACTGAGAAGTGCACTTCCCGATTACCTGAAGCCTGTGATTACTATGGCTTTCAATACAGGTATGAGAAAGGGTGAAATTCTCTCGCTTACATGGGACAAGGTAGACTTCTTCGGAAAGAAGATCACTCTTTCACCCGATGATACAAAGAATAAGAAGTCACGGACCTTATTTCTTGAAGAAGAACTGTATGATGTAATAGTAGCCCAGAAGAAAAGATGCGGTATGTTATATCCGACCTGCCCTTATGTTTTTTCAAGAGAGGGGAAAAAGATAGGACAGTTCGTGAAAACTTGGAAGAGCGCTTGTATAGCGGTTGGCCTCAAAGGCAAGCTATTTCACGATTTCAGGCGTACAGCAATAAGGAACATGGTAAGGGCAGGAATACCCGATAAAATAGCTATGGCTATGTCAGGCCACAAGACTAGATCTGTCTATGACAGGTACAATATCATCAACGAGGAAGATTTAAAGTTGGCGGCTAAAGACGTTGCTGAATACATCAAAGAAACAGATGAGTCTCTTGAGCAACAACGTCACGGGCACAAAATGGGCACAATTTGTAATTTCTCGCAAAAAAGGGGCGAACCATAATTGGCTAACCCCTTTATTTTAATGGTGGGCCAGGACAGAATTGAACTGTCGACACTCGGATTTTCAGTCCGATGCTCTACCGACTGAGCTACCGGCCCG
>Ga0209083_1003736_pt1 | contig 12360 bp, 9 predicted proteins | sample AM7aDNAmetaG_FD_184132 | JGI IMG/M metagenome (GOLD analysis project Ga0209083, IMG submission 184132) | Freshwater microbial communities from Finland to study Microbial Dark Matter (Phase II) - AM7a DNA metaG (SPAdes) (version 3) | ecosystem: Environmental > Aquatic > Freshwater > Lake ...
AAGACTTCGTCGTCGCCGCGGGATACAAGTCCGAGTTCATCAAGGATTACTTTGCAAATTTTTACCTGCGTTCATCGGATGTGCAGGTAAACCTCAAGAGCGGCAAGGTTGATCTGGTCCGCAGCAAAGTGCCGGATTGGCGGGTGGAAATTGTCGACACCGGCATGAACACCCAAACCGGCGGACGTGTCAAACGACTGAAGGATCACATCGGCAACAATCCCTTCATGCTGACTTACGGCGATGGCGTTGGGTCGGTAAATATCGGCGATTTGGTCAAGACTCACCAGCGCAACCAATCTATCGTGACCCTCACGGCAGTCCGGCCTCCTGCCCGCTTCGGCGGCCTGACTTTTAACGGTGATCAAATTACCCAGTTTTCCGAAAAACCCCAGATCGGCGAAGGCTGGATCAATGGCGGTTTCATGGTCATGGAACCGGCCATTTTTGATCACATTTCCGGCGACGATGCGCTCCTCGAACGGACACCGATGGAAGCCGTCGCGCGTCTCGGCAAACTTTTTGCCTATCGTCATGAGGGCTTCTGGCAGCCGATGGATACGCTCCGAGAAAAATCCCTTCTGGAAGAACTCTGGCAATCGGGCAAGGCCCCATGGAAGGTGTGGTAATGCACGAAATCTTTCCCGCTCTGCACAACCGGCGCATCCTGCTCACCGGTCACACAGGATTCAAAGGTTCATGGATGGCGCTGTGGCTGGCACGCCTCGGAGCCAAGGTCACAGGTTATTCCCTGCCCGCCCCAAGCAAACCTTCCAACTACGAGGTCTCGCAGGTGCGCGAGGTTCTCACCAAGGAATTCATCGCCGATATTCGCAACACTGCCACACTTGCCAAGGCGTTTGATGAGACGTCGCCTGAGGTCGTGTTCCACCTGGCGGCACAACCGCTCGTACGCGAGAGTTATAACGATCCGCATGAAACCTTCGGCGTCAACGTCCTGGGCACCTCCGCGGTGCTCGATGCCGTGCGCAAGGCTCGCCGCCCCATGGTGGTGGTGGTCGTCACCAGCGACAAATGCTACGACAATAAAGAGCAGATCTGGGGCTACCGCGAGTGCGACGAGTTGGGCGGATTTGACCCCTACAGCGCCAGCAAAGGCGCCGCGGAGATCATTACCGCTTCCTATCGCCGCTCATTTTTCCATCCCGCCAAACTCCGCGACCATGGCGTCAAGCTCGCGTCGGCCCGCGCCGGCAACGTCATTGGCGGCGGCGATTGGGCCAAGGACCGCATCGTCACCGATATCGTCAGTTCCCTCGCTGCCGGCAAGCCTGTTCCGGTCCGCAACAAACATGCAATCCGGCCATGGGAACACGTGCTCGAACCTCTCTCGGGTTACTTGGCGATCGCCGATCGCATGCTGACATCCGATGATCCGAAATGGTGTTCGGCATGGAATTTCGGACCTTATACCGGCCGCGAGGCGCCGGTGGTCGATCTTGTTGACTGCTTCAGCAAACATTGGAAGGGCGGCAAATGGGAAGACAAATCCGATCCCAATGCTCCCCATGAAGCCGGCATCTTGCGCCTGGCCATCGACAAGGCGATGACCGAGCTCAATTGGCGGCCGCGTTGGGACTTTAGAACCACGGTGCAGCGCACTGCAGAATGGTATCAAGATTACTATGCATTACCCACACGCTCGATGCGCGATCGCTGCCACAAAGACATTGAGCAATATGAAACTTCCGGACCTTTGGAGGCCTGATGAGCAGGACCGCAGCAGAAATTCGCGAGCAAATTCTTAAGCTCGCCAATGAATATTACGTGGCGCAGTGGGGAGGGCAGAAGTTTGTCCCCGGCACGACGGTTATCCCTCCTGCGGGGAAAGTGTTCGGTGCGGAGGAGCTTACAAATCTGCTCGACGCGTCGCTTGATTTCTGGCTCACGACCGGGCGTTTCAACGATCAGTTTGAGTCCCGCCTGGCCAAGCTGCTGGGAGTCAACTTTGCGCTTACCGTTAACTCCGGCTCATCGGCCAATCTGCTGGCGCTGGCGGCGCTCACATCGCCACTGCTCGAAGAGCGGGCCCTCAAGCCGGGCGATGAGGTGATCACCGTCGCCGCAGGGTTTCCGACCACCGTCAATCCATCCATTCAATACGGACTGATACCGGTATTCGTGGATGTTGACATTCCCACGTACAACATCCGCGCGGATTTGATCGAAGCCGCCATCACGCCGCGGACGCGTGCGATCATGGTGGCCCATACGCTGGGCAATCCTTTCAACCTCGAACAGGTTCTCACAATCGCCCGCAAACACAATCTGTGGCTGGTCGAAGATAGTTGTGATGCGCTCGGGGCAACCTACGAACTCAAGAACCGTTCACTGCTCACGAACTACAAGGGAGGGCAGCGCATCGTCGGCACCTTCGGCGATATCGGGACGCTCTCGTTCTACCCTGCCCACCACATCACCATGGGCGAAGGCGGGGCGATTTTTACAAATAATCCCAAGCTAAAACGGGCCATCGAATCGCTCCGCGACTGGGGCCGCGACTGCTGGTGTGCACCCGGCAAAGATAACACCTGCAAAAAGCGCTTCGACTGGAGCCTCGGAGATCTGCCGGCGGGATATGATCACAAGTACATCTACTCGCACATCGGTTACAACCTTAAGATTACCGATATGCAGGCGGCGGTAGGCTTGGCACAGCTTGAGCGGTTGCCGGACTTTATTGCCGCCCGCCGCCGCAACTATGCGTATCTCAAGGAGCGGCTCAAGTCGCTCGAAGAATTCATGATTCTTCCCGAGCCCACGCCACAAAGTGAACCGTCGTGGTTCGGTTTCTTGATCACCTTGCGCCCAGGTACCAAGTGCGAGCGTAACAAGCTCACTCGTTACCTGGACGCTCACAAGATCGGCACGCGGCTGCTCTTCGGCGGCAACCTCACGCGGCAACCCTACTTCAAAGATATCAAGTATCGCATCCACGGTGAACTGACCAACACTGACATCATTATGAACAACACCTTCTGGATCGGCGTCTTCCCCGGCATCGGTCACGAGATGCTGGATTACATGGTGGAAAAGATCACCCGGTTCTTTCGAGGCACAGGATATGACGGCAGTTCTTCCTGAGCCGCGTTCGGCCCTGGTGATCGGTGCAAGCGGCCATGTGGGCGCTGCGGTGACGCGACGACTCGTTGACGCCGGATGGAGCGCCACGATCATGCTTCGCGCCACCAGCGACAGGTCACGTCTGGGCCCGGTGCTCAGCAAGGTCCGCACAATCTACGCCGACCTTACGCGCGTGGACGAATGCCGCGACGAGATCATCGCGCTGGCGCCGACGGTCATCTATTTCGCCGGCTGGCACGGCGTCACGAGTCAGCAGCGCAATTCCCCCGAGCAGATCACTATCAACATTCCGGCGTTTCTGAGCCTTCTACAGATAGCGAGGGTTGCCCGTACGCGACGTTTCGTCGGAATCGGTTCGCAGGCGGAATACGGCCCCTGTAACAGCGTGATCACCGAGGCGACGCCCTGCCGTCCGGTGTCCGCGTATGGCGCGGCGAAGTTTGCCGCCTCCAGCTTGGGTGCGGAGTATTGCCGTCGGGTGGGGCTCGAATTCGTGTGGTTGCGGCTGTTTTCGGCCTACGGCCCGGCGGACGACGCCACGCACATGCTGCCGCAGCTAATTTGCGGATTGCTGGGGGGCACACCGCCACCGCTTACCTCCGGTGTGCAACCGTGGGAATATCTGTATATCGACGATGTCGCTGACGCTATTGTCGCCGCGGCGACCGCTCCCAAAGCCCTCGGCATTTTCAATCTGTCGAGCGGTGAACCGGTGACGGTCCGCTCGGTTATCGAGCAGGTGCGTGATTTGATTGATCCGAAAATCGCGTTGTCGCTGGGTCAGGTACCCTTGAGCAACGAAGCGTCGTGGGGCATTCGCGCGGATATCTCGCGTCTCTGCACTGCGACCGGTTGGCATCCCCGCACACCGATTGCCGTCGGCCTGGCTGAAACAGTCCATTGGTTCAGGGCGAGACAGAGACCGCCAGTTTGCCAGGAGAATTAGGCCATGAAAGCTTCCGACTATATCGTGCAATTTCTGCATCAAAAGGGCATCCGCTGCGTCTTTGAAATGTCCGGCGGAATGATCACGCACATTCTTGACTCGCTGGCGCGCTCACAGAAGGTGAAAGTCATTTCGGTACATCACGAACAGGCCGCCGCTTTCGCTGCCGATGCGTACGGTCGCATGACCGGTTTACCCGGCGTTGCCATGGCGACGAGCGGACCGGGCGCGACTAACCTGCTCACCGGCATTGGGAGTTGCCACTTTGACTCCTGTCCCGCGATCTTTATCACCGGTCAGGTAAATCGGCATGAGCAAAAGGGTGATCGTCCGATCCGCCAGTTAGGCTTCCAGGAAACCGACATTGTCGCCATGGCTAAGCCCATCACCAAGGCCGCGTGGCTTGTCCAGGATCCCGACAAGCTTCCCGCTATGCTCGAAGATGCCTTTGAACTGGCGGTATCAGGCCGGCCTGGCCCGGTGCTCCTTGATATTCCTATGGATGTGCAACGCTGCCAGATCACCCCGGCGCCTGCCCGGCCCGGTCCATCCCCGGCGCCTCTCAGCATCGAACTCAAGGCCTTTATTCGGCAGCTTGTCTCTGCCCTTCGCGCGGCGCAACGGCCGCTGATCCTCATTGGTGGCGGCATCCGTAGCGCCGGCGTTTGCGACCAGCTCCTCGCCTTACTCGAGAGGCTCCGTATTCCCGTCGTTCATTCGCTCATGGCCGTTGATGTCCTGCCCGCCGAACACCCGCTTCGTGTGGGGATGATTGGCTCCTACGGCAATCGCTGGGCCAACCATGCTCTCGGCACGGCTGACGTGCTCATCGTCCTCGGTAGCCGCCTCGATGTTCGGCAAACCGGTGCCGATACAGAATCTTTCAAAGGCGCGCGCACCATCTTTCACGTTGACGTCGAGTCCGGCGAGATAAACAACCGGGTCGCGGGATGTATTGCCTGTGTCGCGCACTTGCGGGATTTTCTCCCCGCGGCTGCGGCGGATGCCGCCAACGTCGCCGCGCCCGCCGAGTGGTTTGCCGCCATCGCCGAACTTCGCCGCGCGTGGCCCGATACCGCCGAGTTCCAAGATGGCCGCGGCATTAATCCCAACATCTTTATGCATCAATTGGCGGGCGCCAGCGGCCGCGCTGCGGCGGTTGTCGTCGACGTGGGGCAACACCAGATGTGGGCCGCTCAATCCTTTGATCTGGGGCCTTCTCAACGCTTTCTCACCTCCGGCGGCATGGGCGCCATGGGCTTCGCGCTCCCCGCTGCCCTTGGCGCCGCTGCGGTCACAGCGCCGCGGCCTGTACTTGTAATCGCTGGTGACGGCGGCTTCCAGACAAATATCCAGGAACTTCAGACCGTCATCCGTGAAGCATTTCCGATAAAGATCGTGGTGATCAACAATCGTTGTCACGGCATGGTGCGCCAGTTCCAACAGAGCTATTTTGACGAGCGCTACCAGTCCACGCTCTGGGGCTATTCCGCACCAGACTTCGCCGCCGTCGCCCGTGCTTACGGCTTGGACGCTATCCGCGTCGAGAATGTGCAGGATGTACCCGCGGCAGTGGAAGGTCTGTGGGCCGATCCTCAGCGCCCCGCACTGCTCGAGGTGATCGTCGACACCTACACAAACGTCTATCCCAAGATGGCCTTCGGAAGGCCCATCACGGAGATGGAGCCGCTTGCAAAACCCTTGGATATGGAGGGGACATGAACTGGAAGTTCTGTCTTCCTGTATGTGGTTCAAGCCTTTGCATATAGCGGTTTTGTGCCCATGACCCTGACTTTCAGGCCGGTCCGCACGAAGGATCAGGCCGTTCTCGTCAAGGTGATCGCTGGTGCATCAAGGGTCGATTTCGATGAATATCCCTGCGGCGGCGTAGGTCGCAGTTCATTCAGTCAAATACACCAAGGCGTTTATTGATGGCGGTGCCCAGTTCTACTTCAACAGGTGAAAGCCACAAGAAAAGTGGTGGGTCGGACACTGCCGTTGGATCTCTGGGGGAACGCGCTGTGTCAGGTGTATCCTGGCTGATGCTTCAAACCATCGCTGCACGGATCATGACGCTCACCACGAATGTGGTGATCTCTCGTTGGCTGCTGAAGCGTGAAGATTTTGCCACTGCGGCCATGGCCTTCAGTCTCTGTACGGTTTTTGCGCTGTTCCAGCCGGGAAATCTCTCTGACATTCTTGTTCAGCGACACCGCCAGTTTCAGCGCTGGGCCAACAGCGCTTTCTGGCTTTCAGTAACAGCCGGATTGAGCATATTGGCCATTGCGGGGATCTTGGCGCCAATCGGCCGGCACATTTTCAATAGTCCGATGATTCCCTGGCTCATTCTGATCCAGGGAACTTCCATGGCCATTGGCGGCCTCAATGCCGTCTGGTCGGCGGAACAGTCCCTGCGGTTCAATTTTCGGCTGGTAGCAGCAATTTCAACCTTTGTCTCGCTGGTCGCCTCGGCCTCCACCATTTTCCTGGCGTGGCTAGGATGCGGACCATTGAGCCTCGCGCTGCCAAGTCTTTTGAGTTCTACGCTGACCATCATAATTCTTGGGAGTCGCTCCGAATTCCGACCACACTTTGGTATCAGCCTGGCGCGGTGGCGTGGATTGATCCGCGATGCCGTGCTGCTATCGGTCGCTGGATTTTTCTCACTGGTCACGATGCAGGCCGATAACTTCTTTCTCGGGCTCTATCGCAAGAATGAACTGGGCAATTACGTTTGGGCTTACGCACTATCACTGCAGTTCGTGCAGTTGGCTTCCGGCAGTTTGCGCGGGGCGCTCCTGCCGGCCTTCACCAGTATCAACACGGACCGACAACGCTCCGAAGCTGCATTACGCCGCGCCGTTTCCCTCGTTTCCCTCGTTACGATGCCTATGTGCGTGCTGATTGTGCCGGCGATGCCGGCGGTCGTGCGCCTGGTCTTCTCGGCCAAATGGGACGGTGCCGTTCCCTTTGTCCAAATCTTCCTGCCCAGCATGGGTTTTGTTATAGTGTCTACAATTTTCGTGACGACGATGCAGTCACGGGGCTTCTATAAGCGATATGTTGCAGCATGCGCTCTCTTGGCTTTCCTTTTCGTCGCCAGTGTCTGGCCATCCGCCGCTTTCGGCGGACCAATAGCAGTCGCCTACGTTGTCTCTGTAATTTACGCAGGCGGTTGTTTCGTGATTCTTGGAATTTCCACTTACCAGACGCCTTTACGGGATCAGCTCAGTCTAGCGATCGCATCAATATTTCCTTTCGTTCTCGCCGCTATCAGTGCCACTTTCGCTTGGTGGGTGCAGGTTCAGGTTTGTTCCGACCCCCACGACTGGAAGGCTGGCGCACTAGCCATAGGGATCGGCGCTCCGACCTTCAGCGTGCTGGCACTTGTGTTACTAAAACGCGATGTTAAGTTATTATTCGATCGCGCACTTCCGGTCATGATCCGGAGCTCCAAATTCTTGCGAAGGAAATGAAAGTGCTCGGTTTAGAACGATTGGAATGCTACGTTCGATATTAACTCTAGACACGGAGAATATAGTTTGGGCAGAGACTCATTAACTATTGTTATTCCGGCATATAATTGTGCAAAGTATTTGACTGCGGCCATCGTGAGCGCATTGAGGTGCGAAATTGGATGCATTCTCGTTGGCGATAACTGCAGCACGGATGATACGTTGCGAGTTGCTAGAAGTTGGGAGACCCGTTCCGGTGGTCGCGTTCGAGTGATTGCAAACCCAAGCAACATAGGGGCGCGAAACAACTGTCAGAACCTTATGGAGAATGTGAACACCACCTACGGTCTGGTGCTAAGTGCGGATGATATTATCTCATCAGAATATGTCCGCAGCGCCGTTGCGCTGCTGGATCGCGAAGTAAAGCTGGGCATGATTGGTGCAGTCTTGCAGCGTATCGACGATGATTTTGGGCTTTCAGGCGATAGCTTCGAAGAGCCCGAGTGCCCTGTTGAGAGTTTCACGATACTTTCAGGAATATCTGCCGGAAGGCTGGCACTTGGATGGTATCCCTTTCCCGCCATGTCGGCCACGATTTTACGGATGTCGGCATTCCGAGAGGTTGGTGGCTACAGTACGATTCTTAAGGCGACACTGGATCGGGAAATATGGTTTAGGATTGGGCGCACGCATGATGTGGCGTTCTGCAATACACCCGGCGTATTCTACCGAGTCTTGGCAACAGGAGAGACGGCCCGTTTCAAGAAGAACGACATGTGGTGTTACGAGCTAAGCAACATGTTTCGCGCCGCCAGAAAGATATGGCCCGAACCGGAGTTGCAGCCGAGGTTTCGGCGTGCGTTTCGGATCAATGGCAAGGCCTTCTTTGGCTCGGCGGTTCGCGCGGTCAAGCGAGGAGCGTGGCGCGAAGTGATGCCGCGAGTGGGTCGAGGATTCGCAGATTTGTGGAACGCCATCACTTGAATGTGTGCGGCGGAAGCTCCGTTTGGCGATGGTGCAATTGGCCACGACAGCGCTCTGCCGGGCTTTTTTGCGGAAGGATTAGGCCAGGGCGGTGTGCTGCTGGTGGTACCAGGTCAGACGCTGTGGTACTGGCTGAGAGAGGCAGGTAAAGCAATGGGAAAACTGCCAGCCGTAGCTGCAGATTTCAATGAGGGCGAGCCGATCAAGGACGGGAAAAATCCCCAGCAGTACCTCCAGCATTTAGCGCACGAAGATGGGCTGATAGGCGCTTCGTGCCGACATGATAACGCCGACAGAAGAGTGCTGATGGTTTCAGACTCAGAGCCGCGAGTTACTGCAAAAGCAAACAGTGTTGTAAAGAAGTAGAAGTGTCACCTTCTTAACTGAAGTAGAACTGTCACCTATCCACGGTAGTCTCCTCCGCGTGCCAGGCTCGCGGAGGCGCAGCCGACGCGAGCCTGGCACGCGGGCCCGCACGGCCCACCGGGTCCCGATTCCACGGGTGGTCTGCTCCCGGCTTCCATACCCGATTATTCACCACCAGCGGCTTGGCCCGCGCCGCCACCGGACGACTGGCCAGCGGCCGGTAACCGATTCGCACGCCCTGATGCGCCAACACCAGTTCCCCGCCGGCCAATTGTTTGACCAGAACTCTCTTACCCGACAGACCCGCCGTGGACTTCCCCGACGCGATCTGCAGCCACTGATTCTTCCACCGCACACACCAGTCCTGGCCCACCACGCGCTCTTCCTGCACACACAGCACTTCCTCCAGAATGATCGCCGGATCCATAGCCCGGTGCAGATCTGCCGCATGCCGTGGCTCTATGGCGTAACGCTTATTGAGATCCGCCAGGAACAGCTTCTCCAATAGCGCATTACCCTGATCCAAGTCTGAGATGTTTCGCAAACGCATCTCCTTCACCAGACGATCCTGGAATACCGCGTTCCGCCGCTCTACCCGTCCCTTGGCCTGGGGACTATGCGCCCGGATCAACTCCACCCCCAACGCCTTCATCGCTCGACCAAACTGCGTCGGCTTCTCCGGGTGATCCTCATCCCGATAGATCCCGTGCCGATCCACATACACGCTGCGGGGAACCCCGTAACGCGTGAGCCAACGACCAAACACATCAAAGGCCGCCTCCGTCGTCTCTGCCCGGTAGAACCGGGCATACGTCCGGTTCGTCGCATCGTCGATCAGCACCATCAGCACGCACGGGCGGCTCCGCCCTTCGAACCAGTCGTGGTGCGAACCATCCATCTGAATCATCGTCCCGAAGCTCGCCCGCCGTTCCCGTCGCTGGCGGTGCCGGCCACGCCGACGACGACGCTGCCACAGATGACGCTCCTTCAATAACGCCGTCAGCGTGTCGGGACTGAGCACCAGGCCCTCCGCCGCCAGCTTCTCACAGGCCAGCGTCGGACCGAAGTCCCCATACCGCTCCTGATGCCGTTTGACGATCCGGTCACGCAACTCCTGCGGCAACCTGCGGTTGCTCGCCCGGCCACGCAGACGATGCACCAAGCCGGGATCGCCGAAAGCCTTGAAGCGCTTCCACAACCGACGGGACTGACGCACCGACAGTTCCATCAACTCTGCAGCTTCCACCACCGCTAATTCGCCTCGTTGAGCTCGACGCATCGCGTCCAGCCGAACACGTTCCTTCGCTGACATTCGTAAGTCATCCATTCTGGCTGGTATACACCAGCCTCATGGGTGACACTTCTATCCCGGCTAACAGGTGACAGTTCTACTCCGGTACAACAGGGTTGGGAAGTCAGCGATTACTGGAATGGCGATTGGCGGTTATAATGGGGCTCCGGTTTGTGGGCGGCGTTCCTTTGAAAATCATTTCTCGTATTCCTCTTGGGGCAAGTCATGACTACCGTGGCATCAGCGACGACTCCCGGAATTTCTGGTGTGCAGAATTCGCCAAAGAATGCTTTGGCCACGGCCATGGTTGTGCTGACGATTCTCATGGGACTGGCGCTTGGGGCGAAATTTCTGGTGGCACAGGATATCTGGGTGGATGAAACCACCCAGCTCAGCGGGTTGACGCTGAATCCTTTGCAGATGCTGCCGTGGCTCTGCGGGCAGGATGCGCAGCGATTTGGAGTTCCGGGCGACCGCATGCCACCGCTGAGTTACTGGGCCGGTTGGGGCTGGTCGCACGTGTTTGGCTTAACCGAAACATCCCTGCGCGTAATGGGCCTGGCTGCGACTGTTGCCGCGTCCTGGATACTCTTCTTGGCCGCGCGCCGCGTGTGGGGACCGTGGGCGGGCGTCCTGGCTTGTGCCGCGTTCCTGCTCAATCCGAATACGTTGTTGATCAGCGTTGAGATCCGCGCCTATCCCCTATTCCTGCTCACAACGGTCGGCACTCTCTACTTTTTGATCCGTGTGCTGGAACGCGGCAAAAGCGGGCTATGGGGCGTATGGCTGGGTTTGTCGGTGTGCTTGATCGCGGGGATATACACGCATTTCTACGGTGTTCTCGTGGCCGCCGCCGTGTTCTGTGCCCTGGCCGCCGCTGTGATCGGCGAGCGAAAACTTCTGCGCCCGCTGCTGACCAGTGCCGTGATCGTAGGCGTAGCATCGGCAGGTGTGATACCGTTTGTACTGGCGGCGATGCGTATGGGCGGCGGCACAACCGCGGAAGATTTCGGCGGCGGCAGTTTTGCCAAGTTCATTTATCGATCTTTCATCGGTCATCCGGCGCTGGCCGTTTCCAAGCCGGTGATGCTCGTGGGGATGGTGGGATTCGGGCTGATGCTGGTTGCCGCACTGTTGCCCAAGCCTCGCGGCCGCCGCATATCCCGCGCATTGATCGTGATGATCTGCGCGGGCTGCCTTGCAGCAGTTGCCGCCAAGGCGGTGGTGGGAAAGTTCGATGCGTTCGCTCCATCGTACAACCTGTGGCGTGTCCCGGTCTTGTGCCTGATCGCGGCGTCGGTAGTCACGCTGTCGTGGCGATCGTTGAGATGGATGGGAATCGCTGCCGTTGCGTGCATCCTCTTGGCCGGCGCTTGGGCGTGCCTGACTGCGGTCAATCATGCGGCGGTATTCCGCCATACACCACATCGCGAAGTCGCGAAACTGGTCAGAGAGGTGGGTTCCCGCACGGTCTTCTACGATGGCGCCAGCGGCTGGGGCGGCGCGTATTTCCCGCTCCTGTTCAGTCAGGCACATCAGCTTCGGCACCTGTTGATACAGCAAGGCGCCACGGGTGAAAAGAGCATCTCGGAACTCCCATCACTGACGCCCGTTCTGGACAACGCCTCACTACCGGAGCAGATCATTGTGCTGGCCGCGGAGTATCAGAGTTCCGGTGATACGACGGCGATGTGCCGGGGGTTGGCACCTCACGTGGCAATCTCTGAGCATGCGAAAGCGGTTTTGGAATCGCTGGGTTTTGAGCGTGTGCGTGAGGGCGTGCTGAATGCCCAGGATGCTGTGGCGTTTGCGGTGTATGGACGACGGAAAGAGCCGGCACATTGACGTTCGCGCGTGCTCATCGCCGCGGTGGTGTCTTATGATTTCGCGGGGCGATGACGCCGAGGATTTCACCGCGGGACGCACCGGTGACCGACGGGAGGTTCCCCGGCATACCATCCAGCGTCGCCGCGGCCAGAATCGCAAAGCTGGCAGCTTCCTTGGCCTTGTTGGGAATGCCAAACTTGTCAATGCGGCGGATACGCGGGGGCTTGGGACGCGGGAATTCGGAACGTAGCGTAGCCAGTTCTTCGCCCAGCATTTGGACGAGCAACGGGTTGTCCGCTCCGCCGCCGCAGAGAATCACTTCGTCGGGCTGACGCGGGAGGAACCGGCGGTAGGCGTCGGCGATGCTCCGGGCGGTGAAAGCGGTG
>Ga0209083_1003737_pt1 | contig 12359 bp, 10 predicted proteins | sample AM7aDNAmetaG_FD_184132 | JGI IMG/M metagenome (GOLD analysis project Ga0209083, IMG submission 184132) | Freshwater microbial communities from Finland to study Microbial Dark Matter (Phase II) - AM7a DNA metaG (SPAdes) (version 3) | ecosystem: Environmental > Aquatic > Freshwater > Lake ...
TTCAAGAACTGCATCTGCTTCCGCTAAAGATGCGACGGCAATAACCAGAAAATTTGCAAAATCCTTTGCTGACTTCCTGTTCTTGCCTTCAGCGATGTTAAGAGCAACAGATACTATCGCTCGCTTAAGCTGCTGTTTCAAAATGAAATCTTCGCTTCTAGGCAGTTTTTCCGCTCTTGCATATACTTCTTTAATCAATGAAACTCTGCGGCCTGAAGGCCGGAGTTTCTCTTTATAGGTGTGTTAATATTATTCATGCCGGATTCATCCTCACCCTAAAGGGTGAGGTTTTCTCCGGCATCTGAAAGATAAAACACTTTCCTTTCAAACCTCAAGATCTTGATACATGTTCATTCGTGTTTCCTCCAGCATCCAACCATCCAACCCTCCAACCCTCTAACCTTCCAAACCTCTAGTACGCGCCTTCTCTCTTCAAAACCACCTTCACCGTCTTTATCAGTATCACAATATCCAGCCATAAAGACCAGTTTTGGATGTACCACGCGTCGAGGACCAGCCTCTCGCTGAAAGATTTCTTATTGCGCCCGGATACCTGCCAAAGCCCGGAGAGTCCGGGATTGACTTCTGTAATAGTTCCAAAATAGTTCCCAATTTCTCTTTTTTCCCTGGGAAGATACGGTCTTGGTCCAACCAGACTCATATCCCCGCAAACGATATTAAATATTTGCGGTAGTTCGTCCAGGCTGTACTTTCTGATGAACCGTCCGACGCCTGTAACTCTCGGATCTTTCCGTAGTTTAAAGAAGGTCTTCCATTCACAAGCAAGCTTTTTATTTGATGCCAGCGAAGTCCGGAGTATTTCCGCTGCGTTTACATACATGCTTCGAAACTTGATGCACTTAAAATTGTTGCCATCCCGGCCAATCCGCTCTTCCACCCAGAAAGCCGGACCGCGCGAATTAACTTTAATCACGAACACAATAATTGCAATAACCGGAAGAATAAGAATCATAAGCGGCACGCTAACCAAAAGGTCAAAAACCCGCTTGATAAACATATTGAACCAATTTTTAAGATTGTTCCTTACATTAAGTATCAAGAGCTGGCTCTCGAAATGAAAATCCATATCGCTCTCAAAGAACGGTATCCCGAGTAAATCCGGTATAAAAGATACCCTATGTACTCTCTTCTGAAGGCTGTTAACAAGTCCAATCAGCTTCTTGGCGTTCATACTGGGTATAGCTACAATGACCTCAAGTTTGGAAGTTAGGTATCGCTCTATATCTGAGATTTTACCAAGAATTTTAACGCCCCGGATGCTCTTGCCTGCCTTCCCGGCTCCGTCGTCGAGAAAACCTATAATTTCATAACCCATGCCCCTTTCACTTAGATAGGAGTCAAGCAGAACCTTTCCTGTTGTCCCTGCTCCTATTATCAGCACCTTCCTCTTGTTTAGGCCGGTCGCAAAGAAGATCCTCTTTGCGTAATAGCGAAGCAGCGGAAAGAACCAGACACCATTCAGGAAAGTCAGCACTAAAATAGTTCTTGAGACTGTAGCAGTCATCTTACCCAAAGAGACTATCGCGAGCACACTAATGGTTGCCAGCATAGCCGCCTTCCAGGTGATTTTAATCTCTTCCCAGAGCGGCAATCTTTTAGTGTAAAGGTTCTCATACCAGAAGAAAAATATAAATATTACCGGAAGCCAAATAGGATTGAAGACAGCAAGGGGGAGTGGTTCAGGCAGTGCCAGGTATTTCGGAAAGACAAAGCATCTGATATAATACGAGAACTGGTAGGAACAGAAGACTCCGAAGACATCTGTTATCAGCAACAGTAAAAGTCCCATTACTTTTTATCTTTTTCATCGAAATTAACTCTTTCTTTTTCGATGACAAGCGGGCGCTTGAGAACCTGGGTGTAAATCGAGCCTATGTATTCTCCAAGTATACCTATGAAAAAAAGCTGCACCGACCCGAAGAAGAACAGACCTATGATAAGCGGCGCGAAACCAAAAGGTATTTTGCTCCAAAAGAGCATCTTGGCTATGAAATAAACCAGCGATATAAGGATGCTAAGCAGTGAAAGTACAAATCCGATCATTGTAGCTAACCTCAATGGCAGTTTGGAATGATTTGTTATCCCGAGTATCGCCATGTCATAGAGCGAATAGAAGTTGTTCTTGGTAATTCCTTTCTGCCTCGCAGGCTGGAAATATTTTATCTCCGCCCTTGCAAATCCGATATCGCAGATCAGCCCGCGAAAGTAAGGATAGGGGTCGTCTATTTCTTTCAGCGTTTCAATTATTTTCCTGTCATAAAGACCAAATCCCGTAAAATTCTCGGTTAGTTCGACTTCAGATATTTTATTTATGAACCTGTAAAAAGCCTTTCGCACAAAAAACATAGATTTCTTTTCGGCGCTCTGTTTCTTAACTCCTACGACGATCTTAAAGCCTTCTTCCCATTTAGCAATAAAATCTCTGATAAGCTCCGGCGGATCCTGAAGATCTGCGGACAGAGTCATGGCAGCATCGCCGGTAGCCTGGAGCATCGCGTAATACGGAGATCTTATGTGCCCAAAGTTACGTGAATTCACAATGAGTTTCACCTTCTTGTCCAAAGCTGCTATTCCCTTTAAAATCTCAACGGTCCGGTCCGCCGAGCAGTTGTCTATGAAGATATGCTCATACTCGTAGGCCGGAAGCGCGGCAAAAACTTTTTTTATGCGAGAGTAGATTTCAAACGCATTCTCCTCTTCGTTGAAACAAGGAGTGATGATGCTTATTTTTTTCATTTGGCCGTCTCCTTTTCCCTGAAGACAAATTTCTTTTGCAGAAAAAATACGACCACAGCTATCGGGACCGAGAGCAAAGCAGCAGCAAAACAGTCTATCAACTTTGACGCATCAAAGTTATTCAGGATCGGTAATAATTCTCTGACAAGTCTCTCAAGCTGCCTGTTAACTATATTCGTATTTACGATCTTGAGAAAACCCACATTCATTATATATGTAAAAGCGTAAACCGCAAGAAATCTGTAGAAGAGCGATTTGTCCCTGTTCTTAAAAACGAACCTTCCTGTTGTCTTGAAGTTAAAGAGTATGCCCAGTATCTGCGAAAGCAGGCTCGCAAAGGCATAATGAACCCCAAAATAGCGCAGCAAAGCAAAAGTTCCTATGCCAAACACCGTATTGATTGCGCCTACAACGGCAAACCTTACAAAAGTGCGGTTCTTTTTGTTCAGCTCTTCCCTTATTTTAGAGACAAATCCCGGGGTTTTAGACTTTTTTTGACTGGTCAATTAGGTCCTCTTTTGTAAATACTTCCGCCACGGCAACCGGCAGCTGCTTTCCGTATATCTTTTTCTCTTCAACTTCGCTGATAAACTGCCTGTCTTCCGCTATTAAGCAGGTATCGATATGCTTTCCGAAGTATTTAATGTTCATACCTCTCGCTATGATATCCTTTAGCGGCTCCTCAAATACATTTCCCAGCGATACGTGAATGTACGGACACGGCATAACATCTCCATACTTCGTTATGGAAACCATGCGTTTTACCGCAATACAACCCAAATCAAGACCATAAGACGGCGTAAGATGAGTAAACACCTTGTACTGTTTCTCAAGCTCACGCATATGCGCCATATCTTCTTTTGTTACCATTATGTCTGTATTCCCGGTCCAGTCGCCGACAGGTTTCGCGTAGGTTACGAATACCGGGACATCCTTATCCCTGGCAAACTTGAGGAACTCTTCAAACTCATCAGAACGAATTCTCTGTTTCGTAACCACAGTGGCTATTATGAGGCTTAGGCCGGCTTTTTTAGCTGCGTCTATCGCTTTGACTGCTCTGGCATGGGACCCTTCCTTGCGCCTGAATTCGTCGTGCCCTTTTGCTGAAAGGCTATCCAGCGAGAGCTGGATTTTATCTATACCTATTGCCTTCAGGTGTTTCGCTTTTTCCTCATCCAGATACCAGCCGTTGGTATCAGAAGTAATGTAAAATTTCTGCGGGTCTATGGCTTTTACAACCTCATCAAGATCCGGAAAAACCAGAGGCTCGCCTCCGGTAATGACTATATGCGCGAGCCCCATCTCATCAGCTTGCCGCGAGAGCTCCTCTACATCCTTTATGGTAAAGAACCTGTCCGGATTCTTGCCGCGCAATTTCGTTATACAGCAGTGCTCGCACTTGAAATTGCATCTGTAATCATACTGAAACTGAAGTATCGCTATACTCTCACCCTTCTTTACTTTTTCGTCGTATTTCATAATCTTTTCATAGACATATGGTTTCTCTTTCTTCAAACTGCCGCGTTTTGCTAATTCTTCCTGTGTAAGAACGCCCGGTTGCTCTGACATAATGTAATCTCCTGTGTTTTAATTATTTATCTCAAGGCCATAGTCTCTTAAAATGGCCGTTTGTATCTTTTTGCCGTACTTTTTCTTTATCGTGCGCGCGACTTCGTCAGAATAGCTCGCAGCCATGATTATTATAGCATTTACCGGTTGCAGGTCAAGCAAATCAGGCGACACTATGGGGATGTGGGTAGCCGTAGTAAACTTACCCTGTTTGAAAGGCGCCGAATCAACAACATAACTAATTTTTCCGGCAAGTTCAGCCAAAGCCAAAACCGCAAGCGCCTGATGACTCGCGCCCCAGACAGCGACGGTTCCTTTTCTGTACTTTCGCAGGAAGGCAGTGAGTTCCTTTTTGATATTTTGAAGCGAGCCGTAAAAACTTCCAAGAGCCGGCTGCTCTCTTTTTCTTACTACGGCAGAGATTATATAATCATGCCAGACAACTTCAGCCTTCAGCATCTCAAACCCGCTCAACCTTAATGCCGTCTCTAAAGTATCTTTTGTGAAGTAGAGAAGATGGTCCTTTATAAACTCAGAGAAGAGCTTCTTTTTGATTATCATATCAAAGTTAGGGACTTCAACCAGGCCTATGCCTCCGGCACTGAGGTTAGCGCTCATTATCTCAAGGCTGCTCCTGGGGTCAGGAAAATGTTCAAGGAAATTCATCATATAGAAAGCGTCAAAAGGCCCGTGCTTTATTGCTTTCGAACCCGCTGACAAATAGCCTCTCTCAACGCTTAGCCCAAGACTCCTGCAATATTCCGCCGCCGACTTCGAGTATTCCAGCCCAAAGGCCTTTACTCCCTGCCTCTTCATTATAGAGAGATATTCTCCGCGCCCGCAACCAAGTTCCAGCACATTTCTTCCCTTTAGCCTGTATTTCTTGACGAAAGTGCTGAACTGTTTTTCTCTAAAAGTCCTCATTTCCTCGGAAAAAGCGGCAGCCCGTATGACTTCCCTGTAATAGGGCACCGGCCTAACAGAAAGTTGTGCCAGGCCGCAGCCGGGACAGCCAAAAACGTCTAGCTTCTCTCCCCTGTCTTTTGAAAGTGAAGCCGCGTCAGGCAAGTTCTGGGCGCCTTTCGGCATATTCTTAAAGCTTAACAATGCCTTTGCGCCAAGACTATGTCCGCATACTCTGCAAATATTTCTCAACTAAGCTCCCGCCGATCAGATGTATTTTCTGTAGGCCTCGTGGATGTTTATCATATTATCAGGACACTTTGCGTGCCACTTCAACAACCCAGGACTGGTTTCTTCGAGTCCCTTATTCTCAGGCGTGAAACCCCCAAAAAAACTGCACTTGAAAAGGAAAGAAATAAAATGTCCTCTTGAAATATGTTCGCAAAAGAACTGTTCAATGGCAATCGGAACCGGATCAAACTTAATCTCGCAGCCGAGTTCTTTTACCGCGGTTTTCTGTATCCTTTCCTCAAAACTTTCCTTGTACCTGATAATGCCGCCCGGCACATGCCAGCCTTTTCCCGCAAACTTATCATCTCTCCAGGACAGCAGCGTCCGGCCTGCAGCATCCTTTAGCAGCAGGTCAACATTGACCATGGGCGTAAGCCTGCTGGCAAGCAGAAATACTTCTTCCGGAAGTCCATGCTTCGCGTCAGGGACTATCCCGTCAATCGCCTCTATGGCTTCATGTATATTCATTTTGTCCCGTATTCCGAGAAGACAGTTTTTCTATTTGAATTATACCAGTCAAAGAGATCTTTTACCGCTTCGTCTATGGGCGTGAACGAAAATCCCTTAAATTCAGAGAGGAACCTGGTATTATCTCCGCTGTATTCTCCTGCAAAACCGCCCTTTTCTAAGACCACTTTAAGTTCTTTGCCTGCGCATTTAAGCACCTTACAGGCAATTTCCTTCCTGCTGAAGGCAGTTCCGGAGCAAACATTATAAACTCTGTCCTTCGGTTCTAAAAAAATGAATTTCTTTACAACAGCCCTGATGTCAACTATAGAAGTATAATCGTAAATCGCATCCTGGTGAATACTTACTTCCTTTCCGGTAAGCGCTTGATAGCAAAGGTTTGAGATAAACCTGTACCTCCAGTCCTCATATCTGCCGAACACCCCAAAGAGCCTGAGATTGTAAATGTTCTTGGATGAAAGGGCGTGCTTCGTCATTAAATATTTTGAAAAACCGTACTGATCTGAGGGCACGAACGCGTCAAAATACTCTTCCGACATGCGCGGTTTCCAATTCTCGCGGCCAAACTCAGCTCCGGAACCAAAGAAAATCAGCCTGCCGAACTTTCCGTTCCATCTTGCTATATTAAAGAACATCCTGAGGTTATTATTCAGAACTTTCGCGGGGTCTTTTGTCGAGGTCTTCGGAGCCGCGTCATAGGTGGCCGCGTGAATGACCAGGTCAAAGCCACCGGTCTTTAACGTATCGGCAACTTTCCCGGAGTCAAGAAGATCAAGCTCGGCGCTTCCCGGAGAACTAACCTCGTGCTCAGCGGAAAATGCTTCAGTGAGGTTTCTCGCGATGAACCCTTTACCGCCCGTAATGAGGATTTTCATCTATGCTTCTTCCGCCGGTTTAATCAGCATGCCGGCCAGGAATTCCTTCCTGTCTAAAAATGGCCAAAGATCTTCTAGCGGCTTTGAGACTATCCTGCCGTCAGGCAGAACCGCTGAAGAGACCCTTGGGGCGGTTTCGAGCATCGGTTCAACCGCTACATCGCAGATTACAGGGCCTTTGCTTGCAAGAACTTCCTTTACGGCTTTCTCCAGATTATCTTTTACGGTTATTCTTTTAGTTTTTATTCCATAGGCAGCAGCTATCTTAAGTGTATCCGGAACGGTGAGGCCGCTTGACGGATCGCAGCTTACGAGCCGCCCTTTAAAGTGCCTTGTCTGCATCATCCTGATAGAGCCGTAGCCGTTGTTGTTAAGAATGAACAACTTGTAAGGAAGACCCAACCTCTTGATAGTTTCGAGTTCCTGGATGTTATGCTGCAGCCCTCCGTCACCGATTACTCCCACGGTTCTGCGGCTGCTTGCAACACAGGCGCCGATACCGGCAGGCAAGCCAAAGCCCATAGAACCAAGTCCCGGGGTATTCATGACCCGCAGGCCTTTCTTTACTTTTATCGTTTGCATAGTTACTTCAGCACAGCTGCCGGAACTGCCGGGCACAAGAATATCGCGTGAAGTAAGCTGTTTAGACAAGACATCAATAAGATTATAGGTGTTTACATATTTACGTGAGGTCTGCAGGCTGGATTTATCCGGAACCGGGTACAACTTCTTGAGACGGCCGCACCACTCCAGCCATTTCTTGGTGCCGGAAGGCTTAGCGCGTTTCAGCAGCCGTTCAATAAAAAGGCCGGCGTCGGAATTCACCACAAGATCCTTCTTGAATCCCATTTTGCGTATTTCCGCAGCGTCAATATCTACGATTATCTTCTTCGCTTCTCTGGCAAAATTCCCGTAATCAAAAGCGACTTGCGGTAGATCCAGCCGCGCGCCGAGTGTGATTAAGAGGTCTGAATTCTGTTGTATGAAATTAGCGGACCGCTGGCCGACGGAACCGGGACGGCCAAAGAAGAGCGGATCATTCTCAGGCAGTAAATCAGCCGCGCGCCAGGTAGTCAAAACCGGTATATTGAGCCTGCGAACCAATTTCAAAAACTTTGCAGACGCTCCGGCCATCCTTATGCCGTTTCCCGCAAGTATCACGGGACGCTTCGCAGCTTTCAGAAGCTTCACGCATTGCGCTATGTCCGGTTTCTTTGAGGTCTTTTTGGCGGGCGTAAAACCCTTCAGTCTCTTTTCATCTATAATACTGCCCTGAACATCCAGGGGTATCTCTATCCAGACCGGTCCCCTTCTTCCTTCCATCGCCAGGTAGACGGCTTTTTCAAGATGATAGCGTATTTCTTCCGGATGCATAACCGTTACGGCATATTTAGTTATTGAGCTGACAATAGAGACAACATCAACCTCCTGCACTCCCATCTGTCTGACTCCGCGCCCCTTCAGCAGATCCGCGCGTTTAGCCTGTCCGGAAAAATAGATTACAGGCGTAGAATCTATCCAGGAGGCAGCAACTCCGGTAACAGTATTTGTTCCGCCCGGCCCGGTAGTTACCAGCACGGCTCCGGGTTTCCCCGTGTACTGCGCGGAGGCGTCTGCCGCGATAGCCGCGGCTTGTTCGTGGAGCATAGGAATAAATCTTAATTTGCGATTTTTTCCGAGTGAGTCAACAAGATGCATGCACCCGCCGCCGGGAAGCATAAATATTTCCTTAATGCCCTGACCGGCAACGAACCTCATAACATAATCTGAAAGTTTTATCATTTTCTCCTCAGGATAAAGGCTTATTGAACCAGTCCGACCAGAAGGTCATCTCGGTCTTCCTGTTCTTATTCGCGAGCACTTTGGGGTCTTCATAGAAAGAGTCTTCTTTGTAATGAGTCGTGGAAACCTCTTCAAATATTGCCCCGCCCTTTGAAGTAAAACTGTGCGGGACTTCTCTTTCTACAACTATGATATCGCCTTTCTTATATTCCTTTTCCACGCCGCTCATCTCAAGAATCAGGTCGCCGTAAAGCACCTGGAAGGTTTCTTCTTTTTTCTTGTGATAGTGGGTCGGATTCTTCTGGCCCGGAAGCGTTATTATAATAGTCTTACAATACTCTCTATTAATACACCTGATTATAGTAGCGCCTATCTTCTCGAAATTTTCAATACCATAATGGTGAGAGAGTTCAAAATCAAATTTCAGCGGCAGCGGCACATGGCTCTTGATAACCATATCTTTAATCTTGTTTGAGATCTCCAGGAATTTCTCCCTCAGGTTTAGCGACGAAACTTCAGCCGTCATAACCGGCGCATCCTTTAAAAGCTCCATCTTTAGGGAATACTCCATATACTTGGAAAAATCATTCGCAAGCAGCTGCCCTTTAATGTTAGGAATGGCAAAGAAAACATTCTTTAGCGAAAGTTTATCTCCGCCCTTCAGGTCTTCTTTGACAAAGACGCCTCTGCGCAGTCCGGCAAGATCTTCTTTTTCCTTGTCGGATATTTTTCTTCTCTCGCTCTTTACGCCTGCCATGAGAAATGCTTCTTTCGCAGACTCAAGCCACCTGCCAATTTGCTCCGGCATGGATGAATAGTTATTAATGGAGTATTTATCTGTCTTAAGGCCGATGTGCCTTTCAAATAACTCTGCGCCTTCGCCTACGGCAAGCTTGACAGACTCCATCTCTTCAGGGGGTTCGTGCGTAGAATAGCCTATTGTCAAGTTCCGATATCTTTCCTTAAGGAAGGCTATCTGGTTTAATTCAAAATTCTCTTTCGCGGTAGGATATTCACCGACACAATGCATTAACGCAAACTCTTTATCCCTGTGCTCAAAAAAAGCCACAACCCGGTCTATGTCGTTAACCGAAGCGCCGGCAGTGGAAAGTATTACAGGTTTATCAGTGGCGCCAATCTTCTCCAGGAGCGGCCAGTCCGTGAAAGAACAACTCGCGACCTTTATCACATCAAACTCGTGTTCAAGGATCAAGTCAACCGAACTTTCATCAAAGGGCGTGCAGATAGCCGTGAAGCCGAGCTTGACCATCTCATCCCTGAGTTTCCTTAAGTCGTTCTTAGAGAGGCGGGTATCCTCGAAGCGTTTTACATATTTAACATCCTGGCTCCCTTTGTATTTTGGATGAATAAAGGTGTCAAGGTTTCTATACTGCAGTTTGAATCCGAATTTGAAATCGTATTTTTTCGTGACCTCGTGGAAGGCCCTTATTACCTTCAGCCCGTGTTCTATGTCGCCCATATGGTTGTTGGCCATCTCGAGGATAAATAGTTTTTTAAATATTCCCTTGTTCATCGCGCCTCCGCTTTTTACTCAACTGCCTCTTTTATCTTAGCTATCATGAATTTTATTTCCGGTTTAGAAAGCCCCGGGTAAACGCCAACCCAGAAAGTCCTGTTCATCACCCCATCGGTCACTTTCAGATGGCCTGCTACCCTGTAGCCTTTGCCCGTCTTCCTCATATCGTCGAAACAAGGGTGTTTCAAAAGGTTGCCGGCAAAAAGCATTCTTGTCTGTATACCGTTCGCTTCAAGATGTCTTACTACCGTATCCCGAGACAAACCGCTGTTATCCTTCACCGTTATTAGGAATCCGAACCAGCTAGGGTCGGATTTTAACGTTGCTTCCGGGAGTATAAGCTTCTGCGTGAGTCCGTCCAGCCCTTCTCTCAGCATTAACCAGTTTTTTTTCCTGGCAGCGATAAACCCTGGGAGTTTTTTCAACTGGGCGCAGCCTATCGCCGCCTGAAGATCCGTCGCCTTTAAATTATATCCAAAATGAGAGTAAATATACTTATGATCATACCCCTGCGGCAGGTCTCCAAGTTTCCAGTTAAACCTGTTCTTGCAGATATTGTCTTTTCCTGACGGGCACCAACAATCCTTTCCCCAATCCCTGAAAGAATCAACCAGTTGTTTTAGCAGAGGATCATTCGTGTAAACAGCGCCGCCTTCCCCCATTGTCATATGGTGCGGCGGGTAGAAACTCGAAGTAGCGATATCTCCGAAGGTACCGGTATACTTCCATTTATCAGCCTGGCGATATTTCGAGCCGAGCGCATCACAATTATCTTCTATGAGCCACAACCTGTTCTTTGCGCAGAAGTTTTTCACCTTTTCGATGTCAAAGGGATTTCCAAGAGTGTGCGCGAGCATTACAGCCCTTGTCCGCACAGAGAGCGCCCTGTCCAGCAGCGAACAGTCAATGTCATAAGTCGGAAGCCTGATGTCTACAAATACGGGAACAGCGCCAAACTGTATAATTGGCGTTACGGTTGTAGGAAACCCTGCGGCCACAGTGATAATTTCGTCATCTTTTTTTATTCTTCTTTCTCCGAGTTTTGGAGAGGTAAGCGCCATAAAGGCAAGCAAGTTCGCGGAAGAACCCGAGTTGACCAGCGAACAATACTTCACGCCAAGGAACTTTGAGAAATCCTTCTCGAATTTATCGGCGTATTTTCCTGTTGTAAGCCAAAAATCCAGTGAAGCATCAATAAGGTTTGCGATCTCTTTCCCGTCAAAGACCCTGCCTCCGTAAGAGATCTTGTCGCCGGGGACAAAAACCTTCTTTTCCCCGTGTTTAACCGCGTAATGTTTAAGCGCCGCAGAGACCACCTCTGCCCTCAGTTTCTTTTCAAGTTTTGCTTTCTCATTCATTTCAGTTAACTTCTCCTTTTTCTTTTTTGCCCACGGTCTTCCGTCCTCCGGCATCTGTCCTCAGCCCTTAAGCATCCGACCCTCTAAACCTCTAATCATCCAACCCTCTAAACATCTAAACATCCATCAGTCCTCTGCCTACCGTCTTCCGTCCTCTGTCCTCAGATCTTGCGCATCCGCGCCTCTGCGCGTCAACTGTTCATATTCACCAATCTGCCTCAAACACGCCTCTCTTGCGTCATACCCATTCAGAACATTGATATTCCACTCAACAACCTTCTCCAGCGCCGTTTCAATATCCCACTTAGGATACCAACCCAATTTTTTCTTTGCTTTAGTGTTATCAAGCTGCAAAAAGTTAGCTTCATGGGGATGTCTGCCAGGTTGCACCGCGCATGATTTCTCAGAACCCCAAAAACCGCAGAATTTTGAAGCCACCCAGCCGACTGACTTGCAATCCTTTGAATCCGGACCAATATTCCAGGCGCCTGCGTACTTCGACCCATTTTTATAGAGTTTTTCGCAGAGCCGCAGATAGCCTCCGAGCGGTTCAAGAACATGCTGCCATGGGCGCGTAGCATTGGGATTCCTAATTTCTACGCGTTTTCCGCCCAAAATAGCGTCAACACAATCAGGAATCAGCCGGTCTTCTGCCCAGTCGCCGCCGCCTATAACATTACCCGCCCTGGCAGTCGCGACAGCAACCTTGTGTTTCTTATACTCACCCTCATTGAAGAAAGAATTCCGATAAGATGCCGTAACTATTTCAGAGCAGGCCTTGCTTGCCGAATAAGGGTCGTACCCGCCAAGTTTTTCGCC
>Ga0209083_1003739_pt1 | contig 12357 bp, 26 predicted proteins | sample AM7aDNAmetaG_FD_184132 | JGI IMG/M metagenome (GOLD analysis project Ga0209083, IMG submission 184132) | Freshwater microbial communities from Finland to study Microbial Dark Matter (Phase II) - AM7a DNA metaG (SPAdes) (version 3) | ecosystem: Environmental > Aquatic > Freshwater > Lake ...
ACCGCATCTTGACGCAGTGATTCTTTGAGCCAAGAAATCAGTTCCCGAACTTTGGTCCTATCAAGATACGGAGCGTATTCAGGGATGGCGTAATTCTTTTTCACGATCGGGCGCATCGTGTCTTCGTTGTCAACGTAAAGGAATACTCCCCTCGCATCCCCGTCCATCTGATCATGCTCGTTGAATACGAGAATGATGTTGTACTGAATTTTAAATGGCTTCATGTGCAACAGGTCGAGCTTGGTCCTGGAAGACCGCGGTAAGCCGCCATGTACCCACGCATGTAATCAGGGTGTCTGTTCTTCCAGTCCTTCGAGTTATGCACCTTTCGCTGCCTTAGACAATCACGATCCCCGCAAAGAATCTGCCGCTTGTGAACTTTGTCGAACGTGTCGCCGCATATGTTGCACCTTTCCATGATCCAGATCCCTTAATCTGTCCCTGCGCTTGCTGATATTAGATTCTTACGTGACTTCCCCACTTTAACCTGATTGGATCTGTAAAACGCTGCCAGTTGAAATTAAGAATCTTTTCCTCGGTCCCCGTCAGGTCCGCACCGGAGTCTACCGTCTTTCTCACTTGGTCGAGCTTCCACGCTAGGACCTTATCGATCGGTCGCTTCCGGAGGCCGAGCTTCACGTCGATTTCTTTGATCATGAATACCGCACCTCATTCTTCAATTCATCACCTTCGCTTTCCGTTATTCCTTCAGAGCAATAACAATAATCGTAATCACCTGAAGAATCATTATTCCGCAAAGAGCCATGTTCATTTCTTCAGTCATCTCGCTTCTCCAGCTCCTTATTCAGCTTCTCGTATTTAAGTCTCCACAGATTGCAATCCTCGTCCTTTGAGACGAGCGTCATAAGCACTCTGTCCTGCTCCTTTATCCTGTCTTCCAAGCGGTGGAACGCCACGACATTCACGGTCTTTAACCTGTACTGATTAAGCTCCGAGAGCAGGTTCTGGATGTTCGGATGACTCAGGTCGAGGATGCTCCGCTCAAGAGCTTGATTCTGCTCAGCTAAGGAATTCCACGCCTGCTCTTGTAGCTGTAATTCCTTCTCCAAGGATTTGATGCGGTCTTCGTATTTTATTCGCATATCTTCGATAAAATCTTCGCTCATGTTCCCTCCCTTTAACATTTTGCTTTTAGTAGCCATAGCCAGAGCCATCGCCATCGCCATAGCCATAGCCAGAGCCATCGCCATAGCCATAGCCATCGCCATCGCCATAGCCATCGCCATCGCCATAGCCATCGCCATAGCCATAGCCATAGCCAGAGCCATAGCCATAGCCATCGCCATAGCCAACGTGCTGTCCTTCGTCTCCTCCGATTACTTGCAGAGATGCTTTTTCCATGATTCCTCCGAACAATCAATCATTGCAATCGTTGTGAGTAGGTGGAACGTAACTTTTCCAGCAGGGTCAAGTTTTGTAGTTCCTGTTGGGCCATCTTTCAGTTCCGCCAATCCTTTTGTCGTCCCCCAAACTCGTATGCAACTCGCCTGATTCAGTTCGCACATCATATTTTCGTTCTGCTTGAAACGACCGATATACACCCAACCTCTTTGCAATATCACTATCTTCACGTCACCTTCGTATTTCTTTTCAGGCACGGAATCTTCCCGAATGTAAGTTACGTCGTCTATATTGATTGTTTCTGATTGCATTTTATTTCTCCTTTGTTTGTTGTTTTTTTAAAATTACCAGTCATTTTGTCAAAGCATTTCGGACACACATGAAACTTCCAACAACCGCTTCTATGCTTCCCGTCGAGAATTGGAGGACTAAATAGCAACGCCCAGTGACCATCTCGCTTCTTCCCGCAGAACACACATCTGTCCTTCATTTCGCCTCCTTTAATGCCCTGAAGTCAGCCAAAGCCTTCTCTAATTCGATGGCCGAGCCTTTAGCTCCAAGGCGTGTATATTTGCATTGAGAGTCATTCGCAACAGTTCTTACCCAATCCAATTCCTCCTCCAACGCCTTCTCCATGCCTTCAGAAGCCTTCAGCAGAGTGGATAGTTTGGATTCTAAGGACTTGATAATCAGCATCACTTCTGTCACCATCGCAAAAACAAGGTCGCTATCCATTTCTTTATTCTCATTTTTCTTGTGGCAAAATCCTCTTGCTAACGCTCCAGTAATTTCTTGCTCAGTAGTCATTTCTTCCTCCTTGGGGTTACATACATGTCAATTGACCTCTTATAGAGTATTTCATTCTCCTTCTCAAGAGTGGACAGGCGGTTCTGTAGTTCACTCCACTTCACCGTGATATTCCCGATAGCAATATCCTTTTCTTCGCACAACTTCTTGAGTCTGTCGTTTTCGTTCTCTAGCCTCATTACTGCGATGTCTCTCATTTTTCATCTCCAATTTTAGGGTCGGGATGGCTTCTCTCTGCCTCAAGTTCGTCAATCATTCTGTGAAGGACGGTGTTCTGTTTCCTTGCCTCCTGCAACTCAAGGTGAAGGTCGTTAAAATCTTTTGTCCCCTGAACCACTTGGCTTTGAAGAACTGCCACACGAGTGCGGAGTTCAACTACGCCTCTGTCTGCATCCTGATACATTGCGAGGTATTCATCACCACGCTTTTTCTCAGACTCAACACGAGTGCGGAGTTCCTCAGCCTCTTTAACGACCTCACGCATAGCCCGTAAGGAGCCGAGTCTTTCAACCTCTTTCTCCAACTCAGCGTTCTTGGATTCGAGGGATTTGATATAGCCCTGCACCATTTCAGGACACGCATAAAAATCAGCAGTACTCGGCTCGATTATTTCTTCATCCTTCTCCCCATCCATCGCCTCGCCGCTCATTTCTCAACCTCCATCTCCCAAGTTCTTCCGTCCAACCATGCAATGAAGTTCTTGAACGATGGTTCAAGCCTGTAATGGTATCCTGCGTTTGTGTCTTTTCCTTTCTTGCAATCCTCAAGAAACAGCATCATCAAATCATTAATCTCTGCCTTGGTATCCTTTTCCTCACTCATACAAACCGCCTTGTGGTTTCTGAAAACACGACATCGCTACTCCATAGCCACCAGAGGTCTGATAGCACACAACATTCTCGTCTTCACATTTTCTAGAACTTCCATAGATGAATGAACCAGAAGCCCATTCAGAACAGACAGCTAATGCAAGCATCAATGCAACGATGTTTCTCATTTCCCACCATCCTTAATCCCATCCCATTCGGCAAGGGCGAGGCATCTCTCACACCACTTTCCATCTTTTCTATCCCTTGCATGGTCTTCGCAGTCGTGGATGTAATACAAGCACTCGCACTTCTTCAACGCCCCCGCCATCTTCCCCGCAACATCCATGAGGTGGGAAAGTCTCGTTTTGAGTTCAGCGTTTTCTTCCATCAGAGAACTATCCCCCATACTCATAGATTTTTCCAGAAGCGTATGAAGCCTTTCAACTTCTTGGTCTGCTGATTTTTCTCCACGCTGTGTTTTTTCAAGTTCAGCCTCCGCTTGGGAAAGTCTCTGCTCAAGGGATTCAGACGCTTGCTTGAAGTGCCATGCTTCTTGTGCTAATTTTTCACATTGTTTGGCAAGTCGAATATTGACAGGCTGTGCATTATTCTTAACCACTTCCTTCAGTCTGGATTCCAAGGACAAAGTCCCATCCTGCAATGCTTTGAGAAGTTCTTCACGGCAGTATTTGATGCCAATGTTCACGGACGCTATCTGCTCTGTAGTGAATCGGGTGTCAAGTTCCGCTACTAATGTCGGAAACAACTTCTCTACCACTTCATTTTCCTCACTCATGTCCTTGACTCCTTCACAGCCCTTTTGAGTTCACGAATAGCATCAGAAGCATATTTGATATACGTCTGTCTTTCCTCTGGCTCGAATGTTTCAGCTATTTTAATAGCCAGCTCAAAGGACTCAATCTTTCCATCCTTCTTCCCCTGCTCATAAGCGCCTGCCACACGAGTGCGGAGTTCCTTGTTCTCTTGCTCAAGACGATTTGCCGACAACTCATAATCCCTAATGTTCCAAACCTTCTTCCCCGCATCCACAATTCCCTTGTGCATTAAAAGAGTTTCAATTTGTTTCTCCAATGCCTTGATTCTCCCTTTTAATACCAGACACAGGGTATCGCTTGGTATCTCGTTATCCCTCTCCCCCTCCATCGCATCGGTCATAGAGCCTCCTCTACTGTAATTTTAACTTTCTTATTCAACTCAGACATCTTGACCTTCGTAATTTCGCAGAGGATAAATTCATTCCCGCTGAATCCACAACACAACTGCCATGCAGGGTGAATATACCCAACCCAGACCTTCTTCTTCCTCTCTTTTCCTAGAGACTTCATACTCCCTCCCGTTAAAGTTTTGGTTCTGTTCTGGATTTGAGCATTGCGGTGACATGAGATGCCTTAATCCAAATATCGTTACGCTCACCTTCTTCACAAACTTCTTCCGTGGTGTAGAAATCAAGGTTATCAATAGCGTCAGCAATTTCATTGATGGTATCTTTACGAATCATCTTCTCCATACACTCTCCTACATTTGGAAACGCTAGTTTATTATCCATCTTTCCCGCCTTTCTCTTTTTAGAAGTGTGGAGCTGACGTGTAAGCATTTCTGCCACAACCAACCCCACGAGCTTATTTCTTTGATTTCTCTCCACAACCACAGAACGGAGCGTGATGTCCGGGGCGATTGCATATCGGAGTTTCAACCCCGTGAATGTTTACGAGGCAATTATTGCTTCCGCAATTGCAAGTTTTCTCTTTCCTCTGCTCCGACAGAGCGGCCTTGATTCTCTCAAATAACCACAGGTCTGCTTCGATGGAATATGCCGCATCCGGTCTATTTCCAAAGGCAGTCAAGATCTCACGAGCAATCTCGCTTGGGGTCATACCTTCACCCATCCCCGGAGCTGCCGCTTGATTGATTTCCAATGCTTTGTTCCGGACGCTACTTTACTTATGATCCTTCCGGATCGGTTATTAAATCGCAAGCTGTTTTGTTCGTGTTGGAACGTCTTGGTGGCCCTCTCGATTTCGGTCATGATTACCTCCAAAGTTGAACGCAGAACAAGAAAGCGGCTATAAAACAACACACAGAAAGCGCAAGAATCATGTCCCTTATGAACTTTTCTTCATCACGGTTCATTTTGTAAACTCCTGTAGTTTTTGTTGGAGGTAGATCCGAAGCGCAAACCGATCGACCCCACCCACCGCGTACTGATACATTTCCAACTTCTCCCGGCTCTTTCTTGGGAGCCTTGATAACGCCCATTCTCTGAATTGATTTTCTTGGACTGGTTTTTGAGAATGCGCTACAGAGAAATGCACTCCTTTCTCAAGGGTTATCCCGCTGTCCAGATCCCACCGGAGGCGATTTGTGGCCTTTTTTAAGATGTGATGGGCCTGTAAAACTGTCGGATAGAGCGGAGTTTGGTGAAGAATCTCAGCCGTATAGACGCAACGCCATCCATCCCGAGCAAGGCAACAATCACGCCAAAGCGCGTCAAGCTCCTTATCCGTGGGGAGGTCGTTTTTAGTGAGCTTGAATTTTTTCATACCCCTCGCCTTTCAGCCTCCTTTTTGATCTTAAAATCCCGAACCGAAGGACATGATCCCCAATGCGGCGTACCGTCCGGGTTAAGTGGCATAGCTTTACCAGCCTTCGTGGACACCCACCACATAGGAGCCTGACAGCCTTTGCATTGGCTAGCATTCCCTATCAGCTTGAGAAGGTTTGACATCTTTTGTTCGGGGGTTAGGTCGTTCATTTTGCAAACTTCTCTATCAGATTCATTATTTTTACAATCTGATCGCTTGTAATTGTATAAACACCTATTTCTTTTGTTTTTTTCTCTGCTATTTTCTTAATCATTGCGACAGCTTGTTTCCATGGTTTTTTCAAGAGACACCCCTTTTCTTTACAATTTCTTCAATTTTTAATCTAAAGGCTTTTCGTCCTTCTTCTGTTTTTAAAAAATTTTCGTCTTTCTTTTGTATATTTTCTTTTGTAACGTTTTCTTTTGTGTTCCCTGTTTTCAGGGGTACCCTCTCATCGGTTTTTGAGGGTACCCTGCATCGGTTTTTGACGGTACCGTCTTTTTTGACGGTACTTATCCACGACTTGTAATTCTTATTCACAGAATACGTTAGGTAGTTAGTACCGTCTTTTTTGAGGGTACTTATAAGGTTCATTCTTCGCAGAAGGTGCCTTCCTCGCTCAACACCTTGCCTACTCAGACAAGTTCCAAGCATTATTTGAGAGGTTGCAATGCCATCTGATTTTTTATGATATCCGTAGGTTTTTCGGATTATAAAAAGAAACATCTGCATAGCCTCCCCCGGTATTCGGATCTTTGCCAAGTTTTCAAGGATCTCGTTGGCTATCTTGGTATAACCATTCTCAAGTTGCGGATTCCCCACATTAAAACTCCCGTCTTAATTTAAAAAAGTTCTTGTTGTGGATTAGGCTGTATCGGTGCTGTTTTCCAAACTATCGCGGTCCTTCCTGCCCGAGTCATGCGTCGCTCATTAGACGCGATTAAAAGTCCGTCCTGAGTTAAGAACCGGATGAAACAGGAAGCGGTTTGATGGCGAAGCCCAAGCATCACCTCGATCTCGTCGCACGTCTTTCCGCCTCTCCATTTAATCGCGTAGTAAATCTTTCTTCGGTATTCGTTTTTCTTCTTCGTGATCTCCGATTTGGACGCGACGGAAGTGTCCTGATAACCCGTAGGGATCACTTCTTCGGTGTCGGTGTCCAGGCGGTAGGTCACTTAAACAACCTTCCCCTTAAATCGTTTGTATAGACGTTTTACGTTTTTTGACCAGTTGGCATTGAGAGGGGAATCTGATAGCGGAGCATACCGTTTTTGCATGAACGAAATAAAATCCGAAGGACGTCCCGCTTTCTTCCATCGAAGAATGTTTCTTCGCACAGAGTTACGGCACACACTTTCGCATCCCTTGGTGCCCGAACATTTGACGGATAAAACTCCAAACGGTTTTTTGGCATGCTTCCCGCCTTCTGCGAAATAAATCGCCTTGGTCATACGTTCGATGTTGATGCCGGCGGTCCTTTCGTCCGGTAAAGATTCTTGATGCCCGAGAGCTTCCATCCCAAAGACCGCAGGCGAGATCAAAAAGAATAAGAAACACGCTGCCCCCATATCAAACAACACACGACCTTTCCTACGCTTGAGAGACGCCAGAATCCTTAACTCCGTGATCCTATGCTTCTTCGAGAGTAGACCGCCGGGCCCGGTTGCCTTTTTCTGTGGGGACAGTGGCTCTTGATGAGCCTTTTCGGCTTCCGGGTGGACCGGCGGCAAAGTTGTATCCATTACTTTGTCCTCACGGACATAGTTTTTTCTTCAAAGAACTTGAGCCCTGGAACCGGCATCGTTCCTTTTACGCCCCTCGCGTACTGGTTTAAAGCCGATTCATTGACTGAAATGAGCCCTAAAGGAGCCCTACCCTCCGCAATCGACTTCAAAAGAGTCGGTAAATCGACGACTTCTGCCTTCCAGGTCGTTTTAAAGGCTGTTCCGGTGGCCTGGACGGGCTCAGGAGCTTGGAAAACTGGTTGGGCGACTACTTCCTCGGCTTGAGCCCGTAATGCCTCTGCTTTCTCAATTTTGCCAGACTCACGAGCCTTTTCTGCCCGCTTCTCCAAGTCCTCGCGCTCTTTCCTTGCTTTGGCCTCTGCCGCGGCGTTTGCGACCCGTATTTCCTCGTCCCGCTTGCGACGGGCTATGTCCTCGAATATCACGACCTTGCTCTTGATGGTGCGCTCCGCGGCCGACAACGGATCAAGAAAAGCCTTCTCCTTCGCGACGACCGACTTCCATGCGTCGTAGGTCGATGCTTTCATCTCCGCGAAAAATTCCTCGACCTTCTTCGAACGGCCTTTAATCTCTTTCAAGAGACCCTGAGCGTTCAAGCTGTCGTCTGACGTCTTGATCGTCAGATCCTTAGCAAACTGCGTGACTCCGCTGACTTCCCGTTCTAGTTCCTTCGTTTCCTGCAATAATGTCGAACTCATTGAATAACCCTCCAGGTTTGTACGCGTATTTGTTACGCAGTTGCCAATGAAGATACACGCAAGCAAGAAAATCCTGCTTGTCGCTTGGATCGTTAAAACACTTCAATTCGTAATGTCCTGTCCCCTTGAGTTGAAGCCCGTACACCTTCTTGATCTTGATGCCGTAGTTTTCCTCGACGAGAATCTTGTACCCTTGGAGTTGTGGACCGACCGCGTTATAGAGCTTCCATGTGCATTTCAGGTCGATAAGACTTTCCTCGTCGCCGAACTTCGTAACGAAAAGACCCTGCCGATCCGGAGAGCCGCAGAAACGGTACTTCTTGGAGCGCAAGGCGACCTCTGTAATCTCGCTTCGCGCCTCAAAGCCGGTAATCTCGCAAAACTTCTTGTACGCCTCGACATACGGCACAAGAGGTTTCGAGAGCTTTTCCTCGTCAAGGTTGCAATCGTCAACAAGGTGACAGGCACGATGCACCGCCACCCCAAGAACCCGCTTATACTCCAAGCGGGACTTGGGAACGCCTGAGAAATCAATCAACCCGAATTGCTGTTCCAGTTGAGTGACGGACGGCTCGACCACACCGGCGTAGGTGTAGAGATGTTTCTCGGGGTCGAATTTAAAGAGCGGATCGTTAAGCACTTTTCCGCGCCTTCTTCCTCGCGTCAAGGTCGGCCTGTGCCTTCTCCGCTTCCTGACGCTCGATCTCGTCCTTTTCTTCCTGAGATAATTCACCGGACGGCGCGGGAGCCTCAACAGTTTCCGCTGAGACTGGCTGTTGGATTCCTCCCTTTAACTCGCCGGCCGGCTTTAAAGGCTGTGGCATTTCAATTACAGGCGTCTCAGGCATACCGCCCTCGATAATCCGCTCCCCTTCGTCTGGCTCGTAGATACCCGAAAACCCGTAAGCCACGCGAGCGCATTGAATCAACGCTTTGTGGCGAAGCATTCGGATAGGCCACTTCACCCACGGAGATTTGCTCGAGTCGAAACACTCGCTCATATACTCCGTGACGACGGTGCTCCGGACGTCTCCCCCTGTCATGCGCGTCAAAATCTCGCAAGTGATGGACTCCACATCGGTCTTTGAAGCGTTCGGTTTCCCGTCCTTGCTCCTGTTCTCGGAAATCCTAACGCCCCTGTGATCGTTCTTCCCATCCTCGCCCTTGTGTTTGTTCATCAAGGAAATCCACCCGTCCACCGGAACGATAGGAACCACCCCGCCGCCCTTCCCGCTAAAAGCGTAAATCTCTTTCAAGAGCGGGTTAAGTTGATAGGTGTTCGCCACAATCACACACGCGACAAATTCCTCGGGCGTCTTGCAATCCTTGAACGCCGTCATTTGAAGCGTCTTTTGAAGCTGTGCTGACGACACTTGAAGCCGTGACGCCATAGCCTCAATCGCTGTCTGCTTTGTTTTTTTTGCTAATTCGTTTCCCATTTTCTTAACCCTCCAGGTTAATTATTTTTTTTCGATAGACACGCACCACAACAACCAACAAGAAAGTTCCTCCACGTTTACCGGAGCATTCGGAGTAAAAACAATCCGAGCTCCGATGTTTTCTAAAAATCCGTTCCCAATCGGGAATTTCATACAGTTACAATCGCTCTCTTTTTTGACCAACGTTCCACGTCCTCTTTTCTGAAACGGGGTGTAGGCCCGATCAGAATTACGCGAAGCCCAGAAACGGCCCACTTCCTCCAGTTCGCGTAAACGTACGACGGGGAATAATTCAAATATTCCGAGAGATCTTCGATGTTCATGTACTTGTCCATTTGTTCCTCCGGTGTTTTCTGTAATGGTTCATTACATTCTTTAGACAAAAAAATATCACTAGCTGTTTCACTTTGATATTTTTCTTTTACTGTCCCCATGTCGTTTCCCCTCGTCATTTCTTATCGACAATAAGAATCTACACTTTAATGATATATTAGTCAATAGTATTTTTATTTATTTTACTTACCCTTGCTTTTGGTTAACTTTAACGCTATATTCCCGCATAGACATGGAGGGTTTATAAAATGACGTTCGGACAGTATTTGACGCAGCTAAGGGAAACTTCTGGACTAAGTAAGACTGAGCTCGCAGATAAATTAGACGTCTGGATATCGTATATCGCGAACATTGAAAAAGGTCGTGCTGTCCCTCCGCCGACAAACCGTCTTGAGCAAATATCTGACGCCCTCCGAATCTCCCCAGCGCAAAAAGAAAAACTATTTGACCTAGCCTACAGCGAGAGAAACGTAAAAGAGCTTACAGCTTTCAAAAAATCCGGGGTCAAGGACTCAGCCTCAGAAGTAGCTTACGACTCCAACCTTGCCAAGATCCCCGTCCTTGGACAATGCCCTGCATCAGCGAAGAACTGGACCAACGACGAGGTAGAATGTTTCGAGAGCATTTCAAAGACGCTTATCGGGGATCGGAGAATGTACATTTTGAGGATTCACGGGGACAGTATGGACCGCGCCGGGATTGACGACGGGTGCCTGGTGCTTGTGGACGCGGACCGGAAGCCATTAAACGGGAATATCGTCGTAGCCAGGATTGACCACGAGTGCACGATAAAACGCCTATACAAATCAGAAAACACAATAACCCTGTCCCCTGACAGCAATAACCCGAAACATAGCCCCATGACTTTCACGAAAGAAAACCTCGTCCAGATCCGTGGCGTGGTCGATTCGATCTATCTAAAAAAAGTGAAATGAGCACGATCTACCGCGTAAATGGAATCTTCCAATACGCCTACCACGAGAACGGAAAGAGACGGAAGAAATCCCTTCACACGAAGGACCGGGGATGCGCCAAGCTGATCCAAGCTAAATACGACCTGGAACTGTCTCAGCAGGGCGCGGGTCTCGCCACGGATAAAGACCTTCAGGAATACTTCGCATGGTACAAGGCAACGCATTACATCGGCCTTAAACCACTTCACGCGGTAAAAGAGATCAGGATTCTAAAGCGGTTCGTGGAAGGAACGAAAGCGGAGAAGCTGTCGCACCTCACCGGCCCCCGTATCTTGGAATGGCTTTCCTCTCAGAAAAAGATAGGGCCAAAGACTTGGAACAACCTTCGCGGGATCATAAAGACGTTCCTAGACCCGGCTGTCCCAAATCATCTTAGGGTAAACCCCGTCTCCACCGTTCCGATAAAGAAAACCCCGTCTCACGGAGTTGATTTCTACACAGACGACGAGTACAGAGCCATTGAGAAAGCGGCCGGTTCAAATCCCCTTAGGGTCATGATCGCTATAGCGCGGTACTCCGGGCTCCGGATCGCGGAGATCATTCACCTTCACGCGGAGGACATTTCTTTTGGAGATAAGCCTTTAATATACGTCCGCAACAGGCCAGAACTAGGCCACACCGTGAAGAACTACCAAGAACGGGCGGTTCCATTATGTTTAGAGCTAAAGTCCATCCTAGCCCCGTTTAAAGCGAAATACGGCCTATTGTTTCCAAAGTCCTCAAAAATACACCCTGAAAGGGCTCTAAACGAGACTTTGACAAAGGTCGGGGTAAAGCGCAAAGGAAGGGCCTGGCATCTTCTCAGGCACACTTTCGCCTCAAGGGCGGTGCAGAATGGCGTCTCTCTCGTCCAGATCATGCGGTGGATGGGCCACGGTGATTATAAAACTACCCTCCGCTATTCCCATCTGTCCCCGTCATACTCCGCCGAAATCGAGAAAATCAACCTCGAACCTGCTACCAATTCTGCTACCGCCTAGATTTTATCGCCTAATTTGTATAGACGAAAAAGAAATGGAGGTGGAGGGAATTGCACCCTCGTCCAAAGGACTGTTCAATAAGGGCGCTCCATGCTCAGTTCGCAATCAATTTAATCCCCCGGGCCTCTGCGAACGAGATCCCGGAGAACGATCCGCCAAAGTCTTTTCCCCGAACACGGCGACGGTGCCCGGAAAGCAGCCTGCTTTGTCGTCCTCGGAGCTCAGCAGGCATCGGCCCCGGGACGTTCGCTAGCAGTTAAGCAGCGAAAGGAAGAGCTACAGGCATAGGAACCGAAACCGGTCCTACAGCCCTTTCGCTCCAGCTGGTTTTTTCAGCATTTGTGTTTTGCCACGTTTTTTAAAGAGGCACCTGACGAACCTCTGCATGCTCCCTTATATGCATAATCCCCTGTCGAACCTATTCACCCCCAAGGAACGACGATGTTAAAGATCAAAACTGGCTAGAGTATAGCATGTCGGTAGCATCATCTCAATGGTAAGCGCGGGTTGGGGTGCATTACCTCCGTGTCGGAAACTTTTTCATATCTGGTACGTTAATATTAGGAATCGAGTGTCAGATTTGGAGATATCAAATAAGCGGGGGCCC
>Ga0209083_1003742_pt1 | contig 12347 bp, 13 predicted proteins | sample AM7aDNAmetaG_FD_184132 | JGI IMG/M metagenome (GOLD analysis project Ga0209083, IMG submission 184132) | Freshwater microbial communities from Finland to study Microbial Dark Matter (Phase II) - AM7a DNA metaG (SPAdes) (version 3) | ecosystem: Environmental > Aquatic > Freshwater > Lake ...
ATGTTCCGTTATTTCCCGAAGTACCACTTGTTCCTGACGTTGCCGAACTACCTGATGTTCCAGTATTTCCACTAGTTCCAGATGTTGCTGAAGTACCACTTGTTCCACTAGTTCCTGAAATACCACTTGTTCCAGAAGTTCCACCAGATCCTGATGTAATCCAAGTATTACTTTCATTGATTGTTTGATTGTTTATACCAAATAAGAAAATATTTGTTAAACCAGAACTAATATAATTATATGAACTATTGAGAAGAACAACATTATCAGAAAATACTTGATTATAATCTCCTGTAATATGATAATTTGTTCCATTTATTATATTTCCTTTACCTGTTATTATACCTTTACTTGATAATGGATATTTATTCTTTAAATCATTAGCATATTTCCAAGTTATTCCACTATTACCATCAGTTAAAGTAACTGTTGATTTATCAAATAATTCAATTACATTATTAGAAACATCTTTAATATTCGATGAATTCTTAACTCTACTGGTCCAATTTTTAGTATTATCAGAAAAATAAGATGGATAATCAGATAATTGTATTAATTCAATCTTACAAGATGAGTTTGGTGACCATGATGAGATCTTATTCAAGATATATAACTCATTATCAATCATTATTTTCTTTCTAAAATCAATATTTGCAATATCTTGAAGAGTAAGCCAAGCTTTATGTGTAATATATTTAGAATTTGGGTTGATATATGTTAATATTTTTGTTTTCCAGAATCTATCATATAAATTATCTGTTGTATTATTTGGAACAAAGTAATAATTATTTACACCCCAGTTAAGATCTTGCATGTAATTTAAATATGGATTCCAAACAGGACCAACATAAGGTTGATAAGGATGTGGTGAACCATATCCAAAACTATTATCTGTAATAGTTCTTATTTCCCAAAAATCAGTTGTACCAATAGGATAACTTGTTGCACCAGTATGTAAAGTATCATATGCAGATATTAATATATCAAAAGAATTTGTTCCAGAGTTCCAATTATTAACAACACCGAAAAAAATATTTGATTGATCATCATTATCGACTACAATAACATCCTTACCCAACCATTCAACACTACCAGTATTTTGTAAAACAAAATTATAAGTTATTGGTAATGATGGAGGAGGAATAACATGAGTTGTTCTAGAATAATTTTCAGTATCACCATAATTTCCATATACAAATAATACTCCTGTTGAATCTATTTGTGGAGAAACTAATTTGTTTCTGAATAAAATCCTCTTTGAAAATGTTTCATCAGCAGGAATATTCAAAACTTCTGGTTGTTTATCTTTATTATAAATCTGTGAAGTTATCCATTTAGTTGATCCATAAGTATTTAGAGATGTTGGAGAGAAATTACTAATAATTTCTTTTGTTGTATTAGTTAAATATGGATTTTGTATTTTTTGAGATCCCCAAACCTTTGTATATTTATTCGAATAATTTGCAAGGTTTGTATCGTTTGTATCATCAGTATAATGAAAATAAACATCTTGATATAAAAGATCAGGAATAGTTTCAATAGTTAAATCACCAGATGAATCAATTTTATTTATTGTATTACCACTTTGATCCACTCCACGCCATGTAATATAATCAAATGTATTATCCATATGGTAAAAATCATTCCAAGGTTCAATTAAAATATCATTTGTTCCCATTACAGGTTGTGCAACCAAATTAAACATATTCATAATATCAGTTATGAAATCCATCTGTGAATAACTGGTTGGTAAAAGTTGTTGCATATCAACCCATGAACCATATTCATAATAATTATGAGCATTATAATGATTGTAAAATAATGTTGCGTTTTGTTTTACATCCAACCAATATTTAGAATCTCTATTTCTTGGTGGCTGATCTTGAAAACCTCTAATGGAAACTTGAGCATAAATCTTATCACCAGCCCATAAATCTACACCACTCGCTTCAGCTAATAAATCTTTATCATTTGAAAAAAGAAAAACATTAGAAGGACTAGTATAAGGAACACTTATTGTTGTTTGGTTGTTTGATATCAATTCAACAATATTTCCATATACACCCGGAGTTATCATACCCCATCTACTTTTATATAAATTAACTTGAACATTCAGTACATCAGTTTCTTGATTATATGTTTGATTTCCACTATTTTCAACCCAAATATTATATCCTATTTTAATACCTACATCATAATTACCTGAAATAGATACTTGCCAATAAGGTTGTGCACAACTACCAGAATCTGGATTTGCACATAATGTTGAATTGTATAAAACTTCATCATTAATAAAAGTATCTTGAAATAAAACAGTTATACCAATTGTATTCATTGGTAATGTTTTAACTGTTGCTGGTGGATAATAGTTTGATTTACATTCTGTCCATAAACTCTTACCAGTAAAACTTGGTGAAGAATTTACCTTTGCACCATATCCTGTAAAATCATTGGGTAAAGCTACATTGAATTCTTCATCAGCAGTTCCATTAATATTTCTACCAACAGCAGATGTTTTATCAAACGTCATCGGCATTACCAAACTTTGAAAATAAGTTGATCCAGTAAAACTACTTTTACAATTATATGTTGTTCTATCCCAAATTTTCTGCCAAATTTCGTTTATATAAATACAAGGACGAATATTTTGTATTAAAGTTTTATTTGTTTCAGTTAAATTAATTGAATTAGGTCCATCCAAATCTATAAATCCATAATAAAAACCTTTTCCATTATTATACATATTAGGAATAGTAACATATGTATTTCCAGTGATTGTAATATTGGTATGAGTTGTATCGTGAGATGCAAAAATATTATTCCATGTAAAATAGTGATTGTATTCAGTGAAATCTAAATCATAAGTATTTTCACCATTAATATCTAAATCATTACCAATTAATTTTTTATCACCAACTTGATCAGCAAAACTTCTTAATTCATTTGTAAAAAAACAAGTAATATATTTATTTCCATTATTATTCACACCTTGTTGTAAAACAAGTTGTCCATACATGAAAGGAAAATCTTTAATACTTATACCAGCAGGAAGAGTTTTATTATAAAAAACATTTTTTGTTATTACACCACCATCACTAGAATCAAACCATCTTGCAACATCTATTACATCTGATAATTGAGATAAATTATTTCCATCACCAACCAAATCAAAATTGAATGAATAAGTTCCGCCTTTTGTTGTAATATCTGTCATCAACTGAAAATTCATTGAAAAACTTTCAGAATCTAACAAATCTAATTGATGATAAGTTGGAGCAACTGAAGTTATTTTGATATTTGATATTGATCCTATAAAACCAGATGTTGATACCAAACTTAAAGTATATCCAGATGTTGATCCTGTATCCATAGGAAGATAATCTATGTATGTAACATATCTTCCATCATTTGTTGCTGTATCACCACTAGAACCATTTAAATCAATATAAATAAAATCATCAGGACTAGTATTACCCACTACATCGAATGTAATCATGTAAGTTTGTTGAGTATTATCTGGTAATGAAATCATTTGATATAATTTATCATCAATAGTTGTACCAGTATATGGTAAGTGAACCATTCTTCCATTATTCCAATTCCAATTTTCAAAAGTTGTTATACTTTGTGAATCAGTACCACCTGTTAAACAAGGATAAACTGGTGCTGAAGTACTCATATTATTTGAGTTCCAATTATTAGTATAATAAGCAAAACTATTATTTGGTATATTTACACCAGAAGTATTTAACAGAAACAAATTAATTACACTTTGAACACTATCCATTTATTTTAAATTATTTTTATAACTTCTGTACTACACGTTTATTCGATGGAGTTAAAGTAATTGAAAATGTGAATGTTAAATCAGTTAAAGTATTTTGATAAGGCATATCCGAATCTACAACAATATAAGGAACAGCAACTGGTATAGAAACACCATTTACAATATATGAGAATATAACAAATACTGAAGTTGAATGAAATAACCCAACTAATATTTGAGATTGAGATTGTTTTTCAATCAATGAAGTTGTTAAAGTTATTTCTTCATCTGGATTCATATTATAAATTAAATTACCAGATTGATTGAAATTATATCCCGGTTGCAAATTCTGAGCAAAGGTATCTCTCTTTTCTTTTTCCTTTATAACACTACCTTTATCGAAGCAGAAGAAATCCCATCCTCCATGATTGTTAAACCATGTTAAATAGTATGGATTGTATCTGGTATCTCTATTTGTTCTTCTTACATAAAACGAGTTCTTGTTCAATGATTGAAATTGTGAATTCTTTTTTATATCTACTGTATAATATAACCAAGTTGTTGGTATTCCCGGATATAATTTTCTCAATGTTTTTAAACCTATTGGAATATACCACATCACTCCAGTTGCACTCATCATTAAACCTGTAACATTTAGAATATAAACACTTGTTGGATCTCGATAGATTGGAGGATAATTTGCTTTACTTGGTGTAATATTATTTACATCATCAGTTATAACAGATTGTGAATTATATCCATTCATTCCTTCAGGACCATCTGGAGATGGTGGTGAGTTATCAATACCCACAGATATAAAACCAGAACAAGGTGGAATATATGTGGGTGTATTTGGATAATAGAATTTATATTGAACAAAATCTATATGATGATTTGGTGGATTGATAAAATATAAAAAGTAATAATCATCTTCACTCAGATACGCTTCTGTTGTATCCGTTAACCAATTTCCAGTTCCACCTGATACTGAACTAGTTGTACCTGTATACATAACCCATTGTGAATTTCCACCACCCAGTACACTATCATAAGGTATGAATTGTTGACAACCATTATACATATATACTTGAGATGCAACTGTATTATGCATTACTGGTGGTGTTCCATAACTTTCAGCAACTGTTAATTGGAACTTTTTAATAGAATTACTTGCTTCTGTTATACCAGTTGCTGAAGGATTCAAATCAAATTTCTGATTGGATGGAGATAAATAATTTTTAAATATATCTGATGGATTCACCCAACAATATCCGTTTGATTGTGGATATAATTTCTTTGTTGCTAAAAGATTGTAATTTAAAGATGCATCAATCCAATATAAACTTGCAACAAAAGTAAAATTTGCATAAGTATACTTATCACTATGAAACTCACAGTAATTACTATTTAAATCATAAACCCTAGTGAAATCACTGGGTGATTTGTCCATGTAAATCATTTGATATAATTATTTTTTATATTATTATCTAACATTCCTTGTACATCCATATCAATAGCATCCAATAATTGATTTTCAAATTCTAAAGAATCAACTTCGTGTTCTATAACATCAGTAAATACATATCCGTGATAAGCATCTGCATATTTACCATAAAATATCCAATCTATTAATATACTTGAATATTCCATATCTTCTACTACTTGATAATTAACAGATCTGTAAAAATTACCTGTAACCCAAGCATGTTCTTCCAATATCTTTTGTTGAACAAGATTTACACATTCACTACCTTTCTTATGTAAGAAATGATCTAACTCATTTAGTATCATTTGGTTGTATTAATTTTTTATATTGATTTTCTATATTACATAGAACTAAATAATCAAGAAATGATATTAACTTCATTTTAAAAAGCTTTTCAAGTTTAAAAGGATCATTCTCGGCAATCCCTTTAAGTATAAGAAACCAAGAGTAAGCCATCCAAATCCTATCTGCTTTTGATATTTTTTTAGTTTTAGATTCCTTAGTTGATTTAAATAATGTATCCCCATATATTTCATACACTTTTGAGCGTTCGCAAAAAAAAAGTTATTTAAAGCAATAAATATTTCTGCTGGCATATCCCATATTAATTTTGTAATTTCATCCAATTTATTTATATCAAAAACTTCGCCTTGAGGACGAACATATATAGATAATAATGATGGATCAATACTTCCATGATTTGCTGAAAGTAATTCGTGCATCTTAGCCCATTGTTGAGGAGTTGTTTTAAGTATATCTTTATCATAATTCCATATCTTATCTTTAAAAGTAAAAGTTCCATCATCTGGTAATTTATATTCTTCATCTATCACTTGATGAAAAGATATATCCTTACTAAAATCTTCCATATTTGAATAATTAACAGGATCCAATAAGAATATTTCAGCTAATTCAAATTCAGTTATTGTTGTTCCACTTAATAGTTGCAATTGAGCATATTCACTTACATTCATAATTATCCTATATCATTTTTATCTGGCTCTACAATAGGTGTTGGTATTTTACCTTTACCAATTTCCATATCCCTATTATGTTTAGATATTTGTGTATCACTCCAATTTTTCAATCCCAATAAACCTGCACCAATTCCAGTCATTGAAATAATTACAGTACTATCATGAAAAATAAAAGCATATACCACACCAGCAATAAATATTAAATATCCAAGCAACTTACTTAAAGTAAAATCAAAATTACCCGTTATCATAACAATCATTTATTTCTAAAGTAATATCTTCACCATTATTAACAGCAATATTAAAATATTTAACCATAAACAGATTCCAATTCATTCTACTATCTCTTATCCAATCTTCTCTTACATAAATACCTAATAAAATACAATCATCCGTATCCTTATGTGAATTACCCCAATGAACTTCATATCTATGAGCTGATTCATCAGTTCCTGTTGTTTCATCCATTGTAAGTAATGGAACAACAGTTTTAAATTTAGGTGAATTGAATGGTTTCAATACATAAGTATCAGCAGGAATAGCTTGTTTTCCTCTATCATTTGGTTTTGTTGCTGATGGTTCTAAAGTATTACATATTAAAACATCATCTACAATCCAATCTCCACAACATGAATTTGTTTCCTCTATCGTTCTATTTAATACTATTTTCATAACTTTTATATATTTTTATATACTTATCCTCTTAACCTGAGTTGTATATATCCCAATCAATTCCAAGATATGAACAAATTTGTTTTTCAATATTTAAACAAAACATATGATCATCATAATAAGGAGCACCAACTATTGCACCCGGATCTTCTGATTCATCATGATTCAAATCCCATTCAAGTATTTGTTTTTCTTCTATTCCTCTATATTCAGTTAACATCACTTCAGTTAATTCATGTATAGCAATCATATAATCATACCAAGGATTTACTTGTTTAGATACTTTAATTCTCAATACTTCACCATCATAATAATAATCTCCAAGAGTTGGATATCTTTGTTCACTCTCTGGTATAGTTTCTAAATATATTTTCATTTCCTTTTAGGCCTCCCACCTGCATGTTTTTTCTTTTCATATTCTTTTATTGTATTTTCTACATTTACTTCAAAATCTTCATGTTTCATAAAATGATCTTCTGTTAATTTATCAAAAGCTTTTTCTAAATCTGGACCAAAAGCTTGTATATAATTTACATACATACTATATTTAGCAGTGTTATGAATATCTACTTCATCACCCAATATTTTTGCTGCCTGTAATACCATACTTGGATTTATTCTGAATAAGTTTGGTCTCCAAACATTTTTAAAGTATTTAGCAAATTCAATTTCTTTATCGTTCATATATCTAATATTTTTTTTATTATCATAGTTAAAAAATAAACTCCTGCACCAAATAAAAATCCCATTCCACTACTGAATATAATTAAGTATGATATAGCAAATATCCAATAACTCATACATAGTGAACAGTTTAATAGTTTAGTTAAACAATGGAGTATAAAATCCATGAAAGGATTGAATGCTGTTAAGTGCCTCATAAGGCCTGTATCCGTTTCATGATAATAGAACCCCATTATTTTTCTTAATTGTATGAATGGATCGAAATATTCAATCAATATCATACTCCACAAAGAACTAAATAACATCAATAATAAAATTGGTATCATACTAATATATAATAATTTTTTGAGATTTCCTCTTGAAGTAATTTCTTACCTATTGTAATAAACTTTTTAACTAGATATGTTTTTGTTTTTAATTTATCATGATTTATTCTTTCATCAATATATTGTGTTGCAATATCACACATATTCATTGATTGAACCAATATCAAATCATCATTCAATATTTCTACCCCGTGATATAATGCAAGGAAATTAATTGCTATCTTATCTGTGTCCCCTGTAAAATTTACACACATAAAAAAATCTATAAGAATATTTTTCATAATACTTAATCTCTTTTCATTAAGTATCAACTCATCTTCATCATGATCATCTTGTTGTATATCAATAAGATGTATATCTTCTTTCGGAACCAGTTTTAAATATCTATGATAATAAGATCCTGTGGATTTGGTATAGTTTCGTTGGTTAAGTATAATTTGAGTAATGAAATTTGCAAGTTTATTTTCAGAGTAAAGTTTGTTTAGATATTGGTTTGTTTTATTTAATAATATTTCATAAATATATTGTTCAAGATCCGAACAAGAATCATCCCTAACAGATTGTTTAATATTTTTCTCAATCATCCCTTTAACATTCATATTATATTTAACATATGTAACTATTTCATTGTTTGTTAACATTAAAATATATTCTTTTTTCAGCAATATCAAAATATTCCTTTTCTTTTTCAATGCCCAAAAACTTGAAATCATTCCCACAAGCAACACCTGTTGAACCACTACCCATAAAAGGATCTAATACTATTCCGTGAGGAGGAGTTATCATAGTAATAAGATATTTCATTAGTTTAATACTCTTAACTGTTGGATGAATATTTCTTCTTGCGGAAGTTCTATTTTTATGAGGAACATTTCTTTCATCTTGTCCTTCATCCCTACCTTCTATTACCTTTTCCTCCATATCTTCAAGTCCTGCATCCTTCTCTTTTGAAGATGGTTTGGAACAATAAAAAAATCTGGATGGATTTCCTTCATCTGAATAAATCCAATCACCAACTCTTTTAGTGCCCCATCCATTATTTCTAGTATCCTGCTTTCTTCCATCACCAGTAAAAGGAACTGATTTAGAAGTTCCAGCCTTATCAAACTCTTCCATAACCTCATCGCTTCCATCGTGTATAAAATTGGCTGGGAAGCGACCACCATCTATATTAACAACATCACAAGTATTATTTAATGTTTTAGAATTAAACATCCCTTTATTATCTTTTATTATATTATCTTTCTTTGTTCCACCTTCTGTCCCAATCCTACTACCATCTATATTTATTCCACCAGTTCCCCATTTTAACACATTATCAGCAATAGTTTTTTCGGATAAAGGTTTCCTACATAATATCCAATTTTCAGATGCTGGTTTTAAATTAGTTCCCCATCCTTCCCAAATAGAATTACCCTTTGTAATATTTACTTCTGGTGTAAAAGTTCCACCTTCACCCTGATCATACCAATCAGTTCTATTGGCATTACCTTTTAGTGTTGCTGCTGTTCCACCCAGCTTTTGAATTCCAACTGTTTCTCTTTCGTTACCTAACTTCTTATCAACACCCTTCCCAATATTATAACTCTTCGGAAATCCAGATCCAAATACATGTGTAACAACATCTCGTATTTCAAATCCAGCATATTCCAAACTTGTTGCTGTCCAATGAGATGTTCTTGGAAGAGCCCAAACAAAAGCATGTGCACCCGGTTTTAATACTCTTAAACATTCTGTGTATATTGATGACATTTCTTTTATGAAAACATCTCTAGTGTATTTATCCCATGCTTTTCCCATGAAATTAATACCCGCAGGTGGATCAGTTACCATAGAATCGATCCTATTATCAGGTATCCTTTTCAAAAATACTTTACAATCATTGTTAATTATCATATTTCAATGTAATATTAATTTTCCTCCTACTTTGAAAGTTGAAGCAAGTATATTTAGTGAAGTAACACCATATCTTAAACAATCTATTGCATGATCTACACCAACGGGACGATTCGTATATTTACCATCCCTATCTTTCATCCATTGATATCCCCTCAATTCCTTAATCAGGTTCAACGATCTCGCTGAAATAAATAGTTTGTATTGTTTTAAGAAATCAATCCCTTTAAGAATACTATCAGGACCTTTTACAGCAGGTAAAACATTCCAACCTCTTTGATATAATTCTTGAATACTTTTTGGCTCAGATGAATCAGCATAAATAACATCCTGATGTTTTTTGAGATTATTTTGTTCAAAGTAAGTTGAAATATCCGGATTTGTTAATCCTCTTTCATAAAATAATTCATCTATATAAAGGCTTCTATCTTTACCAGATGATACCGATAATAAACAACTAGGATCATTGGTGAAACCAAAATCAAGCGCATATATTTTCTTTTCAGAATTGAACAAACTATTATCTTGTTCAATATACCAATTATTAAATATCAATCCTTCTAATGTTCCTGTTTTTCCCAAAGCATAAACCAAATATCCATTAGGATCATTTTCCTTCATTCTATTTAATTCATCAATAACTTTCTTTGGTGTAAAATCCAAATTATCTAGATATGTACTATGAATATATCCAACATCTTCTCTATTTAATAAATATTGATGTACCCAAAATTCTTGTACTGGATTATAATCTAAAAAAGTTGTTGATAAAGTTCTGAGATTTAATTGTTTGAATGTTTCATATGGTATATTATTACATTCGTTAATAAATAAGAAATCCCTTCTTGGTCCTCTTACTTTAGATTCATCTTCAACACCAAAAAATTGAATTGTATTTGTTCCAACACTATACGAATGTAATGTTCTATTATGATCTTTTCTGTTATAAAGGTTCTCTGCATCTAATATTTTGAAAAAATCATACATTGCTCCTTTTGAAAGGTGAGGAAAACTTTCAGAAACAACTGATAATGTTTTATTCTTAATTTTTGGATTGAATAGAATAGTAATAAATAATTGAAGAATACTATATGTTTTACTTGATGATGTTCCACCCTCATTGATAATAATACTTTTACCATTCTTTAAGTGTTCAATATTTTTGAGAAATACATTGGTAGGTTTCAGATCATCGGTTATTCTTTTTTAGGACCTATTGAAATCATATCCATCGCTTCATTGATAAGATTGGAATTATCCTGATTAGGAACTGATATTATTACCACACTTGGATTCTGTTGAAGTTTACCTGTTATATTCATTCCAAGTATATCTGATATTAATTTATAAGCTGATATTGCTGCTGAAAATTCTTCTGCACGTTTTGCTTGTTGAGCTGTATCCAATAATTCCAATAATATTCTTTCTTTACTTAAAAATTGTTCCTTAAATTTTGTTTTGTAAAAATTATCAATATATTCGTAGGTTAAATCTTTTTTATCGTGAAATAATCTAAAAAAGTATCTATTTTTAACAACATTTGATGTTCCTACCATCTTTTCTGGAAATAATTTATCGTAACACTCTGATCTACTGAATGAACATATGATTAACATATCTAATATTTGTATATCCCTGATTGTTAATTCTTTAACTTGTGTTACCTTGTACATACCAGTATATATTAAAATTATAGAGGTTTGTTTACAAAAAAAAAGTGAGTTTTTACACTCACCTTTTTTACCATTTTCGGCTTACTGGTTTTAATATACAAATACGGTTCCTACAAAATAACCAAAACTTCCATAATAACCAAAACTTCCATAATAAGATACCATGATAAGGTGAGCATCTGGATTTCTATCCCTTGTGAACCAATCATTAAATTTATCCTTTTTAACTTCATTTAAAACATCCTTAATATTCTGTGAATATATTTCATTCACTTTAACGTACCCATTCCATATCCACCCGGTTAAAGTTTTATTATCTCTTTTTATAGATATTTGATAAGAAATAATATCTTCTTTATGTTTTGCATTTATCACTTCAATGGAATCACCTTTATTAACCGTAATAGATGACCAAGTTTCATTAGAAGTTCTGGGTATGATGATTGTATCCTTGCCTAAAATCATAACATCATCTTTCAAAGTATCAAAAGATGATATATCAGTTAATTGAGTTGTTTCTGTTATTACACCAAAAGTTTGTGCTTTCACATAAGAAAGTATAATAGTGAATAGAATGGTTAAGATGATTTTTGTTTTCATTTGATTTGTTTTAAAGTTTATGATACAAAGATACAGCGAAGTATTGATATAAAAAAAAATTCATTATAATTTTTTTTTATATTTTTTTATCATCCATTTAAAATCATATTTTTTACTTTATTGTGGTTTCGATTAAATCGATTTCTTCCTGTGATAAATTAAAATATTCATAAAGTTGTTGATCTGTCCAATTTATTTTAAAATTTACGTTTGGAATTAATTTTAAAATTCCTATATTATTAAATCCAGAATATTTACATTCTTTAC
>Ga0209083_1003748_pt1 | contig 12330 bp, 13 predicted proteins | sample AM7aDNAmetaG_FD_184132 | JGI IMG/M metagenome (GOLD analysis project Ga0209083, IMG submission 184132) | Freshwater microbial communities from Finland to study Microbial Dark Matter (Phase II) - AM7a DNA metaG (SPAdes) (version 3) | ecosystem: Environmental > Aquatic > Freshwater > Lake ...
AAATAAATTTTTATTTCCCCCGTGGAGCTAAACACGGGTTAAGGGTATTGAATAGAAATGAATGTAATGTTCATTATTGTTCAATGACTAATGTAGCGGATTGGTAATTGGCGAATCACACCAATTGTCTGGTCAATGCTGGTAAACGTTTTCATGTAATAGTAGAAAAATGAGCGTTCTACTTTTTGGTTGCAAAGTTTGTTATCATCGTAATACCAAATTTCAACTATATCATTCATTTATTTCTATCACTTTATTTTTTTAGACTCAATTTCTTTGATTTATTCGATTTCTTTGATTTATTCGATTTCTTTGATTTATTCGATTTCTTTGATTTCTTTGATTTCTTTGATTTCTTAATTGGTCTAAATCGTCTTAAAGCTGCCAATCTGTTTTTCAAATCTTCCATTTCATGTTCCGCCTTCAATCTTTCCATCTCTTTTTCCTCTTCTAATTGTTGTTTCACCGCCAATCTTTCCATTTCTCGATGTTTCGCCTTCAATCTTTCCATTTCTCGATGTTCCGCCGCCATTTGTTCAATATCATTCTGAAGTTTTTCTCTGGCTAATAAGTCTTTTCTTGTATGACGACCTAAAAGATCTTCAAAAGCCGCTTGTCTCGCCATTTTATAGTATAGAAGTTAAAAATTGCTCATTCGTCATTTTTTTATTCTCACCAAATTTATTTTTGAATAAAAGTAGCATAATATCATCTATTAAAAACATATTTTTTTCCAAAATACGTACTTCACCCGTCTTTATGTTAATCAACTTGTAATCGTAATTCTTACCCTTTTTTATCATCATCCACGCATACACAATCAATTGCAAATAATGGTCCAACGTAAACGAATCGACACATTTGATTTCGTACACGTTATTGTTATCAATCGCATCGATTCTGCCGACAATATTCACAGTTCCATACTCATTGTACGAAAAACATTCGTATGAGACAGGAACTTCGTATATGCTACAATCCGACAATTCCTCGTACAACAATCGGTGACACTCGTCCACGATATGATCATTCATCCATGATACGTCTGTAATCTGCGCCAAATTATTGATGATTCCGCTTGTCAATGACATATAAATCATGGTATAATACACATATTTTTCAAGACTGCTGTAGTCGTCATTGATGTGGTCCGCATAAAACTTTTTAATGTACTTTTTCTTGCTACGCATCATATGCTCGTCGACGTACGAAATGATGGTCGATATACCTTTTGTCTCGCATTCGTAAATACAAGGAATGACGAGTCCGTTGATTTCAGCCACACTCTCAAACGTACGACCGTCAATCTTGTCCGGAATCCGGACTTTGTATCGAGGTTTCTTGACAGTCTTGAATAATTTATCGACTTTTGGTTGCATCAAAAAAACGTACGTATCTTTGATGAATTTTAGCAAGCCGGTAACATCCGTATCATGTTCCGTCATGTTTGTCTTTGAATCTTTAGTCCCGTGACCTTCATAAAAAATCTCATGAAAATCAACTTTTTGTTTATCAAGTTTTAAGAACGAACACGGTTCACTCTTAAAACTCTCAATCAAAATCAACTGTTCTGATGCACGTGATAATGCGACGTACATTGTGCTCGGGCAGACTTTGGGGTTGTAATCTCTCGCGTAAAAAGTGAAATACGACATATCAAAATTGTAGACGATCACACACTTCCGTTCGCGACCTTTTGATTGGTGATACGTACAAAAAACAACTTTTCCGTTGATAATATCTTCGTCCAATTTTGTATCATCCGATGTCGGGAAATAACAAGGAATGCCGTTTTTTACCAAGACGTTTTCAAGCTGTTTGATTGGAATATCGCCCTTGATCGAAGGAGCCAATACAAAAATGTCTTCTGGTTGGTAGGATTTCAATTTAGCCATTAAAAAGTTGCTGTGACTTGAATCAAACGGATCACACCGAACGTAGCATACAGGAGGACCTTCTTTTATGGCTTTGATGCGGTTTTCGTTGAGCAGATCGTTGATGAATCCGGCAATTTGTTTCGTCAACCGATAGGAAGTGGATAATGTGCGCGCTTCAAAATCTAGATTCCATATGTGTTCTGCGAATGTAAGAAAACGGGAATCTGTGCCTTTGAATTCGTAGATGCCTTGGTATTCGTCGCCTAAAATGTACATTTGGTAAGATTTATCATTGAATGAGATGATATACTTCATCAATTGGTAATAGAGATGAGTTTGATCTTGCGTTTCGTCGATACAAAATAAATCAAATGAAATGGGTCGTTTTGGACGACTTTTTTCTTGCAAAATGGTTTTAATCATATTATCATCGTAACCCGATACATCGAAAAAGTATAAGGCCATACTATGATACGTATGAATCATAATATTATCCATATCTTTGGTTTTTTCACGGACCTCAAGCTTTAAAGATTTATTGTATGTAACTTGTAAAATCTGTTTGGATAATTCTTTTGCGAGAATAAGAATCGATGTTGTTTTTCCAGACCCAGGCATAGAATTTGCTTTTACATTTTTTCCGTCTTTAATAGCTTGAAGAATTGAAAGTTGTTCATCTGACATTCTTGTATTTAAACTTTTTGCTTTAAATAATAAATGAATATCATAATAATATGTTTTGTCCTAACCGTATCCGCATCGATCTATTTGGTTCTCAAATACACAAAGAAGGGTCCCAGTGGCCCCAGCGGTCCCAGTGGTCCCAGTGGTCCCAGTGGTCCCAGTGGCCCCAGCGGTCCCAGTGGCCCCAGCGGTCCGAGTGGTCCCAGCGGTCCGAGTGGTCCCAGTGGTCCTAGCGGTCCGAGTGGTTCCAGTGGTCCGAGTGGTTCCAGTGGTCCGAGTGGTCCCAGTGGCCCTAGCGGTCCGAGTGGGACTAATCCGTGTGATCAATGCAACGGTAACCAAGTATGTGTAAATAATTCCATATGTGTATGCAAAACGTATAAAAGTGACTCCGACCGGCTTACTAAAAAATTCGTAGGAAGTAATTGTCAATACAATGATAACACAACTTGTAACAGCAACGGAATCGCGCAAGAAGATGGAAGATGTTTGCCTATCCGTGTATGGACATCTTGGTACAGTCCTATCCCCGCCAATTGGCAAACGAGAAGTTCAGGCGCCATCCAAAATATTTCCGACATTTCATTTTTGCCGAAAAATTTTATAGCCTACATCGACATCAATTACAATACAGATTTTAAAGCAGGAACCATAGACGGCTGGAACGTACAAAACATAATTAACGGAGTCATCGCACAAGTAAGAAAAGTTGATGACAACCCAATTATTCCTCCTGGAATTATATTGTTCAATGCTGAAGCAAATCTTCCGGTAGGCTGGAAATATCCGACAGGTATTGTTTACTCAACTTTATCGATGATATTTAACGTCCCCAAAAATACATTCATTATGCGTGAATAAATTATTTTAATAATATTAAATGGGCGCAAGTCAATCTTCCAACGTCGCCTCTGCTGTCGCAAATGTCACAAATGATATTGCAAACAAAACAACAGCAAATACACAGCAGGCGGCTCAAATCACTCAACGAATAACAACCAATGGATGTATTATTAACGCAGACAATTACACTGCAGTAGAAAGTGCAAATACAGTTCAATCCAACACACAATTAACAACAGCTCTTCAAAAAGCCGATGTAACAAACGATATTCAACAAAAACTTTTACAGGAAGCAACATCAACTGTCGGCTCAATGGGAATCGGGTACGCTGACGCAAGTAACAGTGCATCAATGTTTGTGAATTCAACAACACAAATTACAAATGCCATGGAAACTTCATGTAACCAATATTCAAACACAAATCAAAGTTGGACGTGCGATCGTTCCACAATCAATGCAAAAAACATCAATATTAATTTAGGTTCTACCAGCAAATTCTTATCAGACCAAGTTCTTAATAATAGTCAAGTTGCAACTGTCGTAAATAACGTTTCCCAATCGGCCACACAAAAAGCCACTTCTACAGTTGAAGGCTTAACTGGATTTTTAATTGCGGTTGCGCTTATTATCGCCGCATTGGGATATTCTCTCTCTAAACCGTTAGATTCCGCACCTGTAAAATTTTTTGTTGGTTTCATTGTAATTGGTGTTCTTGTATTCATTTTGATTTATGTAATTATTAACAAAAAGTACCCTTTCAATGAGTATACGCAATGCAGTCCAATTGATAATATCTTGAATTACTCAAACTGCGACCAGTGTCTTGAAATTGAAAATAAAAGTGTGACCCTAAATCAAACCCCACTTCGTTACATCCACGATCTTACCCCATCTCAGCATAATTCTCCATCAGGAGCAAATCTAATGCAAATGATAATCAGTTTTTACGGAAAAGATACCGCAAATGGAGGATACAATCGTGTCAACAAAATTCGAATCGACCAGAAAATTAAGTCGTACGATCCATTAGCTAAAAAGCTGGGTATTGACAATATCCCTCCTTTACTGGTAGTTCCGATGGATTCAAGTAACGTCTTTCAAATCCCCGACGTCTTTTTGAAAAGCGGTACTGGACCCAACGCTTCGATCTGTACACCCGCTTCTTTTGTTAAACATATCAATGGAAAACCGATAGGCGATTGGTCATCGTGTCCTCAAACCGGAACCATACCCAATTCTGTTGTTGATCCAGGAAACGACAATGATACGATTATGGCGAATTTAAATGATACAGACTGGTCTACCGGAAGCGGTAACTATTTCGACCCATCGAATGCCGAAGTTTCACTTCGCTCACAATTTGCACGTTATGTTTTGTGTGACATGTTAAGCGTGATACCTCTCACTATTTACATTTCCGAGGATGAGTTGATCAATACTGTTATTGACGGAAATAATATTACAGATCAGGCTAAGAATTTGAAGGGGCATTGTTACCAGTTTAAAACTTCCAATACGGATTTTTTGTCGGCTATTACACAAGGTGGTACGATGATCGGACCATTTGGTACCTGTCATAATAGCGAATACAAAACTAAAAAAGCGCTTCGTATAACAATTATCGTAACTCTTTGTGTGATACCTTTACTATTTATTGGAATTATGATATGGAAAAGATCAGGATCTACTATAGATTCATCTACGCCGGTATCGGAACCACAATATATTGAAATGACGCAAACGAAAAAATAAATTAAAATTAAAGTGAATCAATTTTAATTTTTCAAGAAATCAATGAATTCTTTTTGAAATTTCAGATTTGTCAATATTTCTTTGGGACCTTTGATTTCGCCGCTTTCCAAATAGATCTTTTTCCATTTGTTCAACTCGGATACGGTATAATCACCAATCATTCTCGTCTGCTGTTTAATATGTTGTTGCAATTCAATATCAGATTCCAACGATTTCTCCAATTCCAAACTATCCAGATAAATTCGGTCTTTGATTGAAGATGGCAGACATTTGCTCAATTGCGCGATATATTCTTCACCGTCTTTTAGAATGTTCACGTTTGTGTAGGCATGTTCTAGTTCTTTAATATCATCTTTGCTAGAAATGATTAATTTGGAATTGTCTATTCTCTTGCATCTTGCTAATTCATTATGCAATTCGATATTTTTTTCCGTGTACAATTTCTTAATGATCGGTTTTATGCCATTATAGACCATAGTTCTTAAAATGATGGCGTTTGGATCTTCTGTCTCTTTGTTTTCTTCATCTTTGTAAAAGAATTTATGTCGAACACGATCTTTGCAATAATAGATCGGATTGTCGGGTCCCAACAGACAATTTTTCATTGTCATATCGGCCAACGTTTTTTGGCTGTTGGATGCCATTAGATCTTCAATTGAATAATTCTTGAACGATTCGTGGACGACTTCTTTCGATAAATTCAAGATGCTACCATAATTGTTGTTTGTGGTAGAATGATCATTGATAATGATATTGGTCGGTTTTTCACGGAGACGTTCGACTTCTTTTTCCATTGTCTGTACTTGCTTTTTTAGAATGTCGACTTCGGTTTTGTTTATTTTTTCTTTACAAATATTTTGGTGGTATTCGAGCATATCTTTGGAAGATAAATTTTTTTGACAAAATGTGCACGTAAAAAAATGTTTTTCGGGATATTTACAGGATTTGGTGGTTTGATTATGTCGATTGAGATTTGATTTTGTGGAAAAGTCTTTGTTGCATAGCTTGCATGTATACTTTCCACTCATTTATTTAATTTATTCTTTTTTTAAATCTTTATACTACTAATCTATAATTTATCTAGATTTTTCTAGATTTTTTTGGATTTTTCTAGATTTATCATTTTTTCAGATTCATTTTGCCTAATCTATAAAATTTTCATGTTTTTTTATAGATTTTTGAAGAAAGTGGAATTTGGCAGAAGAATTGTGCTTAATCTAGACATTTATAGATTTTTTTAAAATCTATAAAATAAATCGCGACTTTACAGGTTAATTCTGCCTAATCTATAAAATGGGTTTTTTGAGAAAAATGAATTTGACCTGATTAAAGGTTAATTTCATTTTATAGATTTTTTTATGTGTGTGATTTGAAAAAAAACATTTTTGAAAAAGTAAAGTATCCAAAATTATTTTTTCATTCTTGGCAAAAATCCAAAATCCAAAATCCAAAATCCAAAATCCAAAATTTTAATTTAAATTAAAATTTATTTTTGCCATACTTCAAAAAATCTATCATAACAAGGCCCCCATCCACCACTTTCAAAATATACTCTTTTGAATCCATTTAAAGTCATAATTTCATCCACCTTTTCTTTTGGGGGTAAAGTATGATAATCATTTTCCATAATAATAGTTTGGATATTTGTTAGCATAGTTGGAAAATCTTGTAAAATGTAATACAAAGCTCCTTCACAATCGGCTACAATCGTATCAAACTTTATAGAATATTTTTGTTCTAAATCATCAAATCCGATATTCATTACAGATTTTGAATTAGGACGCATTTCTGTATCGTAGGGAAATGTATCCCAACCAACTTGGCATAATTTACGAATAGAAATTGCAGAATTTTCAATATGGAATGATAATTGATTCAAATCTCGATTTTCTTGGAGTTGAGAAGCAATATATGAATCACTTTCTAATACAACAAGACTACACGAATCACTCAATAATTTTGAAATAACGATACTATTTCTACCAATATTTCCACCAATTTCAAGAACTTTATTATTTGGTTTTATATATTTAACAGCCATTATTTGTTCTGGATATTCTTCATTAAAACTTCCATATTTTAAAATACTACTTGAATGTACTTTTCTTAGTTCTTCGTTGGCGTTGACATTGGTAATTTTATTTGTTAAAAAATTTACATTTAAACTTTGATCGTGATCATAAATGGTATCATTTATTTTAATATGTTTTAGAATACCAGGAAGCGGATCTCCTCCTAATAAAGAAGAACGATTTAAATCACCAGATGGTATATGTAAGAAATCTCCATTTTTAGCTATATCTGTTACATCTTTGTAATTTCCTTCGACTCCGTATAAAATTCTCATTTTAATTTAAATCAATTATTTAAATTAGAATAACGTAAAGATTGACTACACAATTATAAAATGTCTTGAAAATTTTTAAGCGATTTACCATGATTCGAATACGAGATTTATTAATAAATCTTTAATAAATGGACAAAAAACGCATGCTTTTATTTTTGATCGGATGCATTGGCACCCGAACGCTATTGGCTGTACTTGCCAAGAATATTTCGCCTGATTATTTACCACTGATGGGTGTAGGAGGACTTGCGATTTCGTTTGGATTAATGTACTTTTACTTGTCGGGGACAAGAACAACTGGTCCCGAAACGTTCGGTGATAAAATCTGGTGGAATCATCTGCGACCAGTTCATTCGACATTGTATCTTTTATTTGCGATACTTGCCTTCCAGAAGAGCAAGTATGCGTGGGTACCGCTTGCAATTGATGTTTGTATAGGCATCGTTGCTTTTTTGAATTTCCACAGAAACGAACTTTACACCTTTGGACATTTAAAACGCCGATTGTAAGCATTAAAAAAATCAAGAAATGAACTCACTGGTAGTTCATTCCCGCCAAAGGTTATACATTGAAGTATAGTAAAATCAACTGATATACTACCTTTTGATTACTCTCGAAAGAGTAAAGGATAGTAATGTATTAACCTCGGATAAATTCCATAGGTCGTTTATTTTTGTTATAAATCATGTGCTTCACGATTCCTAACATGTTGAGACAACTATTCTTGTCTCGGGTTCAGACACATCGTCTCAATAATCATTTGAGTATAGAAGAACGAAACAAGGAATATACATATTATTGTATTATATGTGATTTTGGAAGTTTTGATACTAAGGTTATGGAGAAACACAATCAATCAAAAAAACATATATTACGGTCTACAACAAGAATATAATTTTTATAAAATCGGCGTTTTAAATGTCCAAAGGTGTAAAAGCATTTAAAGATTAATCAAAAATAAAATGAAGTGGTTGGTGTATGGTAGCAAAGGCTGGATTGGTGGTATGGCCAAACAATATTTAGAAAATCTGGGGGAGACAGTAGTATGTGCTAAATACAGGGCCGATGATGAAAAAACGGAAGAAGAGATCAAACATAGCGGTGTAGATCGAATCATTTGTTTTATTGGCAGAACTCATGGCCAGGGTTATTCCACGATTGATTATTTGGAACAGAAAGGTAAATTGGTAGAAAATGTGCGCGACAACTTGTATTCACCAGTTGTACTCGCAATTCTAGGTAAAAAGTATGGCATTCATGTAACTTATTTGGGTACAGGTTGCATTTTCAACACAAGTGAAGAAAAACCGGTGTTTACGGAACAAGATCTACCAAATTTCTTTGGTAGCGGATATTCTACTGTGAAAGGGTTTACGGACCGTTTGATGCACTTTTTCGACGATTCGGTGTTGAATGCGAGAATTCGGATGCCGATTGTAGGCTATCACAATCCTCGAAATTTCATTACAAAAATTACAAAATATGCTAAAGTTTGTAGCATTCAGAATAGTATGAGTGTATTGGAAGATGTGATACCAGTATTGGTAGATTTAGCAAAACGGCTGAAAACGGGTACAGTTAACTTGACTAATCCTGGTACGATTGATCACAATGAGATTTTACAAATGTATAAGGAATACGTCGACCCGAATTTCCAATGGACAAATTTTACAATCAAAGAACAATCAGAAATTTTATTATCAGAACGTTCTAATAACGAACTAGATTCGACCTTACTAAAAACATTGGTACCTGTAAAAGATATCAAAACGAGTGTGAAAGAATTGTTACAGAAATGGGATCAAAGTTACTTGAAATTAAATACAGCAGATGTTCAATAGCATATTTGCGAGAAAAAAAAAGTCAAAAAGATTTTTTTTTCAACAAAGTGTTCGATTTAATTCAAGCTTTAATTACAGTGAATTTGTCACAACCAGTTGCGTGACGTAATGTGGGTACAATTTTCTTCATCCAATCTGTACCAACGGCTTTCTCGCTCATGATGTACATGTCTCCATCATCCAAGTCGATTTGTATGCGTTCACCAATAGGCTTGGATTTTTGAAACCATTGGAAATAAATCGGCATTGATTTGCCCATTCGAACTGCAAACACTTTACGTCTTTCTGCGTCGCCGTGGTAACCGATTCCGCATTTTGAAATGTCGTAATAATAATTGGCTTCTCCATTCAACATTTCATCTTCCATCCATTCTGAAATTGTCTCGCGAATTTTCTGTGTCCGAGGTATATGCCGGTACGAAACAATTCGCCCTTTTCCATCGGCATACGATGGTTCCTGATCTTCATCCGCGAAACATAAATTCCAACGAGCATGTTTGTTCACAACACGACCTCTCATGAAAGCTTGTTTGTCCATGGCGAGACTATCATGTTCTGCCATTAATTCCGATGTGTTTTCGGTACCCAAAATGTGTTGTACACCTCGTTTAATAACCATGACACATGCTTCTGGTGCTTCTCCTTCTCCTGACCATCGACTTGCTAGATCGATGATGTTGCATTCTAACCCGATTTTTTCGCGTAATGACATGATCTGGGAGCACGAGTAGCCGTGTTCCGCCAATTTTCCGATTTTTTGCATACGGACGTGATTTTCAGCGACGTCGCCGAATGTTACGGTATAAACTTTCATTTTGTGTTTTTAAAGAAATTAAAAAAATTAATTCAATTTTATACTGGTAAAATTAAATTATTATTTAATAATAAAATGATGAATAAAATGAATAAATTGGTTCATATTAAAAATGACGTTTATTATTATTTGATTAATGATAGTGTGAGAAAACAGTTCTACAATATGTTTAATATACTTGGAAATATCAATAGTTATTACTATTACAATATATTTGTTTCAAAATACAATTTCATTGATTTTTCATTCTGTTATTCTCATGAGTTGTTTAAGTATCCAGCTCCTAAAAATGGCCTTATTATTGCAATTGATAATATTACAAAAGAGGTATACTTTCCTTCAAAGGCAGAATTTAATAATAATCAGAGCACGAATTTGTTGCAGAAATACATGGACGAATTTATCGATGATATTGTCAATAAGTACTATATGAAACAGTACAAGAAGCAAATGGATATTGTCATCACTGATCTTAAAAAGCCTGTCAAGATGAAAGTTGTTTTAACTGAATTGGTTGAGAAAAAGGAGCAGATGGAGAAAAACAAGGCGTTTGAACAAATGAATAAAGTAATTTGTGAATTAAAGGAAAAGAATTTGATTGAGAAAGATAGTTCCAAAATGAAATTGGTTTTGAAGGAATTAATTGAGAAGAAAAAGAATTCGATTCAAATGAAGTTAGTTTTGGATGAGTTGATTTCTAAAAACAATAGTGAGTATTTGACAAAGATGAATTTGGTTTTGGATGAGTTGATTGAGACAAAAAGGCAGACCGAATGTTTGACTGGTATGAATTTGGCGTTGGATGATTTATTGAAGAGGAGTGAGGAAGAAATAGAGAATCTGTACCAAATTCGATTGATTCTTGATGAAATGGTTGAAAAAATCGACTATTTTGAAAATTTTGAAAGAGAATTATTGAATTCATCCGAATTTTTAGAAGAAAGACAGATGCACGAATTTTTAATTGTAACCGAATTGGAAGAAGTAGTTGTAGAGAAAAAAGTATTGGAAAAAATTGACGAAGTTGAAGAAATCGTAGAAGAAATCGTAGAAGAAATCGTAGAAGTTGAAGAAATCGTAGAAGAAATCGTAGAAGTTGAAGAAATCGTAGAAGTTGAAGAAAAAGTTGAAGTTGAAGAAAAAGTTGAAGAAACTGTAAAAGTTGAAGAAACTGTAAAAGTTGAAGAAACTGTAAAAGTTGAAGAAACTGTAAAAGTTGAAGAAAAAGTTGAAGAAACTGTAAAAGTTGAAGAAACTGTAAAAGTTGAAGAAAAAGTAGAAGAAGTTGAAGAAACTGTAGAAGTTGAAGAAACTGTAGAAGTTGAAGTAAAAATTGTGGAAGAAAAGGAGGAAAAAGAAAAGGAGGAAAAGGATAATGAATTTGTTAAAGTTGGGGTCAAAGAAAAGAAATCTTATTTTGGGTCAATGATGAGTTATTTGGGATGGAATTAAGCCAATAATTCTTCGTCTCCAATAATACATGTAAAAATCAATTGTCCTGTACTATCAAAACTACTGTATTCTTTTGGTGCAATTAATCCCCAATTGCATTCTAGCACCCACCCTAACTGACAATAAATGTAAGAAACAAGCGCGCTGCACCAAAAACGGTCGGTCCATCTCCATAGAGGATTTACTGAGATTGGTTCATTGAGGTACAATTTTGCTTCAATCCAGTCGCAGATGTGTAAATCGTAAGGCTTATTGTAAATTTCTTGATGAATTCGTATAAAACGATCGTAGAATGCGGTATCACGCACACATGTTATTTTTCGCATATAAACAGATCCAGGAGAGTACAAAGCGACAATATCGTCCAGTTTGTGAAGCTGTACTCCGTACTTCATTTGATGATCTTCTTCGTCCGGTGTGTATCCAAACGAGCTGTCTAGCAAGTAGAGACCGTCTTCCAAATTTTCATTTAAAAAACTTGGATTTTTAATGATGATTCCGACGTGGCTGTACTTACTATGGCCAATATATTCTAGCATTTTTGACAATAATGATGTGCCTCGAAAAAGTACCAAATCTCCTGTCTCCAATTCAATTTCTTTCAATAAACTTATTGACATTTATTTATTATTTATTTAAATAAATGGCTATCGAATTTCCTGGATATGATTGGAAACCACCTGGCAGAAAATCGCCAAAAAAAGTAAAATCACCAAAAA
>Ga0209083_1003749_pt1 | contig 12325 bp, 6 predicted proteins | sample AM7aDNAmetaG_FD_184132 | JGI IMG/M metagenome (GOLD analysis project Ga0209083, IMG submission 184132) | Freshwater microbial communities from Finland to study Microbial Dark Matter (Phase II) - AM7a DNA metaG (SPAdes) (version 3) | ecosystem: Environmental > Aquatic > Freshwater > Lake ...
AGATTTCGAACTTGTGCCAGTGTTCCTGGGCGCTGAGCTTCATGAGCTGGCTTCGGCAATATTGACCGATGGCGCAAACAAATTGGGCGCGGCGAAGCTTTTCAGCAAGTTGGTAGCGGCCTGCCTCGTAAAACTCGTCGGGACCGTGGACGGTTACGGAGAACTCGATTTTGGCGATGCGGGTGGCGATGAGGGCCACAGTGGCTGCCGGAGTGGCGAAATGGACATGGACATGGCTGAGCCCTTTGCGCCGCATCCAGGCAGAGAGAAGTACGGCTTCGCCAAAATAGAAGACGCTGAAGAGCATGGCGCGCAGGTCGGAGCCAGCTATGCGAAGGGCATAGAGGAAGCCTGCGAAGAACCGCAGTGGGGAGAGGAACATCTGACCCAGGAGGGCGGCGAGAATTCGGGGGACTGCGACGGACTTGATATAGAAGGTGGTCTCGACTTCGTGGAGTTCCTCATCTGTGAGGCCTTCGGGGGCGCAGTTGGGAGGATTAATGGATGCGGTGTGGATTTCAAATCCGCGTCGGCGGAGGGCGAGCACCTCGCGCAGGATGAAGGTGTGCGAGATGGCTGGGTAGCGGCTGACGAGATAAGCGATGCGCAGTTTCATGTCACCCATGACAATGCATTTTGCGTGCCAGAGTTTGGGCCTGTTTTGCCGCGTGTTTAGCATGCCAGGCGGTCTGAAACAGAACAAGCAGGGGATCGCTGTTCCAGAACATGATAGCGAAAGGATGGAATCGGGGCGGTTTTCTGGCATGGGGCGTGCAACAGTCACTGGGTATGAAATTCAACGACTTCTTTGAACAGGCGCAGGTGATCAACCTGCCTGAGCGGCGCGACCGACGCCGCCAGATGAAATCACAACTGAATCGGGCGGGCCTGGATGCTGCGTTCTTCCCCGCTGTACGCGTTTTGGAGGCTGGCAACTGGCCCAGCGCCGGGGCATGGGGCTGCTTCCAGAGCCACTTCAGAGTTCTTGAAGGGGCGTTGCAGGCCGGGGTCCGGAACGTGCTGGTGATGGAAGACGACCTGGACTTCAGCACGGCGTTCCGACAAATGGAGGATGAGGCGATGGCGCAGATAGCGGCATCGGACTGGGATCTGCTCTACCTGGGGCACTTGGAGGAGGATCAGCAGGGCGCCTTCCGGCTCGAGTTGTCGTCCAAGCGACAGATGACAGCCTACTTTTATGCAGTCAACGGGGGCGCGCTGCCCCGGCTGGTCAGATTCTTGGAAGAGGTGCAGGCGCGGGAGGAGGGCGATCCCATGGGCGGGCCGCAACACTTCGATGGGGCACTGAGCATGTTCAGGGAGCAGAACCCGGATGTTCGGACTCTTATCGCGCGGCCCCGGTTGGGTTTCCAACGGCGTTCGAGGAGTGACATCAGCTCCGCATGGTATGACCGCCTGCCGCTGGCTGGCTGGCTCATCAACCTTGGCCGGAGAGTCAGGCGCGTCCTGGTGACTCCCGGGTTGAAGCTGCGAGAGAACTCATAAATCACAGGCGCGCGAGTGTGATACCTGAGAAGTGCAAGGCCTCGCGCTCGTCCTGCGGCCTAGAACGTGGGGAGCAGGCTTTGACGGGAACGACCTCTCCCGGGGTTCAGCTTCAGCCCGCAAAGACCTCCCCCGTCAAACCGGCATCCGCACCCTGACACTCAAAAAGAAAAGCCAATCCCTTACCTGGCGATTGGGAGATAGTATTGACCTCAAATAGCGGAAGCCCGATTTGCATCGGGCTTCCGCTATTTGCCTAGGATGGTTTTCAGAAAAGATCCAGCCTCAGGCCACCCGAGCCGCCTCAACAAATTCGGGTTGAATACTCACGACTGCCGAGCTCTTTGCTTCGGCACGTGCCTTCAGGTAGCGGGCTCCCCAGCGCAGCGCGGGCTGTTCTACCAAGTAGTAGCTCAATGCTGCCATAGTGACAGTCCCTACGCAAAGCAGGGGCAACTGCAGGATCCAGGCGCGATCGGACGGGTCTGCGATAAGCGACTGCAGCGCGGGAATGCGCGCCAAAGCCCTTCCAATGGAATTTTGCGTCGGCACGAAAAACATCTGTTGCCAAATATAGAGGCTGAACGAAAGGCGTCCTATGTGGCGCAACCACTTTGCTTCAAGCCACCGCGTGACTGCTAGTTCCGGACGCAGCGCGGAGGCTGTGATAACAGCCGCGATGAGCAGACGCTGCCACAGAACTCCCATAGGCACGGGAATGAAGATGATGGCCAGCAAGATCGTGGCTCCGGCGGCGATGCGTGTAGCCGTTAGACGATCTCGAATCGCGGCCTTGAAGCTGGGCACGGCCAGAAGCAGAGCGGCTAATGCGCCGATGGCGATTCCATCCACCCGGATATCAGTGCGATACGGATACGGAATGCCCGGAAAAATGCGGTCGAAGAGGTGAAAGCGGTAATCGGCCATGCGCCATACAGTCGAGGCAGCGATGAACCAGGGAAGGAAGCGGCGGAGGCGTCCCGCGCCCAGCATCACCAATGCAGCCGGAAACAGCAAGTAGAAATGCTCTTCTACCGACAGAGACCAGAAATGCCCAGTCTTCCATGTCCAGAACTGGTTGGGGAGGTAGTTGCGCGTAAAGGTGAGACACGAGATCCACTCCTCTAGATGCCTGCTGCCGAAACCAAAAGGGATGAGGACAAAGAGAGCGGCCAGGTAGGTCAGATAAGGCGGAAGAATGCGAAAGGCGCGACGCAGGTAAAAGGCCTGGAGATCGATGGAGCCAAAGCGGTCGCGCTCATTCAATAGCCGCGAACAGATAAGGAAGCCGCTGAGGGCAAAGAAGATATCCACACCCAAGGCGCCTTGTTCACTGAATAGAAGCCAGTGATGCGCGTCCAGCAGCGGCAGCATGGCGTGATGGAATATCACAGCTAGAATCGCAACTGCCCGCCAGCCATCCAGGGTGGGAATATAGCCATTGTAGCCTCCGCCGCCGGTGATTGTCTCCGGCACGGAGTTAGGCGTTGTCTGGCTGCTCCAAAGGGCGCGAAATCTGCAAGAAAGCGCCGATAGGTTGAAAGCTGGCATGTTCTCCTCTTGGTCGCCAATTGAGGCGGTTGGTTGCGAAACTCGCGTGGGACTGGTGGACCGGGCGCACTGCAGCCAAGGGGGCTGTTCCCGCGACGGCATGGTTAACGACTTCAGGCTTGGGCGGGTAGAGCCTGTCTCTGCCACCAAACGCGCCTCATGACCTCGGCCTTTTCATTGGTGCTGGCTGTGAAGAACCACCAAAGAGGGACAAGAACGGCGGCGAAGATTGCGAACCGGCAGCCGAGCCACAGGCCCAGCAGAATGCGGCCCTGGGGGACGGCGATCAGGTGCATCGGAACGCCTGAGGCAAAGGCGGCCACATAGGGCAGGACACCGGGAAGGACGGAGTGGCGGAGGAAGTTGGAGCCGCCAATCTGAAGAGTACGGTTGGCTACGGAGATGAAGTAGACCGCAGAAATCATGGTAGCGGCGGCGACGCCGACGCCAACACTCGTGGCGCTCCAGGAGCCGAAAAAGAGGCGCGAGAGGGGCACGGTGACGAAAAGAGCCGCGATGTTCGCGAGGCTATAGTGGAACTCCATGCGGGGTTTCCCGATTCCCTTGACCATAGAGGTGCCTGGGCCGGTCATGAGGTGAAACTGGCAGGCGATGGCGAAGGCGATCATGATCAGGGGAGAGCCCAGAGGCACCTGCTTTAGCCAGAAGCCGAGGACTGGGATGGCAACGACTGCGATGAAGCCGAGCAATGAGCCGGAGATGGCGTTCATATAACGGGTGCAGGTGAGGTAGACGTGGCGGACCAGGTCGTGCTTCAGTTCGCCGGAACCATCGCGGCCCTGAAGGTCAGAGATGGAGGGGAGGGCGGCGCCGACAAATGAACTGGGGACCGAGATTGCCATGTAGGGCAGGCGGGTACTGATATCCAGCAGACCGGCGGCGGCTAGTCCGCAAAGTGGCGTGGCGATGACCCGTTCGACTGTATTGAGGAAGATGGCAAGAAGGCTGTTTATCTGAACGATGCTGCCGAAGCCGAGCAGGCGGCGCATAGCGGGCCGGTCGATGAGGCGCACAGAAACGCGGAGCCAGGGAATGGTGCGATATGCAACGACGGCGCTGCAGCCAAGGTCGATGACCGAGCGAGCGACGAAGGCTATGCCCATGCCGCGCAGTCCCCATCCGCGGCCGACCAGCAGGAAGATCAGCGCGGACTCGACAACGAAGGAAGTGATCCAGATACGCTGCACCGTTCTGATGCGCTGCAAGCCGCTAAGGGCATCGCGGTAGGCGGAGAGGCCCAGACACATGAGGAAGCTGCCGACGATGGTAAAGGCAAGGAAGCGTGCGTCAGAGGCCATGGCCGGTGGAACCTGCATACGAACCGCAACGAAGTTCCAGGAAAGCGCAAAAACGGTGAAGACGGTCAAGGCGATCGGCGTGGTAATGAAGATACCGGCGGAGAGGAGGCGGTTGGCCTCATCGTAGCGCCTGCCAGCGGCGAATTCCGCGACGTATTTGATGTAAGCGCTGGAGAAGCCGACGGTGGAAATGCCTATATAGGCGACCAGGATGAAGAAGGTCCCGTAGAGGCCGTAGGCCTGCATGCCGATGTGCGCGAGCACAAAGGGGGGAATAAAGAAGCGGGTAGCCAGATAGAAAACGCGCGCGCCAGCTTCGCTGCGGATATTGCGCAGAAGTTTTCCACGAACCTGTTGATGCTCAGACATGATTCTTCCTCTGGCCGTACTAGTGCAATCGGGGTGCAAAACAGCGCCAAATTGCATCTATTTGAAAAAGATAGCTTTATCTTGATGTCGACGGAATAGGGCGAGACGCGTGCCAGCTTGACCCGTTTCGATTCGGAACACTGGGTAGCTCGGTGTATGCTGCCGCAGCACCATAGGGGGCAAGGTGAAAGCGGATACGGCCTGACTGGACGGTAAGCGGTTGGGGCTTCAAAACGACCAAGGCCGCATCCTCGTTCGTTGAAAGTGGCGAGAAGCCGGTGAGCTCGAGGAGAGTATTGGGGGGCCGGGCTGCTCCATAGGGAATCTCGATTGAGATCTCAAGTTCCCGGGGCGAGGCCGAAGCGGCTATGAAGCTCCAGCGGCCATTGGAAAGAAAGGCACGGATGGCGATCGGCGATTGGCCAGCAATGCCACTGGAGACAGGCGTGAGCGCATAGGCATCGCCGGCGATAGCCTGATTCGCCATCGCCATGGCCAATCCGGTGGGGCGAAGACGGCCGGGGGAAGCGAGGTCACGTGTGAGTCCAAAGAGACGTACGAGCTTGCCATCCTGGCGAAATGTATCGAAGCTGGCCAGGGCGTAGAGACACTGGCGATTGATTCCGCTTTCCATGGCGGCTAATGCGTGAAAGAGGATGGCGGAGCCTGCGGCCTGACTCGCCACCAGCCTTGACACCTCTTCGGGAGGGGCGTCGCCATCAAGGCTATGAGCGTTCATCTCATAGATGGCCGGTTGGGTGGCGGTCTTCTGTGCCATGAGGGACGCCGCGTCGAGTTCGGCGCTGTCGATGAGGAAGAGTTGCGCGATCTCGTCCTGCTCGCGGTCGCCCAGATGGATCTCGCGGGCATAGTAGGGGGCGAAGGCGGCCAAGCGGGCAGCGGGGGCGGCGGAGAGAGCCTTGCCGAGGGGTGATGGATTAACAGACTGTCCGCCAAGCGCGGGGAGAATGCGGGGATCGTGGCCAGCGGCCTCAGTGAGGAGACGAAACCCGCGCTGAGCCGCTTCTGCCATTCTGTCGGCGTTCATTATCCCAGCGGGGCGGAAGAGGGCGTTCCAGTTCTCGTTGCCGAACTCCACGACGATTTCGCTGAAGCCGTAATGCTTGAGGGTGTCGCGCATCCAGGCCCCGGCGGCTCTCCATTCCTCATCGTTCAGGGTTGTTGGCAGGACAATCCAGGGGCGGGCGTCCACTTGGTGACAGAGTTCCACAAACTCGGGGAGAGAATAGCCGAAGGCGGATTCGTCGCCTGGGCGGTAGCGAAAGGGCCGGCGAGCGGCCTGCGTGGCGAGCCGGTTGGCGAAGGTATCGCCGAGCTGTCCCTGCCAATCGCGCAGGTAGCCCGGATGAAGCTGGCGCAGTGTGGCGATAACCTCTGGCCGGAAGCCGGAAGCAGCCGTGGCGACTGGGGCAAGGGACACATCGTCTATCCAGATTCGGGAACCGGAGCCTTGGGCCTCAATGCGGAATTCAAGACCAGCGGGGGGCGCATCGTCGTGCGGTGTGAAGCGGAAACGAAATAAGCGCCAAGTGGCCGTGGGAACAGTGTTTTGGCGCAGGAATGGTGGGGCGTTTTCGCGGCGAAGCTGGACTGTGAGCCGACCGCCCGCCTCAGACCGGGCCCAAAAGCTAACCTCCCATTCCCCGGCAAGAGGGAGCAATCGGCCGGCACGCGCACTAAGCATATCCACGTATGAGAGGGCTGCCACTGGCTGCTCGCCCAGCGGCGCCATGAGCAGCGATTGCGAGCCTGAAGACGGTGTGGGATGGGAAGGGCTGGGGTGGATGCGGGTTGGGTTCTGCCACCACCAATGAGCGGGCAGTTCAGGGCTACCGGAACGCGAGAGGGCTACGATGTCGCCCGGAGCGAGACCAGAGAGCGATTGCCCAGCCCGGAAGTGCGGATAACCCTGCCAGAGTCCGGAGTCGATAATGCGGCCGCTAAGCCCGGCAAGGTGGCCGGTGCGCACCGAAAAGGTCGCACCGGTCCAGAAACCGGTGGGGCGGGCAAGCCACGGAGTGTCATCTGTGAACTCCGAACCGCTGACTGCGCGCACGGAGACGACCGCACCATCAATTGTGGGTTCGAAGCCGGGGTTGGCCAGGATGTTGGCCATGAGTTGCTCGGCTCCCCAATAAGTGCGGCTTCCTAGATTGACGCCGATACGGGGTACGCCGCGGGCCGACGGTTGCGGTGCGATGCGATAGTGGAGCTCCAGCGGGAGCTGAGATGCGGGGCTGGCAAATGGTGCTCCCTGAAGGACCAAGATCGCGGCGAGAATCGCGGCAGGCGCATTGACACTGAGGTTCTTTGACTTCAGTATTCGGTGCCCTCTTTGCAGGGCAAAGCGGAAGAATGGAGGGAGACTCGGCAAGCCCTGGACGGCGGTTCTGCCGGTGATTGCGTTTTCAGGTTCAAGATGTCCAGCGGATTTGACAACGATGTGCAAGCAGCCGAAGTCCTCCAAGGGTTAAGAGTAGTCCTTGTTGGGACACTTGCACGCGGTCTTCCAAGTGCTCGATTGCGATTCATGTGACTTTTATTAATCCATTTAGATGAGAGGCGGACGCCTCGGGATGTAGGGGCGGGAACGGTGCGTAGGCGAATACTCGAACGGGGAGCGGCACAAAACGAAACGGGTTCAGACAGGTGTTACGAGTGAGCCTGGAGCAATTCCAGGATTAGTGTACCCAGGCAGAATTCGCGCGAGGCTGCGGCTCCCTGATGATGGCGACAACTTTGGGTATTGCCTTCGAGGAATACCAATCCTCGAATTGTCATGACCCTTCCCTTACCAAGGTACTTTGCCGGGAAATTGACAGTTCTGTTGTGGCCAGAGAATAATCCAGCATCTGGAAACCCGGCAGAAGTAGTTCGTACAAAGTATGAAGATTGAGTGGGCATCCAGAGGGAAACTGCCTAAGAGCCACGCGATAGCACGATGAAGGAGAGTCTCCGTGTACGGAATGGTGAACCAGGCACTGGAAGATATGCTGATCGAGCGCTTTGGCCGACCAGCATGGGAGAACGTCAAAAAAGAGGCTGGCGTAAACGTCGAAGTCTTCATTACCAGCAACGCCTATCCTGATCAGATGACTTATTCCCTTGTCGGGGCCGCGAGCCGGACGCTGGGGATGACGACGGAGGAAGTTCTTCGGGGATTCGGTCAGTACTGGATTCTAAAAACCGCGCGGGATGGATATGGTGAATTACTAAATCTGGGCGGGAGCAACCTGCCGGAGTTTCTTGAGAACCTGCCTACCTTCCACACCAGGATCTCACTGATTTTTTCTCATTTGCAACCTCCGGGGTTCAGTTGCCAGGACATAACCGCGACCTCCCTGCGGCTGCGGTATTATTCCGACCGGCCCGGACTCTCGCAATTCGTCGTAGGACTTTTGGAGGGTTTGGGAGACATGTTTAAAACACCTGTGCGGGTGCTGCAAGAAGGAAGTGCCGGCCCCGACCGTGATTACGATCTGTTTCTGGTGGAGTGGGAGCAGCCTCAGCCATGAGTCCATTTGTACCGGCGTTGAATATTTCCACCGAGGTCTTTGACGCGGTGTTTCCCTTTCACCTAGCCTTTGACGGCGACTTGAAGATTCAACATACCGGCAAGGTAATCCGGCGCATTTGTCCAGGCGTGGAGACGGGAAAAGGCCTTCTTGATCTGTTTGAGGTCAGGACTCCGGCCAAGCTTGATTCCTTTCAGGCAATCGCGAATCAAATGAACTTGCTTTTTGTCCTGAGGCACCGCGGCTCGGAGCTCCTGCTGCGCGGCCAGATGGTGTATTCGCGCAAGCGGGACCTGCTTGTGTATCTGTGCTCGCCATGGCTCCCGGAGCCGGGAGCAATTCGCAGGCTGGGGCTGACCGTCGGGGACTTTGCGTTGCACGATCCGGTGGTGGACCTGCTGCACGTGTTGCAGTCGATGTCGCGGGCGGTGGAGGATCTGAACCGGCTGACTGCGGTTTTGGAACAGAAGAGTTCGCTTTTGGCAGAGGCAAACAAGCGTCTGGAGGAACAGTATTCAGAGCTGCAGCAGGCACAGGCGCTAACAAGGACGATTCTGAACACCGTGCCTGACGGCATCATCACCATCAATGAAAATGGCGTGATTGAGCAGACGAATCCGGCTGCGGAGCGTTTGTTTGGATACGCGGCCGGCGAGTTGTCAGGGAAATCAGTCACGTGCCTGATGCACGAGGCGGACGCGGATAAGCACGACAGTTTTATCAAGCGGTTCCTGCAGGACCGGAATGCGCGTATCATCGGCATCGGCCGCGAGGTGGTGGGGAAGATGCGCGACGGATCGTCTGTCCCTTTGTACCTTTCCATCGGGGAATCGTCGGCAGGCGGACATATCCGATTTACAGGTGTGCTGCACGACATCAGCACGCGGCTGGCGAAGAATGAAGCACTGCGTGCGAGCGAGAGCCGTTACCGCTCGGTGGTAAATAGCGTTAAGGAAGTGATTTTCCAGATAGACGAGAGTTCACGTCTGACGTTCGTGAATCCCGCATGGGCCGAGATTACGGGATTCGATGTGGAAGAATCGCTGGGAAATCCAATAGCGGATTACGTACACCCTGACGACAGGCATCTTTGTGAAATGAAGCTGGGCCCACTGATGCAGCGCCAAATTGCAGCCTGCACTGCGGAACTGCGCTTCCTGACCAAAGACGGAGGATCTCGCTGGGTCGAGGCTTCCGCCCGGCAGGTAGACGGCCTTGAGGGGAAGAGTTCCGGAGCCTCGGGCACGCTTATCGATATAACAACGAACCGCGAGGCGGAGTTGGCACTGCAGCAGGCAAAGGAGACGGCGGAGGCGGCGAACCGGGCCAAGGGAGATTTTGTGGCGACCATGAGCCACGAGATCCGAACGCCGATGAACGCGATTATCGGCATGACGGGGCTGCTGTTGGAGACATCACTCACAAGGGAACAAGCGGAGTGCGCGGAAGCAGTTCGTTTGTCCGGCGAGAGCCTGTTGGGAATCATCAACGACATACTTGATTTCTCGAAGATCGAGTCAGCGCGGCTGGATCTTGAAGAAACATTCGTTGACCTGCGTACTTGCATAGAAGAGTCCCTTGACATGGTGACAGCGTCGGCCGCGGCCAAGAATATCGAGATCGGCTACGTAGTCGACAGCGAAGTAATGGGATGCGTCGTCGCAGATGCGACACGTATCCGGCAAGTACTGGTCAATCTGTTGGCCAACGCAGTGAAGTTCACCGCACAGGGAGGAATTCTTGTCTCCTTGAAGGTGGACCACCAGGAAGGCAATCTCGTTCAACTCTGCTTCAGCGTGAAGGATTCGGGCATCGGCATTGCAGCGGACCGGATTGACCGGCTCTTCCAGCCATTCACTCAGGCTGACAGTTCCATCTCTCGCCATTACGGAGGCACGGGGCTGGGGTTGGCGATCAGCAAGCAGCTTGCTGAACTGATGGGTGGCACGATATGGGTTGAAAGCGAGCCAGGCAAGGGTTCAACTTTCTTTTTCACCCTGAAGGCCCGGGACGAAGACCGTAGAAAGCGGTCCCGCGCTCCGGACTTTACCGGTACCGCACTCCTGCTGGCGGAAGATGGGAGTATCCTCCGCGAGACCTTCAGGAACCTGGCGGAGCGGCGTGGAATCAGCGTTCACACAGCCGCCAATCCCGCGCTGGCCAAGGTGGCATTGCAGGAGCGGGAGTTCGATGCTGTCGTGGTAGGCGAGTCGCTTGCCTCGAGCGATGTTGACCTGCTGGGAGACGCCCTTCGCAGTGCGCGGCGCCCTGATCCGCCGGTTGTTCTGCTAGGTACAGTTGGACAACGGAACCAGCAGATCGAAGAGATGCTGAAGCCGGCCGGCTGGCTTACCCGGCCTGTGAAGACGGCGAGTTTTGACTTTCTGTTTGCCAACCTGTTCAGCAGTACGATTCCGATGGTGCCGGTCCCGAAGCCATTTCACCCCGGTCAGTTCGACGCTCCGCACCGGCACATTCGTATCCTGGTCGCCGAGGACAATCCAATCAATCAGAAGGTTGCGGTGAAGATGATCACCAGTCTTGGATACCGCGCGGATGTAGCAGGTAACGGATATGAGGTTCTTGACGCGCTGCGGCGGCAGCGATACGACCTGATTCTGATGGACGTGCAGATGCCCGAGATGGACGGTCTGGATGCCACGCGGCGGGTGCGGAAGCTCTGGCCGCGGCCCGGGGGGCCAAAGATCGTTGCCATGACCGCAAACGCCATGCATGGCGACAAAGAGATCTGCCTGGAGGCGGGGATGGACGAATACATCGCCAAGCCGATCCGGATTGCAGACCTCAAAGAGGCGTTCGACAGGTGGAGTCTTGAGCATCCCGAGGATACAGCCGAGGACCTGGGTTGGGATCCATCGCCGAAAAAGAAAGACGGGGAAGGCGAGCAAAGCCGTCAAATCGATGAGTTGAGGAAGTTGGGGGGCGAAGAACTGGTCGCCGAACTGATGGCGGAATTCCAACTTCAGGTGGACTCCGAAGTGACGGAGATTGCCAAGGCCGTGAAGCGGGGAGACTTCCTGGAAGTCGTCCGGCTCGCCCATCGCCTGAAGGGCGGAAGCACGACAGTCGGAGTAAGCGGCGTAACTTCCATTTGCTCAGAACTTGAGGTCGCAGCCCAGGCAAGCGATCGGTTGCGCCTGGAAGCGCTTGTCAGGCAACTGGCCGCGGAAGTACGCCATGCGACCGCGCCAAAGGCGGATGGCCACCAGGCAGCGCGGCCCATTCGCATCCTGATCGCCGACGATCATCCGGTGGTTCGCTTCGGCGTGCGCCGCATGCTGCAGAGCGATAGCAAATGCATGGTGGTGGGCGAAGCATCGGACGGCAAGGAAGCCATCCGCGAAATGAAGGAACTAAGTCCGGATATCCTGCTGCTCGACTTGAACATGCCCTCACTGCCGGGACTGGATACTCTGCGAGAACTGACGACCATTCAGGTGCCAACCAAGACCATTCTGCTGACTTCGGCGATCAGTCAAAGGGAGGTGCTGGAAGCGCTGCAACTGGGCGCACGGGGAGTGATGCTGAAGGATGCAATGGTGGCCGACCTGGCGACCTGCGTCTTTACTGTGATGCAGGGCCACTACTGGATCGGGCGCAAGCCGGTGCAGAATCTTGTTCAAGTGCTCAAGGAATTGATGGACGAGGTGAACAAGCCTCCAGAGAAGACTTTCGGCCTGACCGCGCGGGAGTTGCAGATAGTCAACCTGATTGCGCAGGGGCTGTCGAACAAGGAAATCGCAGTGGATTGCGGAATTGCCGAGGAGACAGTGAAGCGCCACCTGAAGAATATCTTCGACAAGGTGGGCACTTCCAGCCGACTCGAGTTGGCGCTTTTCGCAATCAATCATCGCCTGGCAGGCCAGGCATCGGCAGGAGCGTGATCTCGGGGATTGCTAGTGGTGTCCGCCCCACAGATGGTCATTTATTCAGGGTGGACCGAGCCCGTGTGACCTTTTCGAGGATGTCCGCGGCTTTTGCCGTCCAGATTACGGGTTTTGGATTCTGATTGTGACCATCGAT
>Ga0209083_1003750_pt1 | contig 12325 bp, 11 predicted proteins | sample AM7aDNAmetaG_FD_184132 | JGI IMG/M metagenome (GOLD analysis project Ga0209083, IMG submission 184132) | Freshwater microbial communities from Finland to study Microbial Dark Matter (Phase II) - AM7a DNA metaG (SPAdes) (version 3) | ecosystem: Environmental > Aquatic > Freshwater > Lake ...
GAAATGCCCCACCTATAGCCTCGGTAGACCCCACCTTATTAGCTATAGTCAAATTACTAACAGTTCCTCGTATACTGTACAAATAACCTCTTAGTTCACTTGATTGCGTTTGTCTGTATTCTGTTATAATAGCTTTAGGAATATGTTGTCTTGCTTCCATTGGCGATACTGTCCATGGAAATAAATTAAACACATCGATGGTAACTTGATTGGAGGTTAATTCAGGCGCCCCTAGTTTATCAGGAGATTGGTTCCATTTAAACAACACCCCATTATAACTTGGGGGTAAAAAATTTGATCCATCACCTGATGTTGTATATGTAGATGCACCAGCCATATTATAATAATCCTCTTGCGTATATCATTGTGTTTCTATACTTACTACGTTCTATATAAGGTACATCTCTATCAGCACTATTACCATCATTTTTACCTGGCATATTTGCATTGTTTGCATTCACTATAGAGGTAGTGGTATTATTTGTACTGTTAGATATATTTGCCATATTTTGTGTACTTGCAGCTGCTACCGGCTCGAGAGTAGCAATTAATTCATCTAATTTTTTTACCATTGTGTGAGTTAGTCTAACTTGTGCTTCCTGTATTTTGTAATACGGTGTTTCCATCATTGTTTCTTTAGCTTCTGTAGACAATGTAACTTTACCCAATTTTGCAGCTTCAGTAGACGCAAGACTGGTTGAAGCTAATGAAGTAGGTAATGTAGTGTTAGAAAATTCATTAATAATTGAGGATGGCCCTTGTACGCCCGGTAACGCATTTGCATTGGTAGGTAAAGAAAAATGTAAAGCCGTTGCAACAGCTGCTAACTTAAGCATATTAACACTATTAACAGAATCAATAAACTTACTAAACGGATCAAAATTAGTTTTTAAATCTCCAAACGACGACATAGCTTCTTTTAATTTATTAATTCCATTTGTTAAATTATCTATATTACTGGTTTGTTTGCTTAAAGCTATTAATTGATCTATAGGAGAAGATTGTTTGGAACCACCAAGCAACCCACCAAAGAATCCGGTGATTCCGCTTATAAGAGAACCACCACCAAACAGTGCCATTGAACCAGCAATTGCTGCAATACCCCCAGCGGTGTCTCTTAATTTTGCTCCACTAATATTGCTTAAAGATATAATACTATCAGTAGTACGGGTAATAATATTTGTAACCGCGTCACCTATAACTTTAAAAGGTAAAGCTATAGCAGACCCTATACCAGATACTATATCTTTAATAGTATTAAAGCCTGTTTTAATAACATCTGCAACTGCACTTATAAGTGTTAATATTGTAGGTGCTATTTTATCTATAGTCTCTATAAGTACTTTACCAATAACATCTGCAATTTTTATTAAAAGAGGTACAAGTTCATGCACTATAGGAGCTATTTGTTTTATAGCTTGTATAAACACATCACCAATAACTTTAGCAACAGCTATAAAAAACGGTATTATAGCTTGTATAGCAGGAGTAGCTATTCTAAGTGCAGCTGCTAAACCAATTATAGCAAGTACAAGCACCCCTAAACCAGCTGCTACAAATGGATCAGCTAGCACCATTAAACCAGGCGCCAAACCTTCTAACCCGGTGCCTAATGAAGTAAGAAAAGTTTGTAGCCCTTTACCTAAACCACCAATACCTTTACCCACCCCCTCTCCAAGTGCCCCGATACCAGCACCTAACCCTTTACCTAAAGCGGAAATGATATTGTTACCGACCCCGGTATCTGCAACTGTACCCGTGCTTTGTGCAATTGCAGTATTACCTATAGATGTTGAAAATACTTTTTTAAGTGATTCAAGTACATCAGGGTTAATTTCTGCAATACTAACCGGTTGTACTTGTATTTCAGTAAGAGCAGCAGCTGCAGCTGCTTCACCTTCAAGCTCTCCAGACCCCTTACCAACAGCACTTGTTGAAATATTTTCAGATAATTGTTTAGACAAATCAGTAACTAATTTCTTATTTTTGTCGGTTTCTTCCTTATCTTTTTGAGCTTTACGATCATTATATTTCTTATCTTGATCTTTAACAGAGTCAGAATTTTTAAGTTCTTTATCGTAAGCTTTAAATGAGTCTATCATTGTTTGCTTAAACGATGGACCAATAGCTTTAGATATACTTTCTAAAGTACGTACCTGTAATATACTTTGAGTATAGAAAGATTTATTACTGCCATTTATAATTGTAATAAGTTCATTTAGTTGTGCATTATTACTATTAGAATTAGCCAGCATACCGTCTAACCATTTTTGCGGTATTGATCCATTATCTTTAGGCTTTAATGTAGCCATTAAAGATGAAATAAATCCTGGATCACTGGTTTGATCTGCCATATACCTAATTACTTAGGTGCAGAACAGTAAGACAGTATTAACTTACAATAAACAACACACTATCCACTAATAAGACCAAATCATTGTTTAACTCGCCAGTGTCAGTGTTTTTACCTGTAACAGTTAATAAATCCTTTTGTTCTGTAACGTATTTCTCCATGTACTTTAACACGCCTTGTATTGCACTATTAGGCATCTTTTCAAGCAAAGCGTGACGCTTAGAGAAAGGAAGAGAAGCATAGTTCACACTTTGTGTTTGATTATCATGTGTTATTGAAATGTCTTTAACAAATTTCGATATTTCTCCCACAAATGCATCCCCAATAGTATCAGTAATTTGAGAATTTAATAGTTGCTGGTCGTTAATGTTTTTTTCTCTTAATTGTTTTTCTATATTGTAGTGCTCAGAAATTAAAGGTGGCCCCACTTTAATAGTAAAATTACTACTACTAACCGTGCTTCCATCCGGTATAGAAACCATTTTAATTTTATCTACAATTGTTTGTAAGTTGACTTTATACTTATTTGAGTTCTGTTGTAGTGTGTAATCTACCCCGGAAGATAGCACTCGTAATTGTACGGCAATTGCTGCTGCATCAATAGTAGTTAATAACGGTACGATGTCTGTCTCTATACAGTTTTCTTGAATTAAATTGTAAAACGCGATTGTAAAACGAGTTTGAAAAACAGGATTGTCTACTGCTGCTTTTAATATACTCTTTTGCTGTCCGGTATTAATTGTTTTAAAATTTACGTTTTTTTGTAAGCTCGGTATAAATACAGGCAATACTACCTCTTTATTAATTGTATCCAATACTGATAGTATATCATTAAAATTGTTACTCATACTATGACTTATGGTTGTAATATTGTTTATCAACCGAATTCATTAGGTATACCTTGCCCGAAACTTGGAGTGTTGTTGCCTTGTTTAGGTGTGTTTGCAGATACCTCTTCTTGAACCTGTTGCACGTAAAGATTCCAATATAATAATTGTTCAGCAGGAGTAATTGAGTCTGCATAATCCGGTGTAAAATTTGCTTTACTAATAAGATTTAAATTAATTTTGTACAAATTAATTAAATCATCATTAAAAATTAATTTACAGAATTCAAGTAATACTGTAGTGTTAGTAGACACCGGTAAATCGACTACAGGCGTTTTACTGTAAGGAGAGGGCACTACTAACAGTTTTGTTTTAGAAATTTCTGCTTCGGTTAATGACAACGAATCAAATACTTTAGTGGTTAATGTTAATGGTAAAGCATCAACTATTTTAACCCTTTCTTCAAATGATATGTTCTTAAATTCAATAGTTTTTCCTCCAGCTATTAATTCGTCGATACTGGAAGCTAATTGATAACTAAAAGCTTTTTCTGGCTCTAGGTTGATAAAATGTATTTCATCTATAGCTTTAACTATACTATGTTTAATTGTAACGTTTTCCTGTAATATAGTTTTATTATATATAGCACTTTCTAATTTAAACACCATATCTTCAATACGGATATTACATTCAAATTGTTTTTTAGTTTCTACACACGTTGCTTTAAGCTTGAGGTCTGGACTAATACAAATAGAGCGTATTTGAAGTAATAATATAATCTTGTCTACAGCATTAAGGCCACCCTGTAATATCCCGGGAGAAGCGTGTTCAATTAACTGGTTTAAATGATATACAAACTCTGTACTATCATTATTATAGAGGGATTTAACCAGGTCCTTATACAACTTGGATGTAATCTCTCCTACCTGTATTTTTTTGTTATTAAATCCAGGTAGCTTAACTCCATACGTAAATGCCATAATAATGACTTATACCAGATGTAAGAAAAATCTTTAAGCTTGCCCGTGTGTGTATGAAACTCTATACTGGTTATATACAAAAGTTGCTGGAGACACTCTTATTTCGGCTTTACCATAGGTATAAGATGCTTCTGCAACAGAAATAGGTGCACACCCTTTAAATTCAAATATTCTTCTAATACCCGCATTAGTTTTACTGTCGTTTTTATCGTAATGCACTACAGTTATATCTGTTTTAATGTTTTGAGTAGATGTTTTGTCTCGGGTTATTAAACCGTAATGACCAACAAGTGTTACCCACGGACGCAAAACAAAGTCAATAAACGATTTGTTGGTTTCTAAGAACCCTATTTTTAAAGGTTCATATTGTTTACGATCGGTACTAACAACCCCGCTTAATAACCCACCACTTGGTCCTTCGAGTGTAGATACTCTATTTTGTCCAACCGATTCACCAGGTACATCGATACCTTGAGCGAATAAGCATACCTGACCACCATACACACCTTGTTTTTGTTTTTTTAGTTCTTCGTTTAATGCTTTAAGAGATGTATTTACGTCCCAATTATTTTCGTACGTGTCCCATGGGCTGGATCCTGCGTCTATTACACTATCTGTCCACACATTTGTTGTTAATGCTTTAGGTAATTCAAAACTTATAAGAAAATTTGACTCAACCGGAATTTGTGTATTCGAGTTACTTAAAAAATTTATAAACGTATTGACCTCAGAGCCAGCGTTTTGTGCATTAGCTTTTGGCCCAATTAAAAAGGACATTACTTACCTCCTAATAACTTATTAATGGTTTTGTTAACTAGTTTATTAGCAACATTACTACCAATTTGTCCAACTACACTACCAATTAACCCACCCACCCCACCACCTAAGTCTAAACCTAAACCGGAAGCTATTCCTATATCTGGGCCTGTTTCCCAGTATTGATATGCGATAGTAGCTTTTACTTCAACTATACCACCAGATTTAGTTAAATCATATGCTATTTCGTCCACTTTAGTAATGAATGCCCCTAATAGTGTGTAACGCCTTACTATATTTAATTGATCATCAAATAACGAAAGAACGATTTTATTTTCATTTAAATCTTTTGGCTCCATACTTCCAGTTGAGTCTCTTTCATTAAACGTACTGGACATAGAGTTTTCTAAAAAGTTTCTTAGCATGTAGTTTTGTGTACAGTAAAATGTAACGTTCCATGCGTTGTTGCCTTCGAATTTTACGGTGCCCGGTACTTGAAAATCTAACCCCATAAATGGAGCAGCTGTAGTACTAATTGTTTTGCTTGGTAAATTAGCTGTTTTTAAAAATATTAAATTGTCTTCTTCTAAAGAAACACCATTAACATCAAACGTTGTAATTCTAAATTGAAAATCCCGCGCAAAACCATACCTTGACGCATTACTGTAAAAGTCTCTAATTGTTTGCCCCTGTACGTTTGACATATAATATACTTATAATTAAGATTGTAATAAATCTTGAGAAGTAACGTATTGATAGCCTATAGTGGCTTGTACCTTGGCTATATCCCCACCAGCTGCAGCTGTATATTCAATAGCCCCCACATTTTGTAGAAATGCCCCTATTAAATTGTATTTACGCAACACAGAGGTAGTATCTTTGTTTGGACCAGAGTTGTTTAATAAATGTAACTCAATATTACAATCCCACCAATTTGGTTTATTGGACAAAGATGTATGTTCATCAAATGTGTCTACCGACCATTTTTCTAATACGTTTCTTATTATATAGTCTCTATCACAATAAAATGTTACTGCCCAGCTTGATGATTCCGTGTATTGGGCTACCATTGGTATTGTGTATTTAAACGATTTAAAGTCTACTGAAGTAGTAGATATAGTACGTGAGGGTATTGTGCCATTTTGCGCATATAAAAACAGATTATCACCTTTTTTTGTACCAGGTGTACCACCATCTGGCCTGTATATATCTTCACTACTTCTTGATATAGAATTAATCCTAAACAGATTAGTACGTGCAAATCCGCGGCTTGTTGCTGTTTTGTAAAAGTCTGTTATACCTCTATCCATTTATAATACTTAATGTATGTACATAAAAAAAGCCCTGCTTTTAACAGGGCTTTGAATTAAAACTTTATATTAATTAACGTGTCTCCAGTATTGGTAAGCTAATTTAGCTGTGAAGTCTAATGGTTTACCAGCACCTGAATTGTCGTAACCAGTAACCGCACCTAAGTTTACAATATACACACCGTAAAGCTTATATGTGTTAAGTACATTCTGGTTTTCATCAATTAAGTCAAGTTGAATGACTTTGTCTGTACCACGTAATGAAAGATCGCCAGTACTTGTAGCGTCATTAAATACACCATTAATTTGCCAATCTTCAAGTTTCTTACGAATTACACCTTTAAGATCGTTGTAAAACTTTACTTCCCAACTATCCGAACCAGTATAGTCAACAGTACCCGGTACATTGAAGTTTAGTCCCATGTAAGGTACTTTTTGATTAGAAATTTGCCGATCTGGAAGTTGCTTTGTTGTAATATAAACAAAATCATCTTCGGTGAATGTATCTTGCCCAAGAGAACGAACACGCATCATGAAATCCCGTGCAAATCCGCGCTCTTGTGCTACGCGATAGAAATCCTGTATAGTCTGAGACATATGTAACAATATTTATGGTTAAACGCTGTCTTTATTTAATGTTTTACTAAAAGATATTATTATAGAAGCTCGGTAAAGTCTTGAGATGTCTTAGTTGCGTAGAAGTTTACTAAGATAAACTCAGCTGTTCTAACAGGCTTAATATAAATGTCTACTACCAACGTGTTATCATCAACAACAGCGGGTGTGTTGTTTGTTGCATTACACACTAGCAAGTAATCGTATAATCCCTGTGTGTTACGAGCTAGTTCAAACAATGGTGTCAATGTATTGACTACTCTACTTTGCGTGAAAGTAGTATTTGGTTCAAATATAAAGAACTTCATCGTTTGGTTTGTAGCTTTTTCTAAATAAAGGAACAAGCGACGTACGTTAATACGATCAAATGCACTTGGTGCTTTTAACAAGGTCTTTTGACCAAATACTGTAAACCCCTCATTAGGGAAATACACTACAGGGTTAATAGATACTTTATAAAGCAAGTCACGTTGTTTTTGCTGCGGGTTAATTGCAATATCACTTACACCGGTAATGATACCGCGGTTTAACCCTGCAGGAGCTGTCCAGACGTAATTGTTTGCATCGCTTGCTGTAGTCATTGCTGCAGCAAAACCGGAAAACGGTAACCAAACACTTTGGGAAGTAAATATATCTTGCGCCATTACCCAGTTACCATACGTTGTAGCATAACTTGTATTAATGGTACCGTAAAGGTTACGTAGTGGCCAGTAAATGTTTTGCGAGAAGTTGTATTGTTTGTTGCTGAGTGTCTTATAATTTTGACCAGTAACAAAAATATGACGTATTGGATCAGAGATAAAATAATGATCTTTACGGCGTTGACTTGCAAACTCGACAAATAAGTTTGTAATTGTTTGCCAGCCTGTTACTAAATCGTTACTTACTACAGTACCATCAGAAGCACTGAGTGCCTGCACGTAACTTAACAGAGCGGTAGATACTGCTGTATCATCATATTGTGTGCTAGCACCTGCTACATTTTGCACTGCAGCAATGGTAGATAGACCTGCATCGAGTGTAATGTCAATATCTATTACATCTGTATTTTCTGCAGCATTAAGAGCATATGTAAGTTTTTGACTGACAACACCAATTTCTTTAGCACCATTAAGCGGTAAAGCGTTAGAATATGTACCCAACGCATAAAGGTTATTAGCAGCTAAGAATTCTGTAGTGTTTATGTTTGTAAGGAAAGGAAGAGCTGTAGAATTAAATGAGTCTGAGGTGTCAGTTAATGTTGTTGCTTTAAATACTCTTATTTGTTTTGTCGAATTACCGTTTACGTCTAACCAACCTAATGTATTAGAAATATTAGGATTAATAAACACTTCAATATTATTTGAAGCATTATTAATAGTTGTCTGCAAGAAACTAGACTGTGGCACACCACCGTTTACATCTTGTATTGTACGGTTAACATAGAATGAACCAGCATAACCTTCTTGTAATACGTATTGTAGTTGTGTAGTATTTTGCGAGAACGGAGAGGGGCGTAATTTAAACAACGAAATAATTGCACTATCGCCATATCCAGAAGCTGCAATATTATATGTTGGAATGTTTTCAATATCTTGAGATAGACTTTGAATATTAGCTGAATATGCAGCTGATACTGTAAAACCAATACGGGATGGTGGTACAATGGTATAAGACGAAACATCTGCTGCTTGGTTATTAACGAAGTAACTTGCCCCAACTGAATACACCTTAATAGCATCATCGTATGGTGTTGTTGGGTTATTGCTGAAAGAATCGCCGATGTTTACATAATAACCTTGAAAATTTTCATCAATTGTAGTTTTTGCTGTGTTAACTACAATAATACCTGCACTACTAAGACTGTTTACAGCGCCTGCACCTTGTACTGTAAATGCACTTAAACCTGCTGTGTTACCACCAGTTGTAGACCAGTTAATACCGCCTTGATTGATAGCATTATATTGATCTGTTGTTAACGATATAAGAGCGGGTTGTCCGAAATAATAACCTGCTGCACCCGATAGAGGATATAGACCTGTTGACCATGTAGCTGAAGCGCTTGCATATGAAACGGAGGGTATCGGTAAAACCGGGTAAACTAATGCACTATATGTACTTGATGTACCTTCACCAGCATTTGCGCCGTAAGGTAAACGAATTGCTTTAATTGTTGGATTACCACCAGCATTAAAAAGTTGACTTACTGAATAATAAAAATAACGTTCTGCTGCATTTGTTGGAGTACCGAACACGTTTTGGAAATCGCTTAAAGAAGCAAGCTCAACAACTTCGTATGTTGGGCCCTGTGGAGCAAAACCGGTAACTAATACGTTAGTTCCGACTGGTGCTATTGCTCTTGTAGATAGATCGATTTCTCGAATTTCTACGCCCGGTGATTGTATAGTGCGTGTAGATGCCATAATAGTAAAGTTTTCTACTATTATTTATGATATTTTAACACTAAAACCTAGTCTTTATTAAAGTAATTGAGTATTTAACTGGCTGAACGCAAACGTAAAAGAGGATTCAATCTGTTCACCGTCTCTATAATTATATGTTATTTCTCCTAAATTCGTTATAAAGGCCTTTATATAATCCCACTGTATTTTTTTATTGTTATACTCATCCAACCCATACACTGAAATATTTGTTTGGTAGTTATTTAAATTTATAAACTTGTCAGGAGATACTAAGCCGTTATAGTTGTATGTGCTTTCTTTACTGTCGTTTAATACATTCAACCAATACCACAATACCCACCAATTATTAAATTCATTGTCTACTGTAAAATTTACAGTAATGGATTTATAAGGAGATTTTGTATAACTTGTAAATTTAGCTGTTTGCCCTGAATATACTAGATCTACTTCAGGTACAGCTGTTTCTGGAACTACAGTACCGTATATAGAATACTGTAATTGATCTAAACTAAGAAATTTAACCGAGCGCTCAACAAGCGTAGACTTGTTAACGGATTTGAGTATAGGCGGCAAGTTTAAGACAAGTAGAAACTTGTCTTTCCTGTTTTTGTTAAGAATTGATTGCTGTATCGAGTCTACACTCATCTAACACTTACTTACGAAAGTGTTTGTTATTGATAATGTAATATTCCTTAATAACGCTCTCAGCTTTTGGCGTACCTGCCGCAGCGTTTGGCGTACCTGCCGCAGCGTTTGGCGTACCTGCCGCAGCGTTTGGCGTACCTGCCGCAGCGTTTGGAGTACCTGCCGCAGCGTTTGGCGCACGCTTTGCAGCTAAAGCAGCTAATCTCTGCTCAATGTTCTTTTTAATACTCTCTAAATCTCTTGCACGTAATGTACCGACAATCTTATTAATTTGACCCACTCCAACTTTTGCTTGTGCATCAGATGCTGCTGGTGCTGCTGGTGTTGTACCGGCTGTTGGTGTTGTACTGGCTACTGGTGCTGTACCTGTTTTATTAGCACCTTGAGTGCCACCTGCATAAGGAGCTGTATCACGCGCATTTGCAAATGCGCTAGTTCCTCCAACTAACCCGCCTGCTAAACCACTAGCTGCACCGCTAACTGCTTGACCGACGTATTTACCGGTATCGGTTACACCTTTAACAATCGCGCCCGGAGCAGCCTTTAAACCGTTACCGATAGCTGTTGCGGCTTTACCGGCATACTTTTTAATTCCTTGTCCAAGCTTATTAAAAAAACCAGGCTTGTTAACACCATTAGGGTCACCCTGAGGGTTAACATCTTCGTCTTCAATTTTCTTTTTCTTACCGCTAACAAATGCTTCAAACATTACGCAGTAACCTTCGTCTTGAGTATTATCAAAATGACTTAATACTTTTTCAAGCGCTAGTATAGCGAGCTTAAGATCTTGGTCTTCAAAGCGCGTACTTTCTTTAACCATCTCCACACCGCTTTGACGAGCTTTAATTGCATGATTAAAAGATATTAAAACATTCTCTTCGTCCACTCTTGCGAGCTCTGAAAAACATTCAAGCAACTCTGTTGCTGATACATCTGCAATTAAAGACTCAATGTTTTGAGTTTGTACTTCTGAGTACTTTTCAGCTAAGAGTTTTATGTTTGGCATAATATATCTTAATACTTACGCAAATAGAAGGTATTTCTCTGTGGATCAAATCCAATCTCTATATTACTTGTGCTTAACTTACGCGGTTGTCCGGATTTAATTTTGTTAATATTTAAATTATATTGAGCTATAATATTGTTTGCAACATCATTAGTTATAGGGCCACCACCTAGGTGCTTCTTTTTAAGGTTATGAGCTTGTATAGTATCGCCTTTCTTTCGTTTATGCATTTGCGCTACTATACCAATACTAGTAACTTTATCTGTACCTATATTACCTAATTTGTTTAATCCTGCGCCAATTTGTCTATGCCGTGGACCGCGCTTGTTAAACACGCTCATAAATGATTTAAAGTTTTTTTCTTGCAATTGCTGTACACTGTCTAATGATAGTTTTTTGTCTTTTTTTGCAAGTATTCCTTGCACTAACCTTTCAACATCTCCTGAACGACGCAGTTCTTTGAAAGCAAGATTCTCTGGTGAAAACTCACCACCTTTATCTAAACCGGCTTTTCTAAGTTCCATGAATTTCTCTTTAGCCTTTTCTGCGCATTCAATATCACAATCATCACCTAAGGCAAAATTAATCATATCTAACATGGCTTGTTTTTTCTTACCAACAAGAGACAAGTCTATTTCTTCTTTCTGTTTAGTGGCGCTTGGCTCTTTAACCCAATCATCGTTTTTAAGAGAATAAACCCCATTCGAATGGTGAGGTTCAGCTAAGTCTTGTATGTAAACCTCTACGTCGTAACCTTTTATGGTAATGTCTCGAGTGGTGTTCCATACGGTTTTTTTAGCATTAAAGTAATCTTTAAGTAGTTCAGTATCAACCTTATAGTCATTAAGATCAGTTATAATATGAAGATCAAAGTCACTATACTTTGTGTAGTTATAGTTTGCTAATGAACCAGTTAGAGTAATATCTTCAACGTCAATATCAATATCAATTGAGTCTAAAAATGCTTGAGCAATTTCCAGGAGCTTATCTTTGATTTCAGGTTTTAGCTTGCCGTTTTCCCACAATTGCGGGTTAAGCTCGTTATGAAACTCAAAAGTTAAGTCCTCCATGTAAGTTATTACTTACTTAAAACTTGTAACTTAATTTCGTAAAAAAGTTACCAGTATGGTATAAAGCTTTATGTACACATCTATTAACCCAGCGTACAGGTTTTGTGTGAAAAAAGAATCGATTAGACCAGCGGGCCCTTTTAGTAGCCATCTCCTCCATCATTTGATTCCAACTCTCAATGCGCTCGGTATTATCGGCTTTTTCAAATTTAAACACTTCAATCTTATTCATTATACCGTTAGTAAATGTAGCTTGAAACTCTATAAAACAATCGTTATTACCGGGTTTATCGTTTTGGTAGTAATCAGAGAACGCTAACACACCATGATAAGATATTTCTTCCCAGTACTCTCCTAATTG